>Ga0136643_10012385_pt1 | contig 12700 bp, 7 predicted proteins | sample TergutLab28metaG_FD_96883 | JGI IMG/M metagenome (GOLD analysis project Ga0136643, IMG submission 96883) | Labiotermes labralis P1 segment gut microbial communities from Petit-Saut dam, French Guiana - Lab288 P1 (version 3) (version 3) | ecosystem: Host-associated > Arthropoda: Insects >...
CGCTGACCACGTGACACCCCTCTATCCGCAAAAGTTGGCACTAACTTCGCCGACCGGCGGCGGCCGCTCTGTCGGTATAGTTCGCGTGCGGACTAAGGCCACGGAGTTTGTTTGTTTGTTTAGTTATGTCAGGATTATCGCCATACGCTGAGACTCTTCCCCTCTGTGTTTCGCTCTCTCACTTCTACGGTATTGTAACCGATCTCAAACATGCAGAAGAAGACAACAGGTGGAAACGTAATGTGTACTTTTTTTCTCTCTTAATAAGTGTACTGAACAGTTTGCATCTCCAGTTGCTGTTGCCCACTCGACTCACACTTAAACGTTACACCGCACAGTACCTGCCACGAAGTACTGCCCTCGCCTCTTGGAGATCTTGCGACCTAGTGCCCACATCCGTAACCCTTAAGATTGCTACTTCACAAGCCATTTCTGACGGTCATTGCCGTGTGGCAATGGTATCCCGAATTGTAAGACTGCCGTTGCCACACAGGGACAATTTTAAACTAAGGCTCGCGTGCGTGCATGATTGCATACTGTGAGAGTAGTCGCGCTGCCTGTCCGGGACACTGCGTTCGTACATCGGGTGTGCTTTACCTTTGGCGCATCGAACCATATCATTTTAATGCTGGCCCCAGTGTATGGCGTTAGATAGCCTATGACGCCCGTCCCTCACCTTGCGGATTTTCGCTCTAAGGTACAGCGATGATTTGCACATGTATTGCACGTTAAGGACCTGTCTCCCCCTCCCCCACCGCGTTTACGGTCAAACAGTGTGCAAAGCGGGTCAGTTTAACACTCACGCTACCACGGGATACTCGCGAACGGTTTTCGCGCAGAGGATTACATCAGTAAAGCGACAGATGGGTGTACTCGTGTTTTACAGGCCCCTAGGTGCGCTGTAGCTGCTATGTCGGGAATAAAACAACGTTGTTTTAAGACAGGTTTATCATTTTTTATTTTGTCGGCCACTTTGAGCTTTTATATAGACTATATGGCACGGCGTCGCTCTCCGAGTGGCCATAAGCGAATGAGCCGTGAAAGATACGATGCCCTTCATCTACGCCTGGGTTTTCCAAAAGTGCCCATGCGTATTCTGCGTCCCATCCTTCACTATTTGGTCGTATTTATTGCATCAGATGGATGTTACAGAATGTCAAACTCTGCCTGTGAAATGCTGTTCCAATGTATAGCTTCGACGTGCAAGTTAGTCATCCCGGGACTTAATACTGAGATAACTTCAGTTCGTTTAGAGGCCATCGATCAGAGTCGTTTAAGTCAGTGAGTGTGATTTATGTTTGCTAAAAGAGAATCCTCAGTCATCACTCACAAAGCGTGGTGGATGATGCGTATTTCTGTTTGTTTGTTCTATTCATAACTTTTCCTCCTCGTTATAAAAAAGAGTACTATCCGAGTCGCTTGTTTATTCTGCGTAACGGATTTCGCGTGTCTGCAGTTTGGACCTTTCTCAAGAGGCCTTACAAATTGTTATGAATGTATACTCAACAGTAAATTGGCCGAACAGGTTCTTGACCTGTGACTAGTCTTCTTGTAAACATGCACAATCTGACGTAGGTTTGTCTCTCCTGTTCGCGAAACGCCTACATAATGCGAGTTAAGTGACAGCATATTTTCTGTGTTCCACTATATTTTTATGTTAACATGTTTCACTGAAGTGGCGCAGTATGAACGTAGACCATTAATTTTAAAGTGAATTTATATGTCAGTATGTTTTGGCAAAGCACCAACTTCCAGTTGTGACGTTTCATGTGTCAGCGTCCTCTGATTCGCACATTCACAAGCGGGAGACGCAAGCAGAGAAATAGAAAATGGAGCACAGTCCTTAAGGAACTGTTTGTTAGTTAGTTGCTGTATTAGTGAAATTCTGTTTTTTTTTTTGAACTGTGGGTTCATTGTGTTCACAAGTGCCCCTCCACGAGCTCCAATTTTGAGGCATTGGAATGCCCTTCACGTTTTACGCCCTGTTTCTCAAAAATTTTCCCATCAGTTCTTGGGTATCCCAAATGGGGTCTTGTCTTTACAGTCCGGACCAAAACTGTGTGTGAACTATTTACGCCTCGCCCATCTCGTCCTTCCTGGGAACACGCAGAAAGATTAAAGAACTGTGTATTTCGGGTTGTTCATCTTTCACCGGAAGCCTTACGTCCTCTTTTGGAAATATTTAGTGTCGTGGTTCACGGATCTCTCGAATGAGGGATTAAAGAGTCAGAAAGACCAGATCAGTAGGCCTGGTGATCTTTTCTGTACATACATTAGCCGGAACCGTTTGCGTCCGTAGTGAGTGAATGTATGTCATTGGTTTGGTTCAGCTTTTCAGAATTTGTGAACCGGTGAAAATCGTGCCGCAGACAGAACTGTGCAGACCAGGCCGTTGACGTGCTCCTTTCGAACAAATTAATTGGAATACAACCAAAACTTTGATGCTATTATAATATGGCAGTGACCCCACACCGGTCGTCGGTCGTCTGGTTATGAGCCCTCCTTGTATTCGCGGTGTTAAATGTGATGAACACAACCGTATTCTGGGATTGACTGAGCTAAGGGCGCTTAAGTGCTGGTTGATCGCCCTTAGCAGTCTTGATCAAGTTGGGTAGTTTAGTTTGTAGTAACAGCTTGTAGTGGTTTCATGGTATATATTCTGCCAAATTATACATTGGCATTTAAATTACGAAACTGTAATACAGTAATTTATTCAGTCAATAACACAACATATATTGGTAATCAATATTAAAAACTCGGCGACATGTCACGGTTCACTGAGCCATCATCAGGCCAAATACAAAACACAGTACTGCTACATTCAGCGAGTGCGCACACTGTGGGATCCCATACTGCTTACAAATTATATTGACATATTTTATATATATATATATGAAACTCCTGTCAGTATGTCTTTGTTAAAATGTCTAAAATGCTATATTCCATATGTCTTACGAGTATAACAAGCTCTTGTCAGATGGGGTTGTTTATGGTTGCAGCCAATATCGTCACTTCTTGGTCGTATTTTAAGTTGTAGAGATCTGTTAGCAAGTGTCTTCTTGCCGTTATACGAAAGGCCACGTTCTGAATTACGTATCACACGCTAACTTTTCATCATAAGTTTCTTCTTTTTACGTCCTGTGGAAAACTGAGTTCTAAGTTGTATAACATAATGTCTTCCGGCTCTTATTAGCACTATTTTGGATATTGTGGATACAGTTAAAACTGAAGGTTTTATATATTCAAACTCTGTGTCAGTTTTTTGGGGATGATTATAACCTATATTGACGGATGTCCCGTTGTACGTACCGTATCGGAGGTTCTGTAATATTAATGGTGACTAGTTGAATGTAGTAATCTAGTTATAAAATAAATTATGGGAATGTGTGTATACTTACGATTCAAATTTGCAGGGCGTTTGCTTGTGTGCGTCTGCGTGTGATCAGAAATCGTGTCTGAGGTGTGTGCGGAAATAGCTGGTTGGTACAAAGTTATGTGCGCTCTGTCGGTGTCTACTAGAATTAGTGTCTCGAATATTACATTTGGTTTGACTGTACATTTGTCATATATCTGGTTATTAATTCGTGTTTCTTTGTAAATGTAGAATTTTTCCATTGTATCCAACATTTTACGTTTACTCGTAGTGTGTATTACGTCCATGATGTTTTCTATGGGGCCGATGGAGTGCTTATTGTCTAGTAGGTGTTGGGCAAATTTAGACTTGTTGTTCGCTTATTTATAATCGCGAAAGTGTTCCTGGAATCTTATGTGAAATGGCCTACCTGTCTGTCCGATATACTTCATATTGCAGTCCGAGTGTGTTAGTTGGTATACTCCGCATACGAAACTGCAATTCTTAGTTCGTTCTTCATTTGACATCACAGGATTCCTGATGTTCAGGATAGCGTACGTGTATATCGCAGTGACGCAAACGGTGTGCTGGGAAAGATAGAAGAGGTTTATCATATTGAAGTAATTGGGGTTTGAGTGGGACGTATTAATTATTGTGGTGTCTTCCGTCTAGACGTTTTCATTGTGTGTTAGTGAAACACGAGGCTTTTAATAATGCTGCCTGGACCTGCTCGATAAGAGACGCAAAATTTCATCACCACACTCGCGCGTGTCGGTGGGTATTCGCCATAGAGATGGTTGAATTCATGGAAGAAATACTGTTCCTTCTCTATTGGACGGTGATGTATAAAAACTAGGATTCTCGTATTTCGATCGGATTATTGCCATCCAGTTTTATAATACCGTTTCTCCCCTATTGTGTTATTTTATTTCCCATATGCGTGAGGTTATTCCAGAAATACCCTCTCCACACTTACAGAAGTGCTTGCTGAGTTCCCCTTAATCCGGTGAAGCAGAATTGCACAAATCCGAAGTGCCAGGTCATGGTGGCAACTTTGTTTTTTACGGTGGCATCTTAATAATTGTGTATACTTAGTATCGAACGCCCTTTGTGTTACTGTTGTGACGCGTAGAATTGTGGGGTGGCTTCGGGATTTCTGGAAAAGTTGTGCAGCCCTTCAATAAAGTAACATCCAGAATGTGACTGGCTGTCTACTGTGTCAGTGTATCGATCTTCACTATTTGATATTTATAGTCGTTTTGTCCTATGAAAATGGACGTGACTCATAGAGAGAGAGGCGTTTGCTTACTCTGAGTTACATAAAAATTTTACTGCGTGCAATTCAGAGCTTTGTGATTTCAATTTTTCTCTTGAAATTCGCGATTTCTAGTAATATTGCGAAAGATGGTCCTTGAGGGCTTGTCATTTACGGCATGCCAGTGATGCAAGAAGTTTCATGTTTTTTACACCATTTAGATCACGCCCGTTCAACCCTTTTATGTTGTGCGGGCAAGGTCGGCAAAACTGGTTTGCATGCGGCCGGCGTGAAGTAAATAAACACAATGAAGAGTGAATCAGTTTACGTATAATTATATGTATCATTTTTGCTTGTGTGTTTATCGTCCCGTAGTGTGCAGTAAAAACGTAGGATAATGACAGGAAATATTTATTTAAAAATCAGTTCACTTTTTAGGCGAATGTCTCAGTTGTAGCACATTTTCACAAAATTAATTCGTATGTTGTTTGAACGAAATTAACTGTAGTGCGACGGTGTTGCATCCGCTCGAATTTGCAATGATTCAGTAAGATTCACATTGATGTTTTTGCTGTTATGACGTGTACGTAATACCGTGGGTTATAGCTGACGTTTCGGCAGTCCCGCCTCTGAGATTAAACTGTTTAACAACCCAGTATACTTCAGTCTAAACTTTCGCGGCCACGGAAACCTGAAATTTCGTGATTTAGTGAGGTTATTTGTGTAGAGATTGTAACACAACACAGTTCAAGGACATTAATTGAATGGTTTCCTTGTGTTCGCTTGATACATTGCCGGAATCTCCTGTTGATTTCAAGCGGCACAGAATTGCCTCCCTTTCAACAACACACATCTTTCTCTTTTGTTGGTGTTCCATGATTAATTCCTACGGCTGAAGTTAATTACGTTCTCCAAGTAAATGGCGAGTGCGAAGTGCGAGATCGTGTGGGTTGTGACCTGTTCAGTCATTCTCTGAAGATTGGTGGCCTGGCCCATATTACGGCTTCTACTGAACTTTCAAATGCTTAGGTCCCTCAAGCACACTGATACGAGTCGTGGGTTCCCCACCTTTGTGGTATGACTTTCAAAGTTGATTCTCGTGACCTCGCTGTAGCCAGTGGTGGTGAGGCGATCAGATGCAAAGCTTGCAATGTTGCTGTTGCTGGACGATGCGTTTAACGAGGCGTCGGATTCACGTGTCGCCTCGTTGGTTGGTGAGGGAATAGCGAAACCAACTGTTTTGGGGTATAAACCCAGTTTACGTCCGGTAACAAACTCAGTTGATCATATTGTTTCTTCAGAAGCCGATATTTTCTAAGCTGGTAAAATTTCTCATATTTTGTGGAATGTGAAGTGTTATGGCCTTGTAAGCATTTAGTCCCCACTAGTCCCAGTTCTGATCTTGATTAATGAGTCCATGACATCTGATCTTATTGTTAGACGCGTTAACGAAACTGCTAAAAGCCACTGTTAGGTTCGTCATGTCTTTCTGCCCGCATGGAACAACTCCGTTCCTTCTGGACGGATTTTTATGCAGTTCGATATTGGACTATTTTGCGAAAATGTGTTGAGAAAATGTTTCATTAAAATCTGACAAGAGTAACCGGTACTTTACGCGAAGACCTGTGTGCATGTGTGATGTCTGGCTTAATTCTTCTTAGAAAGAGAAATGTTCCGGACAAAAGTTGCACACAGAATAAAGACATTTTATCTGCAGTATTTTTTTTAAATCGTGCCATTTATGAGATGAAGTGGAAAAATTTTATAGAGCCGGGCAGGCCACGGATGACAATACAACACGGTGCTGAAAATGTGCGAAGTGCATGCCGAGTAACAGCAGTAATATAGACACAAACTAATAATAGTTAATACTGATCCCTTTTCCATCGCAACAATGTTACGCGAACGCTCCACAATGTTACCTTATGGGTGCAATACCTGTTCTGAATTTATTACAATATCCCATCTACGTGTATGTCTTAAGAGTGGTCTCTGTGCTGTAGGTTTTTTTTTCGCTAAAACATTGTACGCCTGTCCTCTTCCCCAGTGCATGCCACATGCCCTGTCCATCTCGTCTCCTTGATCCGTACACCCTACAAATATTGGGCAATGAGTACGATTCGTGAAGCTTATTTGGCAGGTTTCTTCACCTTGCCGTTACTATCCCTCCTTGGGGCCAGATGTCTCAGCACCCCGATCTCAGACTCCCTCAGCCAAATATCTTCCCATAATTCATAAAGCAGGTAAGTCCGCCCTATCGATAAATGGGTCGTTCTGTCTTCACTTTCGAACTACGCTGTACTGTAGCAGGTAGTGGGGGACTGTGGCGTTTGATAGAAATTTAGTTCGATTTGTATTTTCGTGTTCATAAATACAGGAACTATGGGCCGGGTAGCTGAGTCGGTATAGCGACTGACTACGGACTGGACGATCCGGGGTCGAATCCCGGTGGCGACGAGATTTTCCGCCCGGCCCTGAGGCCCACCCAACCTCCTGTACAATGGGTAGGGCCTACCGGGTCTTTCCCGGGGGTAAAGTGCGGCCGGGGCGTGCTGCTGACCACTCACCCACTTCGAGTGCCGCGATCATGGAAGAGTAGAGCTATACCTCTACCCACCCTCTGGGCCACACCGGGCTTCTAACGGAATCCCTTTACCTTATATATATATATATATATATATTGGAACTACTGGCATTCGCTCTTCGAGCAGTGTCGGAGAAAAGGTTATAATGTGGGCCTATTCAGCGTTATTTTGGAATCAGAAATGCTTCGTAGCTGAACTTAATTTCCATACCTCGTAATGCCTCTTCAGATGGTTTTGGAATTGAATTTCGCCTACGACTTTTTTAAAAGATCATCGGTGATAAATGTGTCAGTTGAACGGTCTCTGCGACGCAAAGTTCCACACACCCATAGTGTTGGAAATTGCGAGAATTGAATTCGTCAATACAGTGCAGTGCGCCTTGGGGCTCCAGCTGCTTTACACTTTTGTCAAGACGACGGGGTGCTTCAATCAAAATGGCTGCCGTTTGCGGGCGTCGCTGTAATTCCGTTGCGTTTTGAACTTGGTGGAATTACGTTTAGTAATGCCTTTATTTTGTAGGGCCTTGGTGTATTTTCTACGTTTCTTCAGACGTCAACGTTTTAATAATGAACAAGTGGATTTAATTTTTTTAAATATTAATGGCGCATTGTCGTGCACTAAGACTGCATCATTACGGCCCTTTTAAAGACATTGCTTTATTTTAATAGTAACAGAATGGTTTCTTTTTTAACCGTCTGATTCATAAGAAGTAGATGTTGTTTCGACTTTTCACCGTTAGTGAATTGTCCTTAATGTTTTTTTGCAGTAATTTGTGTTTTAATATTTGCTATCAACCTGTGTTGTAAATTGTAGTAGTCGCAATGCGTCATGTTTTTTATCTGTAAAAACGTTTTAAAACCAGACTTACTTTAATGTACCACCAGCTTTAACATACAGAAATTCTGTGCTCTGCCCACATTGCAATTGTGTGTTTTGCGTGGACCTCAGAACAGACGGCACTTATTTTTCTTTGCAGCATTAACCTACCGGTTTTTATAACCGATACAGTGTTCACTGCGCGGTACGAACTGGGTCTTTAAGTCAGACGGCTGCAGTTTAAAACGTTAAAATTATTCGTACTATGCAACGATCTTTTATTTTAGTCAGGTTTTTAAAAACAAACAGGAATACAAGAACATTCTGAATTGTCAGTACGCAACTTTGCAAGTTTAATGTGGATAAAATGCTTTACGTTATCTCTGTGTTATCATTCTCAGGTGTTGTACGTAGAATTTCGCCAAATTCCATATTCTGTGACATTCCTTTAATAAAGGTTTACATTTTTGATTGTTTTAAATTTAAAATATGTGTTTGGGAGTCGTGCGGCCTGTTTCATGCGATAAAATATCCCTCGCGGATTGTCACATGGTGTCCATCATTAGCATTTCAGCCATTAACAGACTCAGTCCTTGGTTCACGCTCTTTTGGAAGGGCAGTCTGCGTCTGCTAGAAATTCCAAGGTTCATTGCTGTGCGCACACGAGCCGCAAATGAACATTGACCCGAGACCAGTAAGTAGTGCAGTCGACATTCTTGCACCAGAATCCACCATATTTGGCATGCTGTCCCACCTGCACTTAGGCATACAACCAAGTGGTCCATTCCGCTTAGAATTTCTGTAGAAAAATGTTTTTACCCAGTTGTTGACTGTAACATGTGCGCTGTGTGCCCCCGCCTCAGAACGGCTGCCCACCTCAGGGGGGTACCTTATATTCCAAGTCCCGTATCTTTAAACTTGCGGGCTGAGAAACTGTGCTCAGGTTATAAGTCTGGTACCTGTTTTATGGCACGAGATGTCAGTGAAAAATACCAGTCCCGCATACATCGGCCGCTAGAACACTTGTAGACTTTTGCAGCGTGTAATGTAAGTGATAAGTGTTTTTGTACAGAGAGTAGACCCTAAGTAATACAGCCCCGCCAGGCGAAATCCTCCCCCATCCTGCCCGCATTCCTTAAATACCTTCCATGTCTCTAGTTACCAGAACTGAAGTATACCTTATGTTTGAGAACGTTACGTTTGAGAACGTGCAGCTCTCTCTCTGGCCTTCCGGTCGATATCTTAGAAATAATTTCTCTTTAGCGCGGAATGTTATTGAAAAGTGACACTTTGCTTCTTTTTGGGCGCGTTCGCAAAATTGCGAATAGCGACTATTAGCTTCGTCATGTCTGTCCATCTCTCCGCATGGAACAACTCTGGTCCCACTGGGCGGATTTTCATGAAATTTGATATTTGAACATTTTTCGAAAATCTGTCGAGCAAATTCAAGTTTCAGCAAACTCTGACAAGAATAAAGGGTACTACTGTACATGAAGACCAGTATACATTTTCGATCATATCTCGCTCACTTTCTTCTTAGCATAAAAATATTTTCAGGCAAAAGTTGTAGAGAAACTCGAAACACATCTTATGTTCAGTAACGTTTTTTTTTCTTAAATCTTGCCTTTTTGAGAATGTGGAAAATGTAGAGCGGGGCAGACTACATATGACAATATGTCGCATGCGCATTACATGCTGGACACCAAATGCTACAAACACGCCCATAATATGCAATACTTATTGCTTTTCCACCGTAACACTTGTTGCACGAACGCATCTCAGTGTTACGTTACACGTACATTACCTGTCCTGTTAAGTATACAGCAGGCAGTTCCACCATGTGCGTAACTGTGGAGCAGGTTTAACATGGCGCAGCTGTGATCAAAAGATTATAATTTTTAGACCCCACGTGTCAAAGACATGGATAGCTTTGATGCCTAATGGCACGTTAAACAATTTTATCTATCGTTTCGCGTCATGAAAGGCGCAACTCGTAATTGTACGGGAATACTGCGTTCCTGAACGCTTCCGGACAGGAACTCCGCTGTGGACTTCAGCTGGCAAAGTTTTAAACGGGCTACTAAACGGTGATATAGTGGGTGTGTGAACATTAAACAGCGACTGATCAGAAGGATTCCGTCAGCATTCTGCTGCCGAACTGCATCCAGGCCTGCCTGCCTAGTAGCCGATCTGTTCGTTCCAGTCCAGCACTGTCCCTCTCCACACGTGAAAACACTCCCCGAAGACTGCAGCAACTGGCTCGTCGCGTAGTACAGTCCGTTGCTTTCTTTATTCATCATCATCAGATGATGATGGTGGTGATGATGATATTTCCTTCCGTTCATTGTAGCCCATGAAAAGTGGGAATTAAAGGACGGGCTGGAGTGTGTTATTTCCTGGTGACGATGGTCATATCGGTGACGGGCGTGTAAGGGCATTTTTACACGCAGTACATGCCAGAAGTTTAGCATGTGCACCATCGAGTGTCACGTATTTAGTCCGTGTTATTAATTTAAACATCTAGCTCAGTCCCATGTGCAAGGTGCTTCATGTACAGTCGGATTTTCAAGAACATTCCACTGAGTCCCGTCACCATTCCCACATCCTCTTTCCGTAAAATAGTTCTCTGATTGCTCCAACTTACGTCTCGTTACGTCTCGCTGCCCCATTTCGGCGTCCATCCCATGTCCTACCTAGCGCCTGCTACACCTACAAGAACTAATTCGTAGTCGTGTTCGCTATCCACCAACATTCTACAGACCGTCGGTTACCAAATTTCGCTCCGCGGATCCTAAGTGATCAGCGATCCGTTCCCAGGAGATTCGTGGATACATTTACGTAATTGCTGCTTTGAATGTTATTAATTTTCTGAATTAAAGGAATAATGTTTTGTTACAATAGCCCCAAACTTCTTTAGTTGTCGAGGTATTTATTTCGTATGATTGTTATAATGTCTAATTAATCAACCCCCTGTACCCAAGCAGCTAGAGAAGGTTTAATTAAGGTCAGATTATGCACTCATTGTTACGTATGCTACTGGTATGTATCCGTATCCATCGGACATCAGTTGTGAGGTATAAATATCTAATACTGGATGCCTGTCGTCCGGACACGATCTGTACTGTACGTGAGCAAGGACACGTGAGGATCCGTTGTTATTTTTCGAAGCCAAGAAGGGTCAGCAAGCAAAAAAGTTTGGAAAGCACTGCTGCAGAGCATGTTCGCTTTCTCTCATCTTTCTCCCACGTACGGAATGCGGCCACATAATTTTCGGAAATACGCAGCCGTGTGTCTTATTAACGCAGTTCGTAACTCCTTGGTAGTCAGGCAAATGCGTGAGTTGTGCGTGCAGTCGGCTTTGAGCGCGCCCTCGTCCTTTACTGTTCCATTGCATTTGATTGTTCTTCAGCTTCGTTCTGTGCCAGATAATCTCAGTAGCTGGTATGTCGTGTTAAAACTAGTTGTAAAGGAATCAGCCCTGCCGGTCACTCACTCGTCAGGCACTGCGTAATCTGCAGCTTTCTGCGACGTAACTTCTTTCGCGGAGTGATGTTTTTCCTCCCCTTGTTGAAGGTACACCGGTGCACATTATTTTTCTCGGCTTCTGATCATGATTAATGAATTTCATTGGCACTTTAGTTGTGGGTATTTCTATTGTTTTGAAGGCCTCATTGTGTGTTCTGCCTGCACTTGTAGCTCGCCCCCGTCTTGTCAAATTAACGAAATCGGACAGGGGAGGTTAATGAAGTATGAATCCACTGTACTTGTCAGTTGTCGAGATAAAGCGTTTCAGTCTTGCTGACAGCACAGATTTATATATTTGTTCGTTCTTCATTGCAAAATGATTGATTTAATGCTTATTTAATGACGCTGCCAGTACTTAGACTAAGTAGCATCGAATGGTAGTGTGATTACTGAATAATGAATTGTAAAGGGTGTGGAAGGAGCAGCCATGATCTTAGTTTAGGCCTCTGTTCTGGCATTCGCGTAGAGGGACTAAGTAGAACAACGAAACACCACAGAAAAGTCCATTTCCGGACTGAGATTTGAAACCAGTACATCACGTTTATGAAGCAAGCAGAAACGATAAGCACTCGCTGCCGTCACATGAGTTCCTAAACGTTAGAACTGTGCCAGCGGTTAAGTTACTGATACTGTGTGAAGCAGTGCGTAATTAATGTTTGCTTACGCGCTCTTGTAAGTTTGAACCACATTGCGTGAATAACAAATGGCGGCTAATTATGAAAATAATGTAGCCTACAGTCTTTAGAGAAGACATCCGGTTGTGTTCCATAAACTCAGTTGTAAACATGGAACAGTCAGCACAATTATATTGTCATACAAACAATATTATAAGAACAATATTTGCCTTTTTAAAATGCTGCGTGTTTCGACTTTATTCGTGATTTAAGAGTCGAAACATGTGGAATTTTATAAAGGCAGGCATTGCTATTGTAATAAAAGGTAGTTGTTGTAGCTAAAATTGTCTTGAATGTCGCCAACATTTTGAGGTGTATAAAAATGGCAGTCACATTCGTCAGTGTTATCGCAGCCACCCATAGTCGTTATGTTAATAAGAAGCGACAGAGGCGATCATGCTGCCTTCTTCCCGCTGGAACCATCAGCGTGCTCCCCCCCCCCCCCCCCCCCCCCCCCGGCCCCCACCCCACACCCGCCTGCTCCCCCTCCCCC
>Ga0136643_10012386_pt1 | contig 12700 bp, 10 predicted proteins | sample TergutLab28metaG_FD_96883 | JGI IMG/M metagenome (GOLD analysis project Ga0136643, IMG submission 96883) | Labiotermes labralis P1 segment gut microbial communities from Petit-Saut dam, French Guiana - Lab288 P1 (version 3) (version 3) | ecosystem: Host-associated > Arthropoda: Insects >...
GATAATATTAGGATGGATCTCCAGGAGGTGGGATGTGGGTATGTGGACTGGATTGGGTTGGCCCAGGATAGGGACAGGTGGTGGACGCTTGTGAGTACGGTAATAAACCTTCAGGTTCCATAAAATGCGGGGAATTTCTTGACTAGTTGCAAACCAATTGGCTTCTCAAGAAGGACTCTGCATCACGGAGTAAGTAAGTAAGTATTTCATAATGGAGAATCTGACTTCACATCTAGCACAAGCTTGATAATCGCTGTCAACAATGTTATGGAAAAAGGCAGTTTACCATCAGTGGAGAACAATAATTGCCAGATATAACTATTTTTTTCTCCCCCAATTTGGAGAACTTGTCTTACAAAGAATGAAGGTTTCACACATAAAATGCTCTACTAGTGTGAAAAAACCAGCTAACATTTTTTAAAAGGTTACATCAAAAACTGATTCATATAAAGAAAAATAAACTCCTGGCAATATAAAAAAGCAAAAGCAAACAAGTAAAAATTCTTTCCTGCTATAACGCAGCAGATAACCATGAACTAAGAGAGGCTTATACTGCAGGACCAATAAAGCCTCATGACTTCAAAAATATACCACACTCACCATTTACAATTCGATGTTGTAGAGGAATAAGCCCATGGGTTCACAATTTAACTATGTTTATTAACACTACAGTGCAAAGAATGAAAAGATTCAGTAATTGAAAAGGATCATGAAATTAACTGTTTACAAGAAATCACACTGCTCAGATGCCCATTTTAAATTTCATGACTGTTTTCCACCAAGTCTATGGTTCTCCAAACCCAAACTTTCTTCACATCATTTGGTACACCCATTTTTTCACTCTCCTGTAATACTGCAACACAAAGACGACCCACATTTCACCTCCATCACCTTGCCGTAACTCGCACAGTCGGCAGCTTCACCAGAAATAGCTCTGAACTCAGACTGTTCACTTGCCGTATATGCCACTTTTTACAGTTCTCAAATAATCTACTGTCTTGTCTGATCCCTTCAACAACATTGTGAAAACGCCTCTCTCTTTCCTATTCAGAAAGGGTCCAGCCATTGGTCGCATGACATCAGATAGGCATGTGGTACAGTCAGCTCACCAAGAGACATTGCTGCCTTCTGTTATAGTATGATAGCCGTAAGGGTGGATGGACTCAGTAACTTTTCAAAGTTTGCCCCTTTAATAGGGTTTCTTTTTAATGAAAACGCATGACAAGGAAATAATAATTGTTGCTGATAATGTGCCTTTTCCTAATTAAAAGAACTAGAGAATGGGAAAATTAAGAGTGTTTTTTCTACCATCAAATTTCACCTCATTGTGTCAGCCTATGAATAGATGATCAGTGCTATGGGTCAAGGTGTAAATGCAACACTGAAGAAAACCACTTCAAACTTTGTCAGCCAATTCCAGAGGTTACTGAAGAACAATAAATGTTAGGAAATTTGAAAAACTGAACCCCAAGGGCATTTATTAAACAGCCCAAACTTGGGAGAATACTGAGCCAAAACACACATGATGATGTAGACATTTACTTCAGGACAAAGAAAACAAACTGAACAAAATCCAAGAGCAGAAAACAAAACGGAAGGAAATGTGAACATTTTGTTCTTCTTAAAATATACACCACACTGTCAGAGTGTGAAAAATGATGACACAAAACTGGATGAAACAAGACATGGAAAAGCTGACTAACAACAATATAGTGTATGTAATGAGTCATGCTGGTGATTACCATTTAGCTCATCATAACAGTGTACAAAAATTGAAAGAATAGTTATCAAGGGGCACTGAAGGCCATTGAGACCACATTTGCTTATGCTGAACAACTAAGTGATATGACTCATACAGACATACAAATGGTCAGGCACTGATGTGAACTTGTTGCAAATAAGTGAAACGAGGCTAAAAAATATATACCTGTTACTCATTTTTTCCAAATGTAAACACCCATTTACAAAGTTAAGTTACATTCAGCACTATTCTCTTTTCTCAGATATTTTTGTTTTATGCCTGGTTTTATTTTCTTCAAAATTTAATGATTAATTGAATCCTACATAAAATTGATATTTACCATTGCCTTGTTCGTTATTCTTCCGTGTTACTTGCAAATTTCAGTTGTCTGACCTTCCTTCAGTCCTGTTTAATTCTGACAGTAAGGTCTCTATTGTATGAACCTTTTTCTTATAAAATGAGTTACCATTTCTCCTTTCTCCACCTTTATTCTCTGCTATGTATGATCATTTGCTGAGTGTTGGAGAGTGCAGCATTTTGCGTTGAATGAGGTGGTTCCCTGAGTATGATGAACAGTGGGGTAGAAAAACTGTTCTTTAGAAGTTTTGTTAGAAGCTTAGTAATGATAATGTTCGCATTAACCATCACTCACACTGAACTATACAGCATGGTATTTTCTGAAATGCATCTGATAAAGGAGGTATGGTGACAGATTCTTTTGCTATCTTTCCATCAAAGTATTCTTGGAATCCATTTACAGTTCATGGTACACTCCCCAGACAAAATCTTGAGCATATTTTTTTTTTATTATTATTTTCTTCCCCATATCTCAAATTCTCTTTGTTACCTTCAGGCCACTTCTTAAGATCTAATATTTCAAAGTGTGCCAGATCTGGTTATAAATATAACACCTATGTGCAACACAACATTTAAGTCATTAAGGATAATTTATTGTGAAGAAAAGCTTAAATTTAAAATAAAAAATATAACAATTACAGCTACACAAATACAGATGACAGATCAACTCTACAGCCTGCCAAATATCATAAGACAGTAAAAAGGTAAAGTGATCCCATTACAGGCCCGGTGTAGCCCAGAGGGTGGGTAGAGGTATAGCTCTACTCTTCCATGACCACGGCACTAGAAGGGGGTGAGTGGTCAGCAGCATGCCCTGGCCGCACTTTACCCCCGGGAAAGACCTGGTACCCATTTTACAGGAGGCCAGGTGAGCCCCAGGGCCGGTCTGGACGGGCGGAAAATCTCGTCTCCACCGGGATTCGATCCCGGCCCGTAGTCAATCCCTATACCAAATGAGTTACCCGGCCCACTCATAAAACAGTAGATAGATGAAATTTTAACAGAAACCATACTACATACAGCATACTCCTACAGAGTGTATTTTATCATATTTCTGAGCACAGAAGGCACTGAGAAATTTGACCCTGGCACTGGTCTGCATAAACCACACATACACACACATATATATATATTTCCTATGTTAATTCTGTAAAGAACAGAGACAAAATTAACCAAATTCATTTCTGAACATTACAAAAATCTACTACATGGCTAATATCCTTAACCCTAAACACTTTCTCACATCTTGACTTGGTATTCTTCATGGTATTTGTCAGAGCCCCTAGGCATTCCAGTTACTGTGTCACATCACACCAACCTTTCAAATTCATTCAGGGGAACAGCAAAACCCACTGGACTCCTACTTCACATTTGGGAGGTCCCAGGTTCAAATATCAACTGGCAGACTGACTATACTGAGGTTCTGCATCTTCTACAGAAACAACACCACACACTATAACAAGAACTTTCAGGGGCACTGTGATTTTCCAAAATAGCAGTGGCAGAGGTACCTTCCTTCATTAGCAAACAAGTATGGTAGAAATTTATCAGTAACACTGGGAACTGCATACAGTTAGCTATAGAAATGGCATGAATCTGATAATATTCAGCCTTTAACATGGTCTTGCACGGTGCATATGTGGTTACGGAAAACACACCAAAAAAAAAAAAAAGAGAGCAGCTAAATTGCCAGTAATGACATGAATGCGAAATCTGAATTAAAATGCAAGATAACTATGGAATTATTCTTCCAATTCATTTAAGAAACATAGATACAATAAATCAGTAAGTAAGGTGGAGAATACCAGCACAAAACTGATGAAGACATGCTTGGTACACATTTTAAACATCTGAACATGGTCTGCAGCAATGTAAGGTGTAAATGGGAATTTTTGCAATCAACCTGCTTTGGATACACACTATCAGTTCACATCATAATTTGTTGGCTATAATATAATATAACCACTGAATGTGTCTGTAATATATACACCAGTGGATCACACTACGGGTGTGTACACACCAACAGAGTTGAGTTGAGTCCAATCCAGTCCAGTCAGACTCTAGAGTCAAGGGTGTTCACACCGACTGAGTTGAGTAAAATCAAGTCTGTGCGAATCCCAGTGCGTTTTTAGTACTCTTTGAACAGTGCACAAGTGAAGAACTCCACAGCGGTGGAGAATTTTAACATGCTTGTTTTGCATGTGATTATGTGCAGAAGGAGATGTAGTCGTAAGAGACAGAACATGTGGGTGCACCTGATTAACATAAAGAGACCAGCATTCGGAATATTTAGCCACTTGTATCCGGGTCTGCTCAAGGATGAAGAGAAATTTCATGGGTTTTTTAGAATAGTGTCTATCACAGTTGGTGGGAGAGGAAGTATGAAAACAAAACACCAACTACAGGAGGGCAATTTCACCTGAAGAACAACTTGCAATTTTTTTGAGGTACATGCTACAAAAGTCTGTAGGAGACAAGAAAGGGATTCTCGATGATATTGCAGCTACCTTTTTTCTTAATTAGTGTCCTTGGCTGTATCATGATTACTCCTATTTACCTTTATTTCTTCAATTCTATATATATATAGCAGCTTATGTCTTTTTGTTCAATTAGAAATGTAAAGGATAATAAAACCCAGGATCCCCTCCTTAATTTACTATCAGAAATTTGTATAATGTTATAAGCATGGTACTTTTATTTCTAAAATAATGAAAAATAACAAATACAATAAGAAAATAACATAATTTTCTGACTTTTTACTACAGCATTGTTTGTAGCTCGTACAATGTGTTGTACATTGATGGTCCTGTCTGATGAACAACCTCTACTAGATCAGTGGCATTTCTTTCATGACCTTCAGATGCGGAAGTGTAGTCCACAAAGCTGTTGCTACTGTACTGAGACAATGCTGGGGATGCTGAAGACGTGCTTGGATACATTGTCTGCTCTACTTCTCAAGCGGCATTACATTTCAGTTTTCGTCAAAGGGCTTGTTGCAGCTTGACCCTGAAGTCCATGTTATCTAATGGTGACAGCTGTTTCATTGCTGGAAGGAAACTTAGTACTGTAGGAATCATTACTTGTCTCCTCCATTCTTTTACCGATTTCTTTCAATGACTCTAAATACTGTTGGTCTATATCCACAGCTGTCAATTTTTGTCTTTTCACTCTTTTAGTTCCTGTTGGCTGCTCCTCTTTACTCGATCCACCTTCCATAATCTGTACTTTCTCCGTCCAGTTCAGAATCACCGATTTCAGTTTCTTCTGGATCGGTGAATGAAACAGTTGCAGCTGCTGTCTGTGGAACGCTTCCAGCCATATTTCTATGCTGCAAGTAATACTCCAAAAAATTCAAGTAATCATAATATGGCCATTTCCCTTTAACCATAGCTCCACTTCCTGATATTTTTTCTTTGGACTTTCTTCTCTCCCTCATATAATTGCTTCTTAAATTGTGCCATTTCTCTTTACATTTCTGGGAGTCTGAAAAAGAGAACCTGTTTCAGGTATCTTGCCAATGGGGAATCATTTGCGTCTTTGGGGTACTCTTTTCGAGTTGGAAAGAATACAATAAAAGGCATTGTATGTGAGACTGGCAAAGCCATTTGGAAGGTACTGTAACCATTATATATGGCAGCCCCCACATCAGAAAAATGGCTGCGAATTGCAGATGAGTTCGATGACATTTGTAAAATGCCTAATTGCATAGGAAGCATAGACAGCAAACACTGCCGCATCAAATGCCCTCTAAACGCCGGATCTTTGTATTTAATTACAAAAGCTTTCACTCAATGAACCTTTTAGGCGTGGCTGATGCAAACTGCTGCTTCACAATGATTGATGTAGGAGCCTATGGACGTGAAAAAGATAGCAGTGTTTTAGTAACCCAAGTTTTGGAAGGACATTTAGTTCGGGTGATTTAAATGTTCCTTCAATGAGAAATATTTCAGGTACAAGCATAAATATGCCATTGTACTTCGTAGGGGATGAAGCTTTCCCCCGAAGCCAAACTTGATGAGACCCTTTCCAAGGCAAGAACTCAATTTCGCGAAAACCACATTCAATGGCATACTTCCTAGTACAAGACGAACAATTGAATGCGGTTTTGGAATACTGACTAAAAAATTTTGTATTTTTCAAAAGGCTTTTGAAACCATTGTGGAAATGACAGACTGTACAATCAAAAGTGCATGTGTTGTCTACAACCATATAAGAAAAACACAACAACTGAAATTAAATGAAGGGAGGAAGAAATCTTGGAACAAGAACAGCAAAATGTCACTGCTTCAGTTGAACACACCACTTGCTTTGTAACTGTGTAATTCCTACATTATATTCATCCAGTTTGATGCAGAAATAAGAAAATGGGACACATGCTTCACATCCCATCTGTAACTTACTTTCTGAATTACTCCATGCAGCAGAGTCCTTCTTGGGAAGCTAAAAAGTTCTCAGCTAGTCAAGATATTCCGTGCATTTTATGAAACCTGCAGGGACATTACCACATTCACAAGTGCCTGCCACCTGTCCCTATCCCAAGCCACATTGATCCAGTCCATACCCCCACATCCCACTTCCTGAAGATCCAAGGAAAATTACTAATCTGTTTAAAAATACTAATATAGGCACAGCATTCAAAACCACAGCAACATTACACCAACTCGTTCAACCCACACCACAAATCCAAATACCAGCTCACAAAAAAGGTGGAGTATACAAAATAACATGCAACACATGCCACAAGGCCTATGTAGGACAAACTAGCCGTACCCTCAGATCAAGATTTCAAGAACATATACACCATATAATAAACAATGACCCATGTTCCACATATGCACTACACATACTTAATTGTTGGCATGAATATGGCAATATTAATGACACTATGATACTTCTCAAGCAGGTCGATAAACCCAATCTCTTACTTCCGTACGAACAAATATACATGCAGTCACTACATCATAATAATGGCCTCATTCCCGAACAACAGCTGAACGAGCTTAACCCCATATTTGAGCTTCTCCAACACAAATAACGCACATCATAGACAGCATGGTAGCTAATCGATAATCCCACTCATTCCAACCAGTCCTCTCATAACCTGTGGTCTGAACAGTCACCTAAAAAGGTAAGCTTTCATCAACAATCATATTGCATTTTCTGTATATTCAACCATTATTTTATACAATTAGATATGAATGTTATGAATAGACCCAATGCATAAGCAGACTTTTATAGAGTTTTTAATAACTATGTAAACCTCTCATCCACACGACATAGTCCACACTCCGTGAATTAACACTTACACTTTTTAATTATATCTGCAGGATTTTATATGGATTTTATGTGAATTATACCATCTTCTAACATTTATATAATACAACAAACTACATATTTTAGTAATTTAGACCATTCACTTGTTTCCAGAGTGACGATACCAGGTGCTGTACTAATACAATTGTCCTCCTGAAGATGAGCATAATAGTGCTCGAAACATGTAGAGGAGTACAATAAATGTATTAAAATAAAGAATTTCTGCATCAAGTTGGTAAAAAAGATTATCATTATATTAGGCTGCACAGTCAACAAAATATAAAAACAGCCTAAGATGTTATATAATGGCTGTCTTACTGCCTTAGAATACGGTTGTTGGACCCTTACCATAACAGCAGAATCTGACAAAGATGAAAAATTATATCCTGTTTAGAAGTACCACTCATTTCACTCAATGTCGTGACCATTCTTTGTGTTGATGAATTATAGACTCTATCTGGATTCCCACATCACTGGCAGTCTGCACTGTTCCTGAAAAATTTCTTTTTCTCCCCATCACAGTGCAGTCTAATAGCTGGCTACCTGACAGTGCAGTAGACAATTACCAGGTGACTACCTGCTGTGATGAAGGTGCTATACTTACTTTCCCAGCTACATATATCTGACTAGATGATGCCACAGTTCAATCTGACAAGGTTTCAGTTGGTATACACACATGTGAACCTTGCTGTGGGACAAATGAACTTGCATCATCACTGCCAACATTGGAGAGAGCATGGTGAACCAACAGTAACTGAAATTTCAATGGGTGAAATGTCTACTGATGGCTTAAGATGAGTGCAATACCTCATCAGCCTCTTGATTGTATGTTCTGAACTCAGGCATCCTGAGTACTATTCGTAGCTGGTATCCAACTTGTACAGGCAGCTCAAACACATCTGTTTAGGATATTCATCATCTTCTCTTACCTGGTAAAAAGAGAATTATGAAAAAACTCTCAATTCTGGTTCCCAGATTGGTTACTACAATCAGCCGGTTTACATTCCTGTCACACTGGTATGTGCATGTAAATTCCACACAGTAGCATTTCCCAGAGTGGGAGGTATAACTCCCCAGCAGACTGTGAAATCTTTTCCAGAATTTTAAGCACACATTTCACTTCATTTCAGTTTTCTGATGCTCCATATTCTGAATAAAAAAGTACATACATCTATGGTGCAGTTTTGATTTATAATGTTGTAAAAATTGTTGAGGCACTTCCTTCTATCCCAAGTTCATATCCCTTCTTAAATTATGACCCACATATACCTTTCTTCATATAGCAACAGCAACACACCCTATGGGCATGGTATATGACTACAAGTTCACCTCTATTCTCAGAAACAGTTCACCAATTAGAATGACATGTCATATTCCACTTTTCAGCACATTAACAGTCATAATCACTCTACAGTAAAACTCAGCACCTACCCAATTGCTAATGCATAACACTGTAAATGCATTTTTTTTTTTTATACAGAGCACTGTAGTTTCTATGTGATGTGACACACATAGGATTTTGATGCAATTAAGCTGCCATATTTTGATCAGTGATAAATGGTACACTCTGTGTTACCACACTGTTCCCAACTGTTTACTCGAGAACACATAGAAGCACACTTAAATAATGGAAGCAGTACTTAGGAGCAAACAAAACAATGCTATCAAAATACACATCAATATTTGTGCTCTGCTATTCACTTCCTGTGTAACTAAAACCACCTTGGATCTATGTGATAAACATATGTACCAAACTAACTGAAATTATTTACTCAAAATGATCACCTCACAGGAAAATTGTACATGTTATGATACCTATACTGAAACATAAATACTGCAATACAACCATAATCTATACCAGAATTTGTGGTCTGATGTTCACTTTTGGAGTAACAGAACGCATGAAGTATGTTCTAAACATAAACTGTAACAATAACTTATCTCATGGTCGCCAACAACCTTGTGCTCTATACACACAAACCCAAATCAGAACATGGCAACTACACAGAGAGACCTTAATGCAATGCTCTTTCCCTTTTCTTTATGTGAATGCCATCTCAAATAGCAACAACCCTGTAAGATGCAATAACAGAAAAACACTGGTACAAAACCTTGTATTGTGATTACATTCGCACAGTCATTTAAAAACGTTCGTAGCATTAAAGATATAACAGTATCTGGAATGATAACTGAATCACAAACTGTAGCAAACGGATGATAAATTAACAAATAAAACAGTTTAGTGTCACAAGAAATCTTCACTGCAAAACAAACTTTACTATTGGTGTTGCTTCTCTAAGTACATTAATCCCATGAACTTGACAAGACTGCTACATAAAAGAACAATCACCCTTCCTCCATTCATTGAAAAGGGCATACTTCGCACACTCAGTAAGAAGATAAAATTTCAGAACCCCTTTCCAAATGTTTTCATTCCTAAACATGTACCATAAAGCATTCACATACCATTTTGAATCAACCTGCACAAATCCCTACTTTTGCCTCCAATCGTCTGTTTTCTTTTACAAACAGTGTAAGAAATAGGTAACGCGTTTAGGTGTACCTTTAAAATATAAACATCAGTAACGTAACTTAGAAAGATGTGTCAGGCTTAATACCTATAACATACCCGAAGACGCTATGTTTTATATAGGTGAAATTAAAACAAAAATTCTTTTAACCAGTTACAGAACTTTTTTTATAATTTTGATACCCACGCCTCGTAACATAAGTGCAAACAACAGTGTTGAATAATACTTACAAATATTGGTAAACATAATCCGATTTTTTTTTCGATAAGCTGTTGTAACTCCATCCTCGCCAAACTATCTACACAAAATTCCTTAACCTCTACATATAACCTACAAATTGACTTTTCAACAAAAACCGCCATTTCTTCCCTTAACCTTTCAAGCCACGGATATTAGCTTTCCAGCTTTCTGTTCCGAAGTTAGCACGGATGTAATGGTGGTAACCGTTACACTCAAATCATATACGTCTTTACATTTCATGTAGATTTCAAAGATACGTGTTGCGTCAAGCGACATTTGGATATGAAACATGGCAAGAAAATATATAATCGTTAGTCCAGTGATGCCATTGTATCCAGTTAACTGCACAAGACCGATTTTATGCTCAAATTATTAGTGAACTTAACATAAAAATGCATTCCCTTAAACTACGGAAATGTCATTAACGACCCGTGGTGAACAGCGCCCCAATCCAATAACTGGCACTTCCAGTAATAAGCAACAAATAATACCGTTGTTGAAATTTGTAGAATGAGTAGCATATTAATAAACAAACAGCGGTACACAATGAGGCGCTTCAATACCATCGGTATGTTCGTGGGTTCGATTCTTGTTGGTGTCTGAAATGTTTTATTAACACAATCCTTCCGGTCACACATGGCTGTTGGGTCGACTCAGCCTCAACCAGAAATTAGTACCAGGAATATTTCCTGGGGAGTAAAGGCGGTCGGTGCGTAAGGCTGACAACCGTACCACATCATGGGCCGACTGCCTAGAAATCTGGAAGCCTCAACCTCATGATACCCTGTAATACGCCTGTACAGGGTTTGCTATAAAAACAGAATGAATTTATTTCTTCATAGTGGGAACTCAGATATCTGAATGATCTGAATCGATTTATTCGTTCCGGAGACACGTCGGATCATCCTTTCGATATCGTTTCGCTAAATTCTATTTTGTAGACATGATAATGATCCCCTTGGCTCTGGGGAGGGGGGGAGTACTGCGACCGAATTGGTTGGCTGGGTGCAACTCACTTATCTTGCATCGTACATTCGCGTGTTATCTAATGATGTCGTTATTTTCAAGCGTCAATGCATGAATATCAGACCATGAAATATATGACTGAGTGGATGTGTAGTCAAGCCTTAAAGAAATAGCGCCTAACTAGTAGCAATATAGGGTATTACAATAACACGGGGAACCTCAAAGCTTAAGGTACAGGCTCTGATATGAACTGATAGTGTCTAGCTAAGATATCAAATGTGAAGCTTAGGTTTTACGAATATCTCTTAGGCCATACGAGAATCGCGACTGTTATGCGGGGCAGAAACTTCAGGCATAGGGGAAGGTTGGGAAGAAATTGACAAGATTCAAGGGGGTTTTTATAAAACATGTGAAGAAGGTCAACTTGTGCCAATTTGTGGAGATTGACAGAGAAAATACGAGGGGGATAATATTTTCTCTGGCAGTTATTTAGTGGTGCAGAATTAGACAGATAAATAAAGAAGATAGTTTAAGGGTCTTTTCCGAGTTGTAGAAAGAGAATATGAAATTTGGAGGCAGAATCGAAAAGTTTAAGAAGGAACTAGAGAAAATTGGACTTGAGCTTATTTGATGTTACCCGTGTGGAAGCAATGAAAAGGAAATGTGCAGAATTGCCAAACTTAGATATAGCTATATATATATATAGCATACGGCCTTAGCTAATATTCGGGCTAGAAGCTTACTGGTTAATTACTGCAAAATTAGAGTTGGATGATGTATGGAGAAAATATATAGTATAGTCAAATAGGAACGAGAGGAGTGGGCTGTCTTGTTTTCGGATGGTGATTTGGAATTGAAGGGTTTGAGACGTGGGATCAAAAGGGGAACGTGTCCTTTATGTCAGGGTGAAATTGCCAAGAAAATAAAATTTGACAAAATTTGCTTATAAAATTTCTTTACCGTTTCGGTCTCTTTGTTTTCAATGGGTTGCAACGACGGCGAAGCAAAACAAGACTCTAATTTATTCTTTTTTTGTGTGTGGTGCTACCATCCACCGCGGGCCAGGGCCTCCTCATTCCTGAGGCTTCTAGATAACATCCTCTGGACGAGTGATCAGCTCGTCGCAGAGACCTCTACCTGGCAACACAAAATACTCACAGCAGACAAACATCCATGCCTCCGGCGGGATTCGAACCCACAATCTCAACTCGCCAGCGGCCGAAGATTATCCTGTAATCTATGTACGCTTATTACTTTTAATGTTCTTTAATGATTATCAGTTGCTCGGGGGTCATATAGCGCCGATTATAAACAAAGGAACAAGTCTGTAGCATTAGTGCAAAGACATCGACAGGGGAAAATGGAAGTACTTGGAGAAATGCCTGTCCCTGCGCCTTTATGTCCAACACTCCGTGGCCTTAGTCCGCAAGCGAACTATACCGACAGAGCGGCCGCCGCCGGTCGGCGAAGTTAGTACCAACTTTTGCGGATAGAGGGGTGTCACGTGGTCAGCGCAACGGGTCCCCACAGCCGTTAATCTCTGTTTTCTAGA
>Ga0136643_10012387_pt1 | contig 12699 bp, 5 predicted proteins | sample TergutLab28metaG_FD_96883 | JGI IMG/M metagenome (GOLD analysis project Ga0136643, IMG submission 96883) | Labiotermes labralis P1 segment gut microbial communities from Petit-Saut dam, French Guiana - Lab288 P1 (version 3) (version 3) | ecosystem: Host-associated > Arthropoda: Insects >...
TATTGGAATTATTGTAATTATTACCACATATCATAATTGCCGGATACTTAGCACTGTAAATTTTGTATTATACACTTGGACAAGTCCAGTGTTGCATATGTAACAATATGGATGAAAATAAATAATCAATCAATCAATTCTTATCATATAGCATGACATGCATAGTTTCTTCAATAATTTTTCTATGTGGAGTTTTCATGATCAATTGCAATCTAAATACATACCCAAGAATTTTATTGATTCTATAAGTAACATTTTGATTATCAATTTGTATATTTAGGGTATGCGTCAGAGTTTTAGAAAATGAAAAGTTAGTTACAAATGTTTTATTTTGTTTATTACAAGCTGGTTTATTTGAAACCATTCAGTAATGAGGTGAAGAGTTAAATTTCCTTTTTTTCTTTAAGTCATCATAGTTAGTAGATGTTACTAAAATACTAGTGTCATTGACATGTAATATGGTGTGTAACAGTTATCCATAATTTCTGGGAGATCATTTATATATATGTTCAACAGTGTGAGGCCCAAGACAGAATCTTGAGGAATTCCACACTTCCTTCGGCTTCAAATCTGACTGAAAATAACGGTTTGCTGAGAAGTATTCTCCGTCTTCTGTCATTTAGATAAGACCTAAACCAATCTAAGACTATTCCTGTCACTCCATATTGTTCCAATTTAGACAACAGAACCCCATAACTCATGCAATCAAATGTTTTATTTATGTCACAGTCATTAACACGAGTGATGTCAATGTTGTAGGCTGTAAGGATGGTTGAAATGTAAGTTTCACTTTACCTCCTGGACTAGTCTGATATCCTAATACCAATGGACGAGGAAAATCACCCCATTTTCCTTTAAAAAAGTGTAGCAGGCTGGTATTTTTATTAAGAAGATTGACGTCAATGTTGTAGGCTGTAAGGATGGCTGAAATGTAAGCTTCGTTTTACCTCCTCGACTATTCTGATATCCTAATACCAATGGACGCGGAAAATAAAATTCGCCTTAAAAAGTGTAGCAGGCCAGTATTTTTATTAACAATAGTGAGGTCAATGTTGTAGGCTGTCAGGACGGCAGAATTGTAAGCTTCGTTTTACCTCCTCGACTATTCTGAGATCCTAATACCATGGACGCGCATAACACAAATTTCCTTTAAAAAAGTGTAGCAGGCCGGTATTTTTATTAACAAGAGAGACGTCAATGTTGTAGGCTGTCAGGATGGCAGCACTTTAAGCTTCGTTTTACCTCCTCGACTATTCTGAGATCTGAATACCGATGGACGCGCAAAAACCCATGTTTCTTTAAAAAAGTGAAGCAGGCCGTAATTTTTATTAAGAAGAGTGACGTCAATGTTGTAGGCTGTAAGGATGGCTGAAATGTAAGTAAAATGTGTTAGTGTAAATAAAAAGTGAAGAATGAACAGAAGCGATGGGAAGACGAGGAAGAGGATGTAGGCAGCTACTGAATGACCTTAAGGAAACGAGAGGATACTGGAAATTGAAAGCGGAAACACTAGATTCCACTCTCTGGAGAACTTGCTTAGGAAGAGGCTATGGACCTGTCGTAGGACAGTCTACAAAATCAATGAAACCACTTCAGCTGAACATCGTCTAAACATCTACCTAGATCTACAATCGAAACCACTTAAAAGCAGTCAGTCTCATGCAATACAAAAGCCAGTCTCTTAACCTACAAGCCAGTGTTCCTGAATATATTTTCACCGAAAGTGCTCTGCAACGTCCAAGCTCCTCCTGATTTCCAGTCCCTATTTTAAATTGGTTGCACTAAAATAACTTCCCATTCTCTTGCAAACTTCTTCTTATTTTAACCAATTGAACAGCTCTGTCACAATTTAAATTCCTTCATCTTTGGCCACCAACACCTTGCAGGCTTCAGACAGTATTCCATCACATCCTGTGGTTTTGTCAAACATTGATCTGGGTGCTGTGGCAAGAAAACTCTCTGTCCCTGCCAGGAATCAAAACTGGTCAACCTGCACACAGCCAGTCTCTATACTCAGTCTATCCTACCTTCTTTATATAGCACTAGATTGTCACTGGTGAGATATGGTTGAAAGGTGAAGCCTGCCATATGTCCCTAAATACGACCCATGCAGTTACATAGGTCATCTTCAAGGACCACCCACCTAATGTAAGATATGAGACCTCAAGCGGTGTTACTACTCGTACATACCCCAACACATTTCATTACATAAAAAGAACTTCACATTTCCTGATTTCTTTTAAGTTTCGTAATTATTTTAAAATTGTGGACAATATGCAAGATGAAAAATAGGATACAAAATGCTGGTTTTTTGTAATAGTGCTTAAAATATAATAGTTTGAGCCACATGGCTTGTTTGAACTCCTCCCTGCAGAGGAAACCTCATCCCCTATCCTTGATTTGCCGTAGAATCTCGAACCCTTTACTGGAGTTAGAGTTGTTTCAGGGTGGATGAGCCAGACTGTTGCTGACTGGCGAGCCAGTGAGTTGTGATATAAATTTCTGTCTTGGCCCTTGGTTTTTATCCTTGAAATTCAGTTCGGCTGATAGGCGGCCCGTCGTCCACTGGCTTCTCCTAAAGGCCACATTACAAATGGACAAGTAACAACTTCATGTTTATTCTGTTTTGTTGTTGTTAACCGGTGGTTTGTTTGAGAAATTTCTGTATTTCTTTTATTTAAGTTGAACTATTCATGTATGTCTTCTGATATTGTATATTTGTTGAAATATATTTTAGTTTTTTTTATCCTGAACTTACTTCTCTCTATTTTCTGGCCCATTATTATGTAAGTGTATATCTGGTATAGGTCCCCTTAACACAAGCTACATAGTTTGAAGCCTTTCAGGCTTTCAATAACTCTACTGCTCTGATGGTTGAGTGCACATAATATAATTCATTGGTGAATAATATACTCACGTAGCTCCCAATTTGAAATTACTGTTCTCTATTGGTGGCCTCTACCCTATTCTGATACAGCATTAAGTTCCATGGATATGTATCCTACAGACATTCGAATGCAAGATCAATGCATCACAAAGTCTCCACCTACAGAAAAAATAGAATAGGAAACAGCAGACACTCATCCTTGCCCCACATGGGATTCAAACTCATGATGTCAACTGACTGGCTGAACAAAGCATGTCTTTGTCCAGTTTATCTAATAATGGGCAGCAGACCACTCATCACTTATATCAACTGCACAAAGTATTAGGAAACATGTTCTTTTCATAACATGCTTAAGAATTGAAAAAACGTTCAGTTTTCATTAAAACTGAAAATACTGGTATACTGTATCAAAATTTGTTTTATTACCATAAAAGATATTTTAAGGTTTAATTTTGGGCTACTGATGCAAATAAATCACACCTATTCTATTACATTTGTATTTAAATTAGGAATAATTAAAATGTACCATATGTTTAAATTTTTTTATCCTGCTGTGTTGTCTGTACATGTGTTATGCCTGTGACACAATGAAATTAATTTCACAATGACTTGGTAATCAGCTCGCAGAAAATGTGGCACATACAAACCAATACATAACGTCAAAAATGTCCTAGAACACATGCCTACTGTAATCATCAAACTCACACTTCACCATGCAAAAGAGAACAAAATATATAGTAGCAAGTTGATGACAGATAAGTGTTTTGAAGTCTGCAGCCCATAATGTTGGCTAAATGTGCCAATCAGACAACACAAACAAAAAGCAAATGAACAGAATCCTTCATACTGAGATGGCTTGAAGTTAAAATTAACAACTGAGTTTATTTTATATTCCTCAATCCTTTAGTCACATGGTGTTACTGTTTCACTATGTTCACAGGTTATACAGCACCAAATGAGAAGCGAATTTGGTAATAAATATGGAATAAACTAGGACTTGGAAGGACATGATTGTGACCTACCTGAAGGTATGAACCGGAGACTAAGCCTGTAGAAGCAAACAGACCACAAAAACCTTGTGGATTACAACTGGGATAACACTGCCAGGGCCAGCTCAAGACATGTTGGCACCCCAGGCATGGTAATAACTTGGCGCCCTTTCAAATTGATATTTTTAAACTTTTTCAGCCTAGGACAAGTTTGACAAACCTTTCTGGGAATGCATGCCTGAACTGCCAATAGTTTTTGGAGAAGTTCATTCACACATGTGAATCTGAGTTTACTAGCACCATATTTCTGATTATTCCAGTCATATCTTAGTGCCCTTGTAGGGTGGTGGCCTGGGCAGCTGCCTGGCTGGCTTGCCACTTGGTCCAGTCCTGAACTCTGCAATGATTTGAAATGTGTACCTCTGACGTAAAAGATTTACAGTGGTGTCTGAGGTTCTCAGAGCAGTGTTGATACCGACTTCAGCCTTCTCAGACATGGAGGTGTGTAGACAGATATATAAGTATTGATGTTACAGAGGTGCTTGCTAGATACAAATCAACACACTGTCATATTCTGGGAGACTGAAGTTCTCATCTTGCAGAGTAGCATTACAACGACTTCCTTGGTATTAAAAACTGTAATTCATAGCCATACAATATGTATACACAATTATCAGATGATATACATAATATCTGCAGCTACATTTCATATTCTGAAGTTAAAACATTTGTGATAAGAGTGCAAGGTGGTGTACCATAACCAACTGACACATGAAATTATCTGATTGGACTGATTAGTCATGACAAGCTGAAATCACATTTTCATCATTCAAAAGAAGCTGCAATCCTGCACTCTGCCCTAAACTGCCTCTTTTTTCTACATGTAACAGCATCCATTACATTGACACAGATATCTAAGGAATTAAACTCTAATAGTAAAGCTACCATTATACACATGGAGAGTAATAAGTGAAAGTGTGTGTGTAATTGATGCTAAAAAAGAACAGAAGTGTGCCAACAGCTGACCCAAACTGCTGAATGGCTCCACACCAGAACAGGGCACGTCCGTCCTCCAGGCGGAATACTGATGCAATAGAAAATTTATGTACGTGATGAGCCCAGTAACAATCACTGAAGAAAACACCTGGAAAATGACAAGAATAACCTCATGACTGAAATGTTACACACTTATTGGCATACTTTATGTACTTTTTTAACCAAAAAGTTGTATATAAAGTTTGGGAGCTACCTGAATGCAAGACAAACCTGCATATATCACAACTTCCTCCCTCTCACAATTTTCAGTTTTCAGGGACAAAAAACATGTTGAAGTGATGTGAATGATTTTAAGGTAACTTCAAATGTTGCAGGTGATAGACTGGGAAAATATACTCATCTTACATTTGAGTAAGTATGGTAGTGCATTTACAAGTATGCTTGGTCTGTACAGCATTTTGAGGGAAACTGCTACTTCCATTTCCGTGGTAGAAGAAAGTACCCCTAACATGTAGATGGAGGCAACATGCTTCTTTGAAATATCAGTGTCTGTTTACAAAAATACAGTGTCATACTCCAAAGGACAGTGATGTGAAAACCTATAGACTTCACTGGGTGCTACACTTCATGTTATTTTATCAGTTTTCAAGTGGCAATTGTTGGAGACAAAAATAATGATAAAGTTTGTTTTTAACTACACATTAAGAAGGAACTACACAGGACCACTAGGGAGACAATCAAATTCAACTGAAAATTTCTATTGCAGACCACCTCAGTTCCAAAATTATCTGAAATCCAAAGAGCACACAGGCAGACACACTTAAGATAGATAAGATGAATGTTGAATTATATAACCATTTTACATAATAACTCATTTTGAGTAACAAAAAATTTTCTTCAAGGAACTGAGCCCCTTCAGGAGAGACATATTATATGATACTGCGTGAGTTTACATGTAAATAACCACAGGAAATTCTCCCTCTGTGGTGTTGACAAATGCTGGTACCAGACTAAGTAGTGTCAAAGCCATGATATATCCTGTAAAGACTACACTTAATGATGTCAGTACAGATATCATCTTCACTGATGAGTATGGGTAAAAAATGCCAAAAAGCAAGCCATTTGAATGGCCATGCTTCACAGTGTCACAGAGAGATGATAAGCAACATTGCCATAAAGAAGACAAGAATATGACTGAATACTTGGGAAAATTCCATTACCAAACATACACACCCATGCTGCTAACACTAGAAAATAAATGTACACAGGCCGTGTCAGAGATGACAGTTGGGATAATATAGTTATGACAACACCACCATTTACACCTGCACTTCCACATCGATCTGAACTTTCATTAGCGGTAGGTAATATGTAGTGTATGTTTGAGGTTTCTGGATGTACCATTAGTGCATCCACATCTTATCCAACCGTAAAAAATGGACTGTGTGTAGGAGCTCGATTGTTCCTAGAACCTTCAACCATTTGAGAATTCTTCATGCTAAATGCAGGAGATCTTGTTTGGGAATAAGTCCTTTCACTTCTGGCAATGTCTCAGATTGTTCAGAAGAAAAAAATCAATAGTACTTGCACTCATCATACCAAAGAGAAAAGAAAAGAAGGTTTCACTTAAAAAATGTGGTGGGTCTGTGTATGGCACCATGACTACTGTTTTCAGAATCGGCGATACAAACTGGATTTCCACCAACACCCTGTATCAGTGCTACTACACTAGGTAAAAATCCACTAAGCCCTTCTCCTATGAAATAGGATATGAGGTAAATTTCACGAAAATTTCTTATGAGAGGCATGAACAGCATGGAGAATGTGCATGAAACCAATGCAATAGAGAAGGTGAGAACAAAAAGTGCTGTGCTGTGCGCACTGCCACTAACCAAACTTGTTTCATAATAAGACAATGCCATCGTTAATAACACAGCACTATCAGGTATAAAAATCACATAGATTATCCAGCTGTCTTTAACTCTCCATGGGAAAACTTTTGTGAAACTCTGTAAAGAATTGGCCCCACATTTGCAATCTGAATAATTACAAAAAGATAAGATGGTAGATTCCAGCCTTGTGGTTGTGACTGTACCATTAATGGTAGCTGCACATACATACAATTTACAGATACCTATGCTGAAATACCAAACAGAGTAGCCAGTATATTTACCAATAATTTACGGTTAGAAAGTCCATGACAGATGCAATATATGTCTGTCATGTTGTCAACTGGTGAGGACTTTTCTTGCAAAGATGTCAGAAGAGGTGCTCCTTCACCTAACAAGTGCCTAGAAATAAAAACATGAGAGAAATGTAAGTTCTGAACTAATTATCTACCTACCGAACTAACTGCAGTAGAATTCCTGTAACCCAGTTGCTGATACTCTGGAACTCCTGGTATTTCAGCAGTTGAGGAAAATAATTCCAAGTCCTTATGCCCTCAAAAAAGGCTTCCAAGAGTGTCTCTATGTATCTCCTGACCCCTTGTCTCCTATTCCATCAGCTTCTTCAGCTACACAGACTTCTGACTGACAGTCTCCTGGTCCTTCGGCATCCCAGTAGAAACCAAAGAAACCTCAGAAAAAAAAAACAGAAGAAAATCCTGATGACCCTAAACCAGCAGCGGAAAAAGACATTCAAAGGGAATAATTTTCTGATTAATTGTGCAACACATATACAAAAGCAGTACCTGTTAGAACTTATGTCAGTGTACGTACCATCTGATAATCTGGAATACTGGATAAACTGTCACCAGGTAAATCCTTTGGGTGCTGCATTAAAAGAATTCTACTCTATATTCATTACATTCTACCTTTATACACCTGATATCAAACCTTCTGCTTCATTTACTGAGCATATCTCATTTTATCCAAGTAGTTCTTTCTTGTAGCAGACACATAACCTCAATTCAAAATTCTGAGTTCTTATAGTGTGTATAGGTATAATCACTCTTTACTGTTTCAAACTTAAGCTTCTACCACCTTGATGAGATAGTATGAAATATGTCAGTTCATATTCTGGTTACAGTTTATTATAGAAGTAAGTATGTGCATCAACCATCTATTTTCAAATACCGGATGCACCATGGCATCCACAAACATACAGTTACTTCTATGTGAACATATTTTAGAATCCTCTAAGAAAACAGGATGGTACCAGTGAATCTAAATGAATGAGTGATTTGTCCGGTAACAAATGCAAAACAATTGCTGAAAACAGCTCATCGCTGCGAGGCCACCACAGCATGCACTAACACAGCAGTGAAAGGCTTACATTGAACCACAAATTACTTGGCAAAGTACCTCAAGGCTTGCTACCACCAACACAAAAGAGTAAAGTTAAACACTGTGCAATCATCAGCTAGTACATTCCAGATAACATCCCAACATTATGAGATTCCAGCTACTGGACAAGGTAAAAAGAGACCTAGGCGTAGATTAGAGGATAATATTAAAATGGGTCTTCAAGAAGTTAGATGGAGAGCCATGAGCTGCATGGCTCTGGTTCAGCATAAAGACAGGTGGCGGGTGCTTGTGAATGTGGTAACTCGTGTTTCATAAAATGCAGGGAGTTTCTTGACCAGCTGAGGACCTGTTAGCTTCTCATGAAGGACTCAGCTCTTTGAAGTTTGTTAGTTATTTAGGTACTTAGTTCGTGGAAAAGGTGAAGTACAACAATTGTCACACCTGTGCACACCATGATAGTAAATAGGGATTGGGTGCATAGCTCTACTTAACACCTATGGAAAGAGGCCCCTTTACCTAATACAAGGGAGAATGGATGGGCTCCAGACTCAGTCTGCATGCTTAGGGGATGGCTTTTGCCCCTGCAGAAATTAAACGATTCCTCAGTCGTCTTGCCCATGTCCTAGTTACTATTAAAACTACACTATTCTACCTCCTACAAGTGGAAAACTTGCATTATAAATTCGACATGCCATCTTACGTAAATGAAGAATGTAACCACCAACACCATCTGCTGACTCTCAGTCAACTTGTCACAATGTAGATTTTCAGACATCAGTGTAACTACTTCTTGTGTGAGTGAATAACAGCAAATCAATCAGAAACCAGCTTGTATCTTACATACAAGTGTTGTTAATTTTGTAATAATTTTCCAACTTGTCTCTCTGAATGAGGTGTTCAATCTATTCATATACATTTACTGTTCTCCTGCCCATCCAGTTATATTTACTTCAGCACTCACAATATCAGGTGAACACTACAAACGCAATTTTCCTCAGCACCTTCTTAATTCCACCATTAAATCCATTGTAACAGTACTACCATTCTGCAAGAATATAACAATACTCTATCACTGGGAATTTGTGGCTCATTTCAGGGTGCCTGGAGAATGGGATGTATACATTTATATCCTCTGTTAAGAATGCGTAATTTCAGTATAGCCTCAGACACTACACATAACACTGTTGTTATTGATTTTCCTGTTGTGATGACAACTGAGCAAACATGTTATCTCTCGCTTCACATCTGTTTTTCATAGTTTATCATAAATCAGCTAATCAAGTGGCATGGCCATGCCACAACCAAAGTACTTTATCACTGACTTCTCACCACGGAGGCACAGGTTCTCTCGTAGGGAAGTGTTCCTCCAAATATTATTCTGTAGTTCATAATGAATAAAAATGGTTACAGTAAATCATCTTCAGTTTTTCCTGTGATATAAAAGAACCGATCTCATTGCATAGCAGGCTGCACTTAATTTATCTACAGTTTAGTATGTGTGTTCCAGGTTAGTGTACTCTCTACATATAATCCAAGAAATGTTGTATCTTATGCTTTAGAAATTAATTTATAATCATAACTACCGCCCAGATCAATTTGAAGATTGCTTTTAGTTTAAAGTGAATAAAACGTATAATAGACTAAGCAAATTATTAAGAACTTAATCCGAAATATGGCCCATCACCTCGTCCTGAATCCATCTGTAGAACACGCCAAGAAAAGACGAGAGAAATTCTTCAAGCCCGCTCATTCACAAGTAGTGGGAAGACAATTGTGTCATATGCACCGACGTATGCGAACTACGAAAACGCAAAGGACAAGTTTTTATTGTCTGTCCTGAGGGTGCTTTACATTGTAAGCAATTTGCCTTTCCGTCTGTGTATTGGTTGTCGTTGCAGGAGTTTTCTTAAAAATGCGTGTCTGGCGCACTACACATATTCGCTGCAGAGGACGTAAGTTCGTTACGCTCGATCAATAATTAAGGGCAATTAACTTGAAGAGTTGTGTACCTTCTCGGCTGTATCTCAGCTTCCATTGGAGGGATTTTACCGAAAATTCATGTCGCACTCCACGCACTTTCGCTACCAAAGACGAAAGTTTGTTTGGGATCGGTGAATAATTCGGGACACTTTAAGAGCAATATGCCTTCTTGGTTATAAATCGGCTTCCACCAGGGGAATTTCCCTGAAAATTCATATCTGGCACATGACTCACATTCGCCACAGACGATGCACGTTTGTACGGAATCGTTGAAAAATTAAGAACAGTTTGCGTAAAGAACAATGTACCTTCCGGGCTGCATTTTGGTTTCCATTGGTGGGATTTTCTTGAAAATCCATAAATAAAACTTCACGATCTTTCGCTACAAACATTGTGTAAGTTTGGTTGTGTATTGACGCACAGTGGCCACCCTACCACCGACACAACAAAGTTAAATGGAATCGCTGCCACCATTAGACAACACCATGTAGGGTTTCAAGTATATTGTAATCTAAATCACTACAGTATCCAAACATTAACTAAGGAGGTTAATATCTCACTACTAAGATAAAATGTACAATAAAACAAGCAGTTAATGTGGGACAATTGCAAATAGTGCCATAACGCATGGATAGACGTTTTCCTAGAAAATGGAAAGCTTGATCACCACCCATAGATGCATAACTACCTTCTATCACTACGGCTGTTCAATTTGGAGTAAAATTTTAGGACCAAAAAAGAAATAAAAAGAAATATATGACTGAGCAATTTACACACTTTACCTTGGTTCTAGATGAAGTTAACCACTCTTATCTTGCATTATCAAAATCAGCAGTGAAGCCCACATCTCCTAGTCTTATAATTTTAGCCACTTCCTACTCGTCTGCTTCCACCAGAGGTTCCGAAAAGAATCCTTTTCAACTGCCGCCTCAAAACCCCCCACACACATTCTCATCATAAGTCAGCAATTACCTTCGTCACCTAGCAACAGATTCCTTCAGTTCAACTCTTTTGCTGTTGCCATGTGAAGGATAGGTGATCCGGACTTCCTGCTTGTCTAGCTGAGGGAAGTACCTCAGCAGTTCACCACAATCTACTGTCCGCATATGTAAAATAAAAGAAATAAAATAATATAACATTTTATTTTCTATGGGGCACTAAAGTTGCGATCGTTTAATAATTAAGGGCTCTTTAGTAGCAGAGAAATGAATCTGCTTGGCAGTATTTCGTTTTACATTGGAGGGATTTTCGTGAAAATTTCTGTTGCACAACACTCACATTCCCTAAAAACGGTATGTGCTTTGTGGAATCGGTACATAATCAAGAGCTCGTTACTTGAAAAGCGATGTACCTTCTCTGTCTCAGCTTCCGTTAGAATGGTTTTCCTAAAAACGTCATATGTGACACTCCACCAGCATTCGTTAAAACGTTGTTAAACTAGGAAAGGTATGTAGTCAAACACAACTTAATCACTGAGGTGTATTTAATGACTGTGATAGAAACAACTACGTGTTTCGGCCTGTATTGGCCATCATCAGGTTGTCTATGGAACTTAAGGGCTAGCTATATGCATGAGCGCGCGTAGTGTAGAGATCTCTACGTACGCATAGCTTGACAAACCGAATCGAAACAGGAGTCAGATAAAACACTATGACACAGAACAGATACAGATAATAATACAAAATAAATGAATATAAACCAGACAATAACGCTATTTGTGTGTGTGTGTGTGTGAGGGGGGGGGGGTGTAGTCGGGCGGGGGCTTGTTCTCTAATCACTGAGGTTAAGTTGTGTTTGACTACATACCTTTTCCTAGTTTCACACGCATCACGAGGATGACACACTTCCCAGATATAAAGGTTGTTAAGTTTATTTTCCGATGAATCAAGAATTAAGGGCTTTGTACTAGCACAGGAACGTTCCTTCTCGGATGTATCTCGGTCTCCATGGGGTGGATTTTCCCTGAAACTTATTATCTAGCAGACCACTCGCTACTTACGACGTGTGTATATAATCGGTGAATAATTAAAGGCACTTAGCTTCCACAGTATTGTACCTTCTCGCTATTTTTGAGCTTCCATTGTAAGAGTTTTCTTGAAAATTCATATGTGGCACTTCAAAGGCCTGTTACTGATAGAGAATTATACCTTCCGGCTGTGTCTAGGTTCGAATCTGAGCGATTTTAATGCAAATTTATATCTAACCCACCACTTACATTCGCTACAAACCTTTTAAGTTTCTTTATAATCTTTCAATAAATTAGGATATTTTGATTAGAGATCAATGTATCTTGTCAGCTGTATCTCTGCTTCAACTGGAGGAAATTTCCTGAAAATGTAAATAAGGCATTCCGTGAGCCTTTTCTAAGAACGATTTATGTTACTTTGCGATCGGTTCGTATTGAAGGGTACGTTACTTGAACATTTAGCCTTCTGTACTGTATCTGGGGTTTAAACGGAGAGATTTCCCTAAAAATTCCTATTTTTAACTTCATGAACCCCCCCCCCCCAATAAAAAAAGTTACAATTTTGTTTTTCTCCTTTAATTAAAGCAATTTTTTTGAAAATTTTTTTTTGTATTTTCGGCAATTTTATCTACA
>Ga0136643_10012392_pt1 | contig 12697 bp, 6 predicted proteins | sample TergutLab28metaG_FD_96883 | JGI IMG/M metagenome (GOLD analysis project Ga0136643, IMG submission 96883) | Labiotermes labralis P1 segment gut microbial communities from Petit-Saut dam, French Guiana - Lab288 P1 (version 3) (version 3) | ecosystem: Host-associated > Arthropoda: Insects >...
CCACACACACACACACACACACAAACACACATCCACACATACACACACCCACACATTACAAAATCCACACAAACACACATCCACACCCCCCCCACACACACACATTACAAAACCCACACACACACACATAAACACACATCCACACACACACACACAAACACACATCCACACACACACACACCCACACACACACATTACAAAAGAAGTTAAAACGAACACAGTACAAGATATAGAACAATAAAACAGTAAATACAATGAAGTACCCTCAGTGACAAATTGCTACAAGCAACTGACGCGCGGCGCCTTATAAGCAACTTCGTCACAGAACGGCGCTTCGTGTTGCTCGTCACCGGTTCGTCCGTGTCGTTCAGCCAGTTTCACATCGGTACATGACTAGGTGACTTTTGCTACACTATTATCGACGTTTCGAAAGAACACATTGCCCCTATACTGAGGACACACAGAGGAAGACACTTTCTTCAAATAACGATATTTAAGGTTATCACAGCGGAATATTTGAGGATCAAGATCTTCTGCGACATGATGCAGCTGTGTCTTTCATGAGGGTTTCAGACGTTTCGAACAATCTTCCTGCCTCCTTGAACTGCTTAGCCAGTTGTTTCGAAACGTCGTCAGCCACTCACCCAAGACATCGTCACATTCCAGAACCCGTCCATAATGTTGGCTAGCCTGCTGTCTGTAACTTCAACCCTGTAAGCTCGAGGCAGCAAATTTCTTCAACACATTGGCGTTCAAATTGGAGAGCTCGTTTGTTCAGAAAGCAGGGTAGTCAGGAGCACGCCTCTGTCCTGTCCCGGGCTGCGAGGGGCGGAAATTATTGTCTATAGGCTTAACTAGGCGTTTATATCCTTGCTGTCGTGCATCGTCAATATGGAGACAGCAGGTTGTTCCGACACCTTGGTACCAGCATGACAAACTGTATGTTGTACAAGTATGTTACAGCATCTTTACATTGCTGTTGTGCACCTCGCCGATACGTACATAGCATTGGGCACAGTCGCAGTATTTACCTACTGGGCAGCCCTGCAGACTGGTACATTACATTTCAAATTTGCTGGCGCGAAATACAGGATTTGTTTCAGAGATGTTTCTAATGGAAACTGAGAAAAAACAAACGTTATGTTTCCAGTCGTCCGGAATATTACGCCGTACAGGAGTTTTTTTTTTTGGCTCAATCTCTACGGCAGATTAAAAAAAGTGAGTTTGTGATGGAGAAGAATGCAGTTTCCTGCAGACTGCAGTGAGAACGCCAACACTGACTGCTCCGAAACTGTCGACAGACGATATAATTGCCATAAGAAGTGCACTGAAAAGTGAAAACCTCAGCAAGACACTGTCTTTTTCAAGCAAGTGTAAAATGTTCCGCGATGAAGCTCCAGCGGTCGGTGCTAAGAACGAACTCACTCTGCTTGGTAGCAGACTAGACAAACGTTACAGAAAAGTACGTAAGGAGATGCGTCGCAACGTCGGGAAATTTCAATTCAAAGTAAATTTCATAATCTCTGTGCGTTTTTCGGTTTGTTGGCAATGGGTGAAATGAAACAAAGGAGTGTTGTGGTCGAATTGCATCACGCGATTTGTTGTTGTGGTTGGGAAAATCGGAACTGCGCTCTTCTGCACTGCAACACCGTCTGGTCTGGTAGTTGTTGTCGACGTTCCAGACGAACCGAATGAAATGATGTCTGTCTTAACTGTACTTCTCTGCCCACATCGAACGCCGTTCGCAAGGGACGCTCTACAACAGCCATGCTGCAGCTGGTACATTTTGTCACGTTATGCGACCCGGCCTGTGCTACTGTTGCCACGCCGTCATCCTGTACTGAACCACAACGGCCAGCATCACGATATACCTTATCACTATCTCGCCCCTCTTGCTATACACAAAAGAACAAAAAACATAACTTTATTTTAGGATATTGGCCCCACCCGTACAATAATCGACAAAAATTCTGTGTGTATCTCACGTTGTCCACGTCAAGTGTGCTGGGATAAGTGCGCCTTTTTGGTGTTCAGTTTTCCCCCATCATCCTACCCCTTCCTCCCCTTCAAATCTCAATATTCCCACCAGCAACTTCTCCGCCTCCTCTCCCTAAACATTCTCAATCTCTTTTTACCCTGAATATAACGGAGCCAAGTTTGACACCCACACAAATCAAACACGCAAAACATTAGTTCCTTCTATCTCTATCTTTTCTTTTTCACAGAGGTGGGAAGTCCCTCCTTTCTCCCAATACAGGTCACTCAACCGACCAAGGGCCCAGTGCTTTCTTCACTCGCTAGCACCATCAGCTTATATTGCAAGTTCCGGGTCGTTAATAGAGCAGTGGCTGCCGGTTTAACGGCCCGTTTGTAGCCAGACGAACCTGTAATAATCGTAACTCTATATTTTCATTAAAATGGGACATAAATTTGTGAGCATGTACTGTTGTCACCCAACGTTTGAATAATACCGAGCGAAATGTAATTCTAAAGTTATCATCATTATTAGATCCTTTTACTCCTTGTGGAGCATAGGGAATCCATGAAGAGCTTCCAGCCATTGCGGTCTCCAGCTATCCGCTTGACCTCTTTCCGTGATCTTCTTGTGCTCCTTATCTCATCCTCTATTTCCTTCGCCACGTCCTCTTCAGCTTACCTCTCCTTCTATACCCCCGAGGATTCCAGTCTAATGCAGTTTTCTCTATTGCTCCTGTTTCTTTACGTAATGTGTGTCCAATCCAATTCCATTTTCTTCTTTTTATCCGATTTTCTATTGACTTCTGATGGCTGATTCTCCATTGTTCTTCGTTCGTAATTTTATCGGTCCATTTTATACTCATTATTCGTCTTAAGCATTTATTAACAAATATCTGTAGTCGTCTTGTTATCTGGTTGGTAGTTTTCCAAGTTTCACAAGCATATAATAATACCGATTTTACATTTAATTCTAACGTTATGCCTGTTGCCAAGCGACGAACTAGGCATATAGATCGTGTTAGTATTGTAATTACGTGTCTCAAGCAGGTCAAAGGTAAATATCGAGAGAAAAAAACATTTGACAGAAGATATCAGAAGTTATGCGTGGTGTCAGTCGGTGGATATCAGCAGCAGCAGATTTGTGCCTCATTTTAGCTGCTCGGACACAACAGCTTGCAGTCTGCTAGGATATCGAAGGAAGGACACACTGTCATGTGTTTACCGTAAACAATGCAGGTAGCGTGTTCTCCGAAACGTCGGTATAGATCTAATGTGCTAGAAGGTGGCAACCCAAAAGACCCACACGTAAGTCCCAAATTTTCTTCTCTTGCGTGTGAAAAAGTTGAATAAACAAAAACGATTAAATCGCTTGAACTTTAGGCACAAGAACTAACTTTAGGCACAGGAACTAACTTTAGGCACAAGAACTAACTTTAGACACAAGAACTAACCTTAGGCACAAGAACTAACCTTAGACACAAGAACTAACCTTAGGCACAAGAACTAACTTTAGGCACAAAAACTGACTTTAGGCACAAGAACTAACTTTAGGCACAACAACTAACTTTAAAGACTCGACATTTTACTGAAACAAAGCAATGCCTTTCGCTGAGTTCCCGGATTAAAGAGCTGTTTTCTTCCTTTCAGAGGGTTTAATGATTTTCCGTTGTAATGGAAACAGCCTGTTTTTTCCTGCGGTGAAGAATACGGTATTTGTTTATTAATTAAACCGAGGCTGTACCGTGCTGGTTACGTGCAACACAACTGTCATTATCACTATGCAGACGGTGAAATGTCGGAGAAATGCCCAGAGTAGCGCAGACTGTTTCTGGTGTCACGGTCAGGCCAATAGGCGTTGGCACAACATGGCTGCCAGCGGACTGGCGCACTGCGAAGGACGAAACGTAACAAGTCAGGTATTTAGGCTGCCTTGACACCTGTGACAATCTCGATGGCGTTCCTTCGAGCATCTCGGAAATCCTAAGACTTTTGAAAGGAGTGTATCTTAGGCGTTCTTTACGTTCTGAACAAGATCTCCTCGTGTGCAGACCGCGTCCGTCCGTCTGTTTGTGAAATATAGTAACCGCCTCAACTCTACCGAATTTTGATGATGATCGCTATGTGATTGCCTGAAAAAGAATTGTCTAACAAGCGCGAATTTCATGACAAACGGCTAAGTAATAATAATAAGCATACATAATTTAACGACATCAGTTAGTTCCTACCCGCACTGCACACACTGAATGCCCTGGTGAAGTGACATTCGCTACAAGTCTGCACATAATGTGCTGTCCGAAATTCGACAGTGGGAAGGCCGTCTGTTTTTGGTCGCCGATAAATATACATTCACTAGGGCACCGTGACTGTTAGAGGTGCGACCGTCAGCTTGTAGCGTCGCTGTGTTCTGCTGACATCCGGTACACATTGTGTACCACAGGCATGGATTTTTCAACAGCTTTGTTCGAAAGGCTTGGCACAACGATAAATATTTATGAATTTACATTTACGACGCGCGCCGTAATTTGTTTTGTTTGTTTATTGTTTATCAAACTGGGCTGTCAGAAATCGAGTGGCAGGACACTTAGTGAACACTTAAGTTGATAACAAGTGCAGGGAACTGGTCGAGTCTTGCTTTAAAGTGCCTTGCCCCACTTTCCTTTGAACACCGAGCAAAAAGTACAGGATAAACACTGTCACGGCTGACATTCCAGCCGCACGGGTCTCTGACACTTGAATGACAGGCCTACTCGTATTGTGTATTGACACAGGTACAAGTCTAAATGCACAGTGTCCAATAATTTTGTCCGATTTTAAACAAAACTGCAATACATCATGTCAACAAATGTCAGCAGATTTTTGCAGCCTCAAATTTTACGAAACCAAGATATATTCCTGAACTTCCAGAAGTACACCAAAGGTCGCTCCACACTCTGGAGGTCCTGGATTTGAAATCTAATCTCTAGGGCGACTGCCTGCCTTAGATTTAACCTAGTTTTCGGCAGCCTCTCCAGGCTATTGCCAAGAAATTGCACCCAGTGAAGCCAGCCTGTGTGTTCGTGCTTAGAGTCACTGTGTTGGTGGCGATTATAACGCTGGTCAGTTTATGTGCACGTCTGGTTGGTATTAACGTCACTTCTCTTGCCCAGAACTCAGAAAATGAATGAATGTATGTGTGTGTGTATATATAAATATATATATATATATATACACACACACATGTATATATATATATATACACACACACGTGTAGCCCACGTGTATACATATACACAATTTTCACGATACACAAGACGCAAGAGCAATAAAGCAAAAGGTCAAGGTAAAGGTGAAATTATTGCTGTGTCTGCCATAATAGCTTTTGGGTAAGAATAAAATACACTCATGCTGCACTCATTCTTAATCTCTACACCAGATGGAGGTGAGTGATACGTTTCAAGCTCCGGCCGATTACGTTCAGGCAGAGCGTCCATTGCTTCATTGAATAAGAAGCCGAGAGAACTCTTTAGCTTCCGTAGGACTTTGGAGAGTAGCAATACATCTAGCCCCTAGAGGGACTCCTGGCCAGATTCGTCTGTCGTCCAGCCCGTTGTGTAGTCACTATATCGACTGAGCTATCCCGTCTCAGGTGGTTCAAGGAAGCGTAACGCAATACAGGACACGTGGCACAGCCAAGAAACATGTCCCCTTTTTTTCTGTTCGATTTAATGTTTTTCTATATCACAATTCACACATTTTTGTAGTGACGTCACTAGGCGCAGCTAAGCTAAGCTAAAAACGTGTAACTAGGCATAGCTGAGCTAACGATCTGCAGCTCCGCCGTCGGAAGCTAAGAAAGTTTCCCAACAAACTTTACATTCGCCTGCTACGTAAATGCACATCATTTCTCTAATGACGAAGCAGCATGTGTACAAAACTTATTTCTTGCTGATTCTTTGTCACTGCTGCTCGACTGTCAACAGTCACTGTGTCACTGTGCACGGGACTCCGTCAGCTGTCTCCGTAACTGCGACTCGCAGGTACCTAACAATATCACCTTCATTTCCTGAATTTTCAGTGGCGGCACGTTACAATATTGAACACAATAGACAATAAAAGACTGCTGAAGCCACACGAATCGCATTGCTATTACGACAAACAAAACAGCTCGCTCTGTCGCTCGCAGTGCACACGCTGTCGCTGTTACAGTGTCTCAGAACACGACGGCTATAACGGGATATCCCTGGGGATTGAGATGTCTAAGTGCTACAGCTGCCTTCGTCGGGAACTCGATAAAATGGACACTCTGTGTCTTCCTGTTTGAAACCTGTACTTCGTCTAAAATCAATCAGAACACCAGTTTAACAGAAAAAACACTGCACATCCTTTACAAAGACGAGGTGGCTCAAAAGTTAGGGAAATAATGATTGTTTGTTGTGTGAATCGTAGCGACAAATCAGTAGGGTGTGTGGGGCTAAATGTGGTGTTTGTGACTGTTGAGGTGGATGGTACATATAGTCACCACTGTGCTTAAGGGCTAAATGTGGTGTTTGTGACTGCTGAGTTGGATGGTACGTATAGTGACCACTGTGCTTTAAAGGGCTAAATGTGGTGTTTGTGACTGTTGAGGTGGATGGTACATATTAGTAACCACTGTGCTTTAAAGGGCTAAATGTGGTGTTTGTGACTGTTGAGGTGGATGGTACATATAGTCACCACTGTGCTTAAGGGCTAAATGTGGTGTTTGTGACTACTGAGGTGGATGGTACGTATAGTGACCACTGTGCTTTAAAGGGCTAAATGTGGTGTTTGTGACTGTTGAGGTGGATGGTACATATTAGTCACCACTGTGCTTTAAAGGGCTAAATGTGGTGTTTGTGGCTGTTGAGGTTGATGGTACATATAGTCACCACTGTGCTTTAAAGGGCTAAATGTGATGTTTGTAGCTGTTGAGGTGGATGGTACATATAGTCACCACTGTGCTTTAAAGGGCTAAATGTGGTGTTTGTAGCTGTTGATGTGGATGGTACATATAATCACCACTATGCTTTAAAGGGCTAAATGTGGTGTTTGTGACTGTTGAGGTGGATGGTACATATAGTCACCACTGTGCCTTAGAGGGCTAAATATGCATACAATCATGTTCAAAATGGCCCTTGAATTTACCGAAAGCAATAGACATCTGAGAGAATTCGAAATTATTGCAGGGGTGTTTATGAAGATAGCTGGATTACAGCATGAATCACTGCAGTGTGATATAAATTTACCGATGTTCCATAGAAAGCTGATCCGTCCACCTTTACAGCAGACGATATATCCTGGAGCTGCAGACAGCCGTTACCTCCTGCAAGACGTCATATTTCTCGAAGGCTGCCCTTCGTCATGCACCACCAGACAAAAGCACGCACTAATTTGTTCTTTTTGCAACACGCGGCGTTCCTTGCTGCGTGTGGGAGACAATGACCGGCCCGTCTTATATTATCTGCATCTGTTGGCTTAGATTTCAATAAAAGACGATAGGCGAATGGATTCTTCAATTGCTCAGTAAATTACACGGAAAGTTCCCACATTCATCAGCGGCGACACAACCCAACTGATTGTCTGTCAGGCCGCGCCAAATGCTATCTGCCGCTGTCACATTCTATCGGCGTTCCTTCAACGCGGTTTCCTGACGTTTCCAGCGACTACACAAAAAATACACTTAAACATTCCCTGGAAAGTGTTGACTGTACTGGAAGATGAGGTGTGCCTGATTGAGTGACAGGAAGGAAAACATACAGGGTGAGCATAAAGTCTTTCCCTGATTACAAACATTTATTACAAGAAAACTACTGTGCGTGGAATACTAACACTTCTTTTTCAAAATGTAACTCAAGAAGTTTTTTTACAACACATCAGTACACTTCAACATGTGTTCCTTTTGTTTGCACGGAGAACGTCTAACCGATAATCAGTTTCTCTCCACGTGTTCTCCAACAAGTCTTCAGTTATTGCAGCAAAAGCGTCTGTTATTCTTGCCTTCAAATTTGTAATATCTGGAACTGGTGTCGAAAACACTTTGTCCTTAACATACCCCCAAAAAAGAAGTCAAGGGGGGTGATATCCGGCGATCGTGGTGGCCAGGGTGTCGGACCATCTATCTCAATCCATCTGTTTCGAAATATTGCAACCAAAAACCAAATGTTACAATAAACACATGACATAAAATTTTAGAAACTAAATTAAGTATTGGCAAAAAAAATATGTTTGTATTCCACATAGTTTTCTTGTAATAAATGTTTGTAATCAGGGAAAGACTTTATGCTCATCCTGTATGCCTGTAGTACAGAGAATGAAGGACGAAAAGTAGCTACCGTGGCGCTCCTCAGTTCGCACTACAACAAGGTCAGCTGTTTTCGCACGGGCTGCTATCTTCACTCACTCGCCTGTCTTCAAATGGGCAGCTAACTCCGCACAAGCGTTCAACACCAGAGGTTACCACCTGAACGTTTCCAGCAAAGAAAGGAAAAAAACAGGTTCAGTACGTCAACACAGTAGTCAAAGTGCCAGGTCGTAGTTTCCGTTTTAAATAAACTGCGGGAGTTCCCAAACATACGGAAGAGTTTTGGCTTCAAAGAAATTTACAAAATCATCTGCTTGTTTTCATTGAGGTATCCGACGTCAAGATAAGCTTCCGATGGATCTGCAGGGACTGAAATTGCGTCGTGGTGAAGAATACCAGTTCAGCTAGTAAATATTGACTGTTGTGCACTGTGTCTGAAGGTACCTTCATAACTGATATACAGAGACACAGGATCTTTAGAACATCGATAGGTAGCCTACTGTACAGGTCCTAACTTAGGCTTACCAACACGTACGGTAGCCACAGCTGTTAAAGCCATGTGCCAATATTGCTGTACAGTTACTGTATGCCATTCCAATCCTCACTGTCACTATATCAGTGCACACTGTTACCAATATGTACGGTAGCCACAGTACAGTTACTGTATGCTACTCCAGTCCTATTCACAACATTCTTTTCATTTCATCACTAAACTTTACCTGATAAATCTGCGTGTAATTTCGTTTTTCAAGTAACTAATAAAGTGTGTAATAATTTTGACACGACAATACACGACAATGAACGACAATACACGACAATGCACGACAATACACGACAATGCATGACAATACACGACAATGCACGACAATACACGACAATGCACGACAATGCACGACAATACACGACAATACACGAAAATACACGACAATGCACGACAATACACGATGTCCCACAGATATTTCTTCTGGTACTTGAAAGCAATGTTTGTTCTTAAGTTTTTATAGCACACAGTGGTCACTATATGTACCGCACAGTGGTCACTATATGTACCGCCTGTCTAACACACAACAATTCTACGTTCAGCCCACACAGTGCACGTATGTGTTTTGTGTGGATCTGAGAAAAAACAGCAATAATTTTCCTATGCAGCATTAACTGGTTGGTTTTTACTTCGCGGTACGGACCGGAACTTTAAATCAAATCCGGTTGGCCTTCGTCTTTAAATGGTTCCAGCATCTGGCTGCTCTCGGATGTTTCTATCAGTTCCTCACTTGACATTTATTACTTCCGTAAGCATGTGCATGTGACTTTCGCTCTTGCTCGAACTTTCCGATACGGAAGTCTGTTTGTGTGCACATTGGCAGGGTTGTGTTAAATATTTTAAATACTTTGTTCTGCCTACTGTTTGGAGCCGTCTGCATGTTACTGAGTAAATGCGCGGTGTGGAGGTTTTAGTGAGTAGCTGAGATTAACTCACCTACCGAAGAAATTTCCCAGTTGTATCTGGACATGACATTGTCCAGAACAGCCTGTCACTGGTCATCCATCCAGAGCCAAATGATTACAATCCACACAATCCAATTCTACTCTTGTAAGGTCCATTTTAATAATATCTCCAACTGGTCCCTACCATTGAGCTTGCCTCACTAAAATTCTCCATGAATTTCTCGTCTACGTCACCCCGCTGCCGTCGTGTTTCCGGTCTTTAAAACGTCATACTGCAGTTCTGTTTTTCAAGATTCAAGTCTTCGCTATGTTACGCCGTATCGCTGGGTAATTAGTTGCCGACTTTGCGAAGAATCGCTGTGTCTTGAGAATGTCAGACACTTCTTACGCCAGGACACAGAGCGACCTCCCGGTATGCCTGAACTCATGGTCCCAGTAATATTTGTGGAACAGTAAACGTTACGAAGATCCTCATTACGCATCTCGTCCTATCCTCATTTTAGCTCCTCACTCTTCCAATCAGCGCCCATCTCACTCTGTCCACCGCCTTCACCGATTCTCACCTAGTGCTCCGATGGCCTCCACGTGACTTATTCCTCTTCCAGAGGCAGGACAACAGCGCACACGTGTGCTGCTTTTTGAGGTTTGCTCTTTAAACTTTAGACGCCTAACGTCAACTATAGTTGACGTACCGCACCGCTAACCGCCAAAGTTGCATTTTATATATTTATTCAACAAATATAGGTACCGAATATTTTAAACATGGTGTATACTCTCAGTGTTTTCTCTTCAAAATGCAGTTTGTTTCATAATTCTAAAGTATTTGGTTCCTGTATTATTCACATTTTATATACAGGATGTGCTAAAATTAAAAAAATAATTCCGGCACCAAGTTCATGTGCAGAGATTTCAAACGCTTTTGCAGCAGTGTGTCAGAGCTGTCAGACCCGATACACGGAATAAGCACATTCAGTTGGAGCAGAATAAAACAAATGTTGATTTCGGATTTTGAAATAGTTTGTTTTGATGTAAACCTTGAAAGTAACGCACGAAGCTGAACGCACTGTCTTTGTTCATGTCACACGGCATTACTTCTTTTCGTTTGAACCTCTATCATTACAGCACATTACAGCCTACACAATAACGCACCAAGTAGTCGCAAGCCCCTGAGGATGGATGTATTAACATCCGAAACATGTTGAGCAGTAAATTGACATAATAAAGCAAGTGTCATCAAGTTGGTCTACCTTTATTCAACTATCAAGATGATGCACGGTCCAATACGCATAAGATTCTTTTCGTTTGTTGCTTAGTTAGACAAAACCTAACTTCGTGTGTGGCCGCTTAACTCTCCTGTGAACTATGAAAGCTGAAATTAATCTCTTCTACGCACAAAGTCTCAGTTCGTACCTCAGTGAGAACACAGACTGACAGATCAACCGGATATTGCTGCATCGGGAAAGAGTTGCCATATAACATGAGTGTCAGATGGAAAACATAGAGGAATTTTGCAGGTTATTTTAGTGCTAAACTTCACAGTACCTGCGGTAACCTCTAGACACTAAAGTGGTAATAAAGGATACCATGTTCTCTGGGATGTGACACTGCATTGCTGAACGAGTGTTTCCAGAATTTTCGGAGAAACGTTGTGTATTAACATTTCCAACAGCCAAATAGACGCAAAAACCCGACAATATTTCGAAACGTCGAAAACCACTTACCCAACGGCAGACTCTCACATCCCATAAGACTAGAATTTTCAGCATCACCGCTGTCAGAAATTTACATCTCGCACTCTCGGATAAAGCTCGAAGATTCTCAATGTCGCCTGTTTGTAGGTCTTGCCTGACTTCAAATCCCCGATCTCACACATCCAGCTGTAATTATTCAGTAGCCAGCTGCAGCCATCACGCGGTAAGCTAACAACTATCTGCAAAGGCGCAAAGTCTTTACATCGCAATTAATCAGGGTATTTATTTACGCAAATGCGCAGAATCAATCCCCGATATGGGGCCACTTCCAATTAATTACCACGAAAGAGTGTGAACAGAAATTGCCTGTTACAGAACATTTTGACTGACAGCCACACTCGACACACGGCTCAAATTACAGTGGAAAAATAAGGGTGGCGCTATATCGGGTTTCAACTGCATTTTCGATTATCAATTATAATACACCAATTTGGAGCACTAAATTAATTGGCGCCATTGGATTAATTTTAAACTGCTGCAGTGCGTTACGTTACAGGAACCAGTGCGAGGATCGGCGCTAGTGCTGCTCCCGCCAAACAAAGCCGATCCTTCCGCCATGTTGTAGTCAATGATCAGTAAAGTACGACACTGGCTGTCCGGCTAATCACGATGTGCAAGAAATATGGCTGAGGTTAAAATGGCACTGAAACAAAGAGAGACACAGGCGGACACACATACGCACGAGGACATACACCCACACACGCGCGCACAAACTTACACACACACTCACGCACGAAGACACGCCCACACACACCCGCACGCACAAACACACACGCGCGCACACATGCACACGCACGCGCACAAGCACATACAAACATGCACACACATACACACGCGCACACGAACACACACACGCAAGCACGCACGCGCGAGCACACACACAGAGACATGCACGCGCGCGCGCGTGCGCACACACACACGCGCGCGCAGCACATGCACGCACACGCGCACGCACGCACACGCACGTGCACACACACGCGCACAGCGGTGTAATGTTACAGCGGTGTAATATTACAGCGGTATAATATTACAGCAGTACAATATTACAGCGGTGTAATGTTACAGCTTTTTAAATTTATATTCCTTATAGAGTTACCCTATCTTTTGGTTTAAAACAATTGTAGAATATTTCTGAACAATTAGTGACGCCATTTAATATAGCTGTATTGTAATTACACATTTTATTGTTGTGTTCTGCTAACAGCGCGCCGCGTGTGCCGGTGGC
>Ga0136643_10012394_pt1 | contig 12696 bp, 4 predicted proteins | sample TergutLab28metaG_FD_96883 | JGI IMG/M metagenome (GOLD analysis project Ga0136643, IMG submission 96883) | Labiotermes labralis P1 segment gut microbial communities from Petit-Saut dam, French Guiana - Lab288 P1 (version 3) (version 3) | ecosystem: Host-associated > Arthropoda: Insects >...
TATATATATATATATACAGTAATATAGTTTGTTAATACTCCGACATGTTTCGGTGTTATAGCACCACCCTCAGCGAGCTTACATCTTTGTAAAAACTGGCAAAAGTACACTAAATTACTTTCATAATGTTTGTAGACATACACATATATTATTTTAATTTATAAAAGAATCTTAACTAAATTGTACATCGATATGATTTATACGGATGTGAAGACGATATAATGCATACGTGTACGTATTATTTTTTGTATCACCAATTTAAATAAATATATATATATATATATATATATATATATACCATCACTCTACAGATTGAACTTGGCTGAGACACTCTATATGTTGTTTCAATAAAATAAAACAGGTTAAAAACTCAAGGAATGAACTACTTTAAAGCGGTATTGATTTTATTCATGATGCTCCCTCTGTTATTATTGTCATGATGCTACAGTGACACGCACGCACTGACGCGATGCAATTTCCATTAGAAAGAAAATATCAATACTGAACGAAAATCTTCGTCTACTGGGCCATAACACATTGCAGTGTGGTATAAATTTACCCACTATTACCTGAAGGAAACATTTTTTATTTTCAGCGTTTCAGAGTAATATACTATATTGATCTTCAAGTCACCTCTGAGCGAATTGACAGAGATCTGAAAAGAATTCTGTGTGTTCTGGATCCTGCACAGATGTAATTCAGTTTATAAATAAAGCTTGTAGTTCAGACTTTCACGGTGTCCTAGTCTTTTGAAATTTCTTTCCTTCATAGTACAATAGCAATGTATTGCGGCGAACCAGGAGTGGTTGTTGTTATGTTTTAAATAAGACTGTTTCTTCTTCTACTGATTAGACGACCTGAAGACAAAATTTTGATAAACATTTCTGGTGGAGATTTACAGATACAAGACGGATATTGTAGGTATAACTTTAAATTGAGGCGCGTTCACGTAACCATTGTTGCAAAGGAAAATCAATAATTATTAAATATATGATTGTGTGTGTGTCTGTGTTCCCGCCTTAGTTATCCGGCATGCAAATTGCTTCTTCTATGCGCCATGAATTATAACTTCTTTTGTGACATTTTTGTCTGTGCTGTAATTTCCACATTATTTCATACACGGCACGATTTTGAGTAAAAAAATATCGGATATGAAAGTGTGTTTAGATCTTCTCCACAAATTTTGTCTGAAATACCTTTGACTCTACGAAAGACTTAAGTTAGATATTACAATAAATGCACATGGGTCTTCATACACAGTACCTCTGATTCTTGAAGACTGTAATCCAAAATGAATTTCCTTGACAGATTTTAAAAAAACCCTCAAACATCCATTTGGAATGACGAAAAGGCAGAATCTAAGAAGCTAAAAGTCGCTTTTCACAATTTTGCGAAAGGTCTTAAAAGAGGATGCATTTACACAATTGTAATAAGCATCGACACATGAAGCTGTCAGTAATATATTAGGAGCAGTAAATTGCCCTTTCAGAAATCCCAAAGTCGCCCAGCTACACACAAAATTCCCTTACTTTTATGGAACCAAAACCTTCACCACAGTATCCACGACAGCCAACCAGTAAATGCGTAGAGCATTGAAAGAGGCGATTATAAATCAATTAATAATGAAATAAAAATTAGCGCAATAGTAGAATTACACCAGTGTTCCCCAAACTATTTTGTTCGCTGACACCCGAAAATTAAAAATTATAATTCTTTGACTACTTCTTACAAGACATTATTCCGTTAATTATATACTAACTTCAAAGTAACCATTACATAGATGTATCCACGGATCCCGTGGGAAATTGTTGCGGATCCTTTGAGATCTGCGGAGCACACTTTGGGAACCACCGGGTTACATTACACTTTGTAGTAACATCCCGATATCTGTGACGACGGACGAATGTCAAGAAGAAATAAGACAGGCAATATACGTGTGACGTAACATTGAGGCGCTTTCGCCTAAGCATTGTTGCAGCAGGAAAGCAAGGAGTATTACTAAACTTGAGTGTGTGTAATTGTAGCCTTAGGTATCCAGCATGGAATGCGCATGCGCTATATTGCCATCTATGGCCTGCCCCACTCTACATTATTTTTCCGCATTATCTCAGAAAGTGCACAATTAAAAAGAAAAGTTGCTGAACACGAAATGTGTGTTTTGATTTTCTCTACAACTTTTGTCTGAAACATTTCTCATTCTAAGAAGAAATGAGCGAGATATGATAAAAAATGTGTATTGGTCTTCATGTAAAGTGAACATTATTCTTGTCGGCTTTTAATGAAATTTTAAATTTCTCGACAGATTTTCGAAAAACCCTCCTAAATCAAATTTCATGAATATCCTTCACCTGGGAACAGAGTTATTCCATGCAGACGGACGGACAGGCAGACAGGCGGAAAGACGGGCAGACAGACAGACAGAAATGATGAAGCTAATAGTCGCTTTTAGCAGTTTTGCGAAAGCGCCTAAAAGTATCAATATTCGTCTTCTGGGCAGAAATTTGAAAATCAATCTTCGGTTACGCGAGAAATCTTGTAAAGAGGATGTCTGGATGAGTGATGGATTGATCTTGTTCAGCATAGGGTCTGATAATTAAGATATGTGAACGTGTTATTACCGAGTTCGACTGTATTTCCCGTTCTAAACAACCTCAAAAACCCCGAAATTTTGGGAAATGGAAAATAAACTCTTATCAACTTCAAGATTACACCTTTGTCCATAAAGAACTTTATTAAGATTAATTTCTTCTGACAATGACGCAGTGTATTTTGCTGGATAAGTATAAGCAACTTCCAAAATACACGGGACAATATCCCATCCACCCATATATACTTATACACCTCCATCAGAACTTCGAATCCCATATAAAATTTCTTTCCTCCAAATAAATAATATCTTGAATTCTCACATTAAATACGAGAGATGTCACGGAGATGCTACCAGGCACAACGCGCGTGCTTTCAAGCTCTGTGTCAGCAGTAAGCTAACGCATCTGAATGGGCAATATGCTTACAGCTGAGATTATCGTATCAAATGTCGATGGATATATAATATGTCAAAAGGAATGAAAGTCTGTACACTGGTTGATACAATGTTTGTCGTGATATATTTCGGGTAATTCTCAGTTTCTCGAGGCAAAAAAATGATAGTTCTTCAACTAGAACACGTCGCTCCTCCCACATTCTTTCCATTGATTGTCTGACCAGTCTGCTTTATATATCCTGAGATAAGGATAAAGCAATCCCTATACAGGTCTGGACAGATACTTAGGGCCCACGAGTTTGAGGATCCAGGAATTTAGAGACAATAGACACAGGAATTTGTAAAGCTTGTTAGATCTACTCACAGGCCGCCTTTACTACAAGGAGACATACCTGGTACTCATTTCTGTTACAGGCTGAGTTGACCCCTTCGGGAATAGAGCGCGCGACCTCCTGGCTTGTAGCACAGTGCCTCAACCAACTGCTCCACAGCGTGCCTTATATTTCCTTCAATCAGTTTCTCGCACCGAGAACCTATATACATTTATATTTGCCCCATTCATGCCACATATTCTACCAATCTCATCCCCCAGTATTTGGCCACCATAAAAATATTTGGTGAGGACTGCAGCCCATGAAGCTTCACGCTGTGACATTTTATTCAGTCGTCTGTTAATTTCCTACTCCGCGGCCCAAATATCCTCCTCAGCATCCTAATCTTGAATATCCTCGCCATATGTTCTTCCCTGAAAGTGAGACGCCAAGTTTCAAAAGCACATCAAACGGGCAGAATTATAATTCTGTGTATTTTAATCTTCAGACTTTTAGCCAGCAAACAAGAAAACACAAGAACGTAATGGTATGAGGCATCCCTCCGAATTTAATCTTCTGTTAATTTCTGTGTGTAATTCCAGCACATTTGAACTTACCCACATTTTTAACAGACTTATTGTCTACCATACTGCTGTGACTTTCCCCCGCAAGTCTGTTGATGATATATGAAAGTACAACAATATTCTTAACATTTTCGTCTAGAGAACTTCTCTACTGGCGATTAATATGGAGTCTGTGTTTCCTTTATACTAGACAAATTAATTTTTCACGCTACATTTTAAAACCCCCAACTTGGGCCAGGCGCTGATTTGTCCCATTCAGTTTCATTGCCTCCCCTTTTTCATGGGCATTCTTAAAGACATGTTACGAAAAGCAGTATAAAAGCAATTCTGACAAAACGCCTTCTTGTAAAAAACATCTTGGATAGGAAATTCGTCAGACAAATGTCTGTCGATTAGACTGTAACTATGTTTCTTTTAAACATATTTAAATTAGTCTACTAATAATTATTGATGGGTAAGCGAAACGCAATGAGAACGCTCTATTGAATATTTGTACTTGTTTTCTTGAAGTCTACAATTTTCTGCACTCAGTAGTAACAGTGTTGCGGAAGCGCGAACGTGTGATTTTGGAGCGGCATTACTGACAGTTCATTCAGAATTGTCGAAAGAAGAATTGAAACATATTTTGGGACACAGTCACAGGCTCTCTTTACCTGCTTCCTGAGAATGCAAAATGTAAATAACAACGCGGTGCAGTCATAAGTTTCTCCAACTTCAGGCTTAATAGTTGTTACCTAAGAAGCCCTGGATCTAGGCATGCGAAATAGGCACAGATACATAATGCATACTTGTTATAATATTGAGAGACTGGAGGTATTCCTAACGGCGTTGAAGAAAATTCAGTTCTTCGTGGATGTAACGTCATGTCAACCAGTAAACAGCGACATTGAGAAGGAGTATATTTCCTTCGAAACACAGGTAACTAGCATTAATAGACAGAGCATAAATTCCCAAAACATAAATCTTCGTGAATTATTTTGCTAAATCAAAACTCATGAACTTGACCAAGGTGCAGAACTATGACTAATATGCAATTAGGTTATAAGTTCTAATGTGCAAATAGCAATATAAGAGAATTACATCTGTAGATTTAGAAATCTATGCAACAAAAAAGTGGAATTTTTAAATTCTGCAAGAAAATTCTTGTTTCTTCATCACCTCTTCATAAGAACACTTCGGATTAAAATGTGACATGATGTGAAATGTTCTGACGATGATGAGTAAGAGAATTCGATTTTTGGCGCGCGACGCCTCACAGTTCAGTCGAAATTTTCCATGGTTGCGAGAATCATTAGTGAGTTTCTGCTAGACTGCAGGTTACATGGTGTCAGAGCACAGAAGATAATACTTTCTACAATACAATGTTTGGATCTAGATCTTCCATGAACCACCAAGGTGAATAGCTGAAATAAATCGTGCTGAACGTTACAGCAGAAGGCCTGTAGGCTTGCTACAGCCACTTCTTCTTTCCTCCTTTCAACTGGTTGAAATAAACACAGCACAAAGTGTAGCTAACTGCAAGTAATTTCGAAGGCGTCCTCTCCATGGACTTCCTCTGTCACAATTCATGACGTAAGACGCTTCTAACGTCGTCTTTTGCCGTAGCCTCTCCAACCCACACTCTTTTGAATGATAAAGTCGATAGTTCAATTCCTATGGCTATTCTCTCAGAAGTCCGCTCGAGTGAGAGAGCTCAGCGTATGTTAGCTGTGAGCTCGACCATATCCACAGAAGGGCACGGAGTGTGACCTAAGCCCTAAGGCATTGACCGGCCTGAGCTAAATAACTCTTTCCATTCAAGTCAACTGAGATCAGGGCTGAAGACGGATCGGTTGGAGAACGCCAACTGAATTTTAAAAGTAGTTCACAGGGGTTTTACATAAGACTGATATCCCAGGTACACTCAGTTAAAAACTTTTGTGTCCCTTTTGGAGAATATCCCCAAATAGGTCCAAATTGTAAGAAATGTGAGGTCTTCACGGTGGGGTCCTTTCGGCGTGTGCTACAGTGTTGCCTGTTAGAAGCGTTATGAGAAAATGTACCGAAGATTCTTCGGAACATAAGAGTTACATGACCAGTCAACCCATTGCCTACTGTCACAAGAGGTAATGCCCTCCCATCCAATTATTTTCATGTACTCTAATGAGTATACTCAAGTGTTTAGCTTGGTTCTTTAAAGAAAATTAAAAGCACTTTTTTTGGAAAATTCTCCTCATTTGAAAATAAGTTCTTGTGTAATAAAACCGGAAATGTTTCCTTTGAAAATCTTGATTCTTCTGTCTAGTGTAAATGGATATCGCTTGGTACAGGATCTTCTGTCTTAAATTTTACCATCCAGCAATGTAAAGATTGAGATATACAGAACTGGAATTTTGTCCTTTTATTTTGTACTGGTGAGAATGTTCGTCACTCTCATTGAGGGAGGAAAGTAAGCTGATGGTGTTCGAGAATAGAATGCTGAGAAAAATATTTCGGCTTAAGAGGGACGAGGCAAGAAAGAGTGATGAAGATCGCATAATGAGGAGCTTTACGATCTGCATTAATCACCGAATATTATTCTGGTGATCAAATCAAAAATGATAAGGGCGGGGCATGTGACACCTACAGGAGACAAGAGAGGTGAACACAGGGTTTTGGTGGGGGGATCTGATGGATATTCAAGAACTGGTGATGGGCGGCCTGGATTGGACTGCTCTCGCACAGGATAGGAACCGGTGGTGGGCTTTTGTGAATGTGGTAATTAACCTTCGGGTTATATAAAATTAGCGGAATTTCTTTACAGCTAAGAAAATGTCAGCTTCTCAAGAAGGACTCTGCTCCGTGGAGTGAGTTCTGTTAGAGTAACGAGACATTAGGTTGTTGTAAGACGGTATTTTTTCTTCGCTTATTGACATTCACTTGATCATTACGTCCGTTCATCAGAGCAACAGGTCAGCTCACTGCACAAGTTGTATAGAAGTGCTATTATTAAATAACGGTACTTTAACAGTAAAAGAGCTGTAAAATCTTTCGATCTAAATCCTTCCGTTCCCAGTTTTTTACCTTGCGCTTTAACTCCGTTGATTCCTAGCTTACAGAACTGTTACCATAATAAAAGGCTTGCCTGTCGCTCGAAATCAGTCTCTTACTACAGTCACCAAATTTGAGACTCCCAGCGACGCATCGTGTATATTTATATATGTATATTCATCCACAAGATTCAACAGACAACTTTTATTTAAATTATGGATTTTTTGATTATGTAGTCAAAATAAATTGATAATGGAACTTGATTATTCTCCCTTAATTTGACTACCGAAATTCTTTCGAAAGTTTTGTCGTCGTATTCAGGGTTACAAGAAGATGGAAACACTAATTCTTCCAAAGTGCTTATTAGTGTGAAACTACCCAAGTGTTGTCATAACACCACCCTACCCCCGCCCCCCTTCCACAATAAGGCCACGATTTTATATTACATTCCCGTGAAAATTCGTTAAAACAACCAAATGTTTATGTTGAATGTGTAGGTTCCTTTATGCTGTAGGGTCTAATTTCAATTCGAGCAAATTATTACCGTTACATTTATTGATAACATATTCAATTCGAATAGTGTGCAGGTTACAGATGTTATACAACATGCAGTTTCCGAAGCACGAACTTTATGCTTATTGATATTATAATTAAAATAAGGTGTCTATTGTCTTTAAAGAAAGTATATCAAACATTCCCTTAGACAACAATTTTTATTTTAACCACACATCAGCTAAAAAATTTCATGTTCTTTATATTAATCTTAGTAATGTATAGGACCTCTTACTATTATGAAAGCTCTAAGAAACGTTTATAGACCTATTCATTGCATTGTGCTATTTCAATAGTTTCTATCGCATACACGATGCCTTTTTTATGACAATGTAAAGCCTACTTCTGATAAACTTATGAATTTTATCTGCTCTCGTAACGTCCCTCACCCCTCTGTAACAAGGGTTACACAAGCTTTATATACAACGCAAGCCATGCTCGATAGCCTAAACAATTCATACGTCTGCATTGTGTTCGTGAGAAGCTTATGAATATGCCAATTTGGAAGACGAAGATCTGCCAGAAACGATATGTATTTTGAAAGCTAAGAAACTAGCCGGCATTTCAGAAACGATTTTACTCTCTTGAGCAATACCTCTTAAATTACTGCAGTCCGGAATAATAGGATCTTTATCAAAATCCTCTAAAACGATTCTAAAAGAACCTTTCCATAGGGATTCAATAGAATGTTTTGGTCGCAGGAGTGGCACAGTTGTTGAAGGCTCTTCATCACTTCCACTTCCACAGAAACTTCAAGTAGTATTTCACTAAATTGCATCCGTTTCAAATAATGCTGAAGACTGTGGGAGCATTTCGATAACACACACACACACACACACACACAGAGGAATGGTGACGTGAAAGAGATGAAGTGGCGTACTGTATTGCCAGGTAGCATCCGATAATTAGAGTACTTATATCCTTAGAGTTGCTGTTTGGTAGTCACTGAAGGTTTGTGTTGATTTACAGTGGCAAAGACGCGACCGTCATTGCAGCACGCCGTATGTTGTCAAGCCACAAAAAGGGATACAAACCTGGTGCTGTATAAAAAGTGATCAAGAGAAAGCCCTAGGAAGAACATCAGTTGTAAAGACCTTAGTACAAATAAATTTTTTTTGACTGTACCAGCGGGTGTAACATGAAAACATTCTGCATGTCCACACACACACACACACACACACACACACACACACACACAGTTAATGCACTAGTTAATTTTCTCTTACGGATTTCAGAAAACCACAGTTGATTTTCCCCACTGTTAAAAAATAATCTTTAAAAAGCAGACGTCCTGTGTTCTCTCTGAGCTAGAAACTTTATATTTAACATAACTTAGATTGAAGTATTTAAAAATATACACACATAACTCTCATTGTACAAGAACTGCGATTCAGCTTGTAACATTCTTCGAAGGACAAAATATATGAATATATAGAACCATTGATTGTATAAGCCAAAATTAGTAAAATCCGACTTTAGAATCTCTTAAGCCCTACTAAATACTGTGAGAGCATTTGTTAAAAGCTAACAATGCACTGTCCATTTATCATGTTGCGGGCACAGGTTTAATCCTTTCAGGTTTGAAGGTGGTCTGAATAAAGTTCAGATCCCACATCACAGGAGGCAAAAGCCTACACTGTCCATTATAAATTCCATTCGGCTAATGGAGGCTTAGAAAAAGGCACTTTTCGCGACTATTCGAAAAGCGACTAAAAACTATGGCTGTTTATTCTGAGAATTGAATGAAATACTGGAAATAACATCAATATTATATATTTAATCCAGATGGGCTACACGAAAACCATTCCACACTGAAGGGTGAAGGCCAGTTGTTGTGTCATTTGTGTAACTTCCTACTAAAAGATCAGTTTGTTTTATCATAGAACACACTTTGTCACATTACAGCGTAAGGTTTAGCAGTAATAATATATATAGAAAACAAATTACAAATTTCCTTCAGTCACAATTTTATTATACGTACGTATTCAATTTAATAATATATGCAACATATATTATTAAATAAAATATAGTAAATTTTTTGTATCTACGGAAATTTATAATTTATTGTCAGCTAATTATAACACCACGGGCTGTTATCTCATCAAAAGAATAAAACGTCTATTGAATTATAAATAAATAAATTCATTTTTGAACTAGCTAGGAAGAAAAACGAGTGGTTTTAGTAGGAAGACCTTAAAAAAGCTACCATTTGGAATTCCTAGACGTATATTTGGGGATAAAACAGAAATTAACTTAAAGAAATATTATGGGACGGTGGGGATTTGATTCACTTGGCTTATGATAATGACAGGTGTTGGGATATCTGGACATTCTGATGAATACTTGTGTTTAATAAAATGCAGGTAATTTCCTACCCACTGCAGTCTGTGACTATGCCTTCTAATGTCTTCTAATTAATCATTTCCTTCAAAAATTGTGGGCTGCCATATTACAATTATATATGATCTCTTCCATGCGCATTATAAGCGCCATTCATCGTAATGTGACTGAGTGAATGATGTTACCACTCGTTACACATAACGAATTTTATTTACCGTACTTACAACCAGTAAAAGACACGAAGTTTGTGAGAGATTACTTACTCAAAAGTTGTTACTGACGACACGTTACTGCAATTTGGAAATTACGCAAGGCCTTTTATAACCATAACAGAAACAGTTTCACACATTCATGCGTGGCAGTAACAATTCACACAACAATGCTTACTGTCTTAAATATTTATGTTAAATAATTAAATTTAATGTAATTTTATTCTCCATAAAGTTCTTTTTACTGTTGTCTGTCTTTTACGTAAAGTAAGATAAATTTCTCTCCACATTTTTCTTTTTAAAACCCCTTCGTATAATCCTGATTCATATTGCACGTAATTCTTATTTTATTTATCTCAGTATTTAACCAACTTTATGCACAAAATTTGTTTCACAATAAGTTTTATTTCATGCCTGTACATGATGATGAGCACATGTGCTCGAAACATGTAGAGGCATGAAATAAAACCTATTGTGAAACAAATTTTGTGCATCAAGTTGGTTACATACTGAGATGCACGGTCAGCAAAACGTCAAAATTCTTATTTTATTGTTATATCGGCAAACACCTGAAATTTATAAGAATTAGTTTTATCCCGTCACTTATATTCCGTGTGTACTTATGTTAGCACACCGACATTATCACCTGGTTAGTGCCTTGTCGGTTATGGATTATGAAGTTTTTTTCTGTTACGAGTACAGAAAATTATGGGTAGTTACTATCACAATCGTGATTAGCATATTTGTTGTATTATATTCATTTTTGATAAACAGTCTTGCGCAACACCACTTACACGTCTGTAAGTAACCAGTTGCGGCCCTTGAGTCACGCCATCCTCAAGCCCATGTAATGTCAGGAGCCTTGCCAAGCTCATACAAAACCTGATACATGAACGTGGGATAGAAATCTCATTCCTATTACAAATACTTCATATTGCATATGTTAAAATGCAGCTTAAAACTTGCAGAAAATAAAAACATTAATATTTTTTAAAACAACATTATTACAAAAAATATTACTTGCTGTTACTTTGACTTTAACTTATTGCGAACTTAATATTACAATACATTCTGTTACTTCGGTGTATTTAACGTTGTTTTATACTGTGTGAGGTGCGCTGGAGTGAACATGCACCGACATGTTGCATCTGATACCATTTGGATCCTTACGTTTCTTCTCGTATCTTATCAAAGACAATAAAAAACACAGAAAACCAGGGTAGCTGAATGTTGCTGTTGTCAAGCGAATTAGCTTATTTTTGAATTGTCTTTTGGGCGAAGTCCAGGAAGCTAGAAATGTTCGGTATCTAGTGTGTTTGTTTTACGCCTTTTTGCGTTAACTCTGCTGGACAATTTACACTCTTTACTAATTTGAACCTTTTTTCTAGCTGTATTCTATTACGCTAAACCCTTATTTCTGTTGGGAACATAAATTTCAATTTACGCCTACTTTATTTTAGCTAAATTTCAGGTATGTAACTGGGGAGTAAAAGGAGTTCTGGGTGAAGCTGTAGGCGAACTGACCATTTTAACTGTGTGTTTTGGACTGATGCTGATTTTACTATGATATCTCAAACACAGGAAGCTAAATACTCAAAAGTTCAGTTGGCATGTAAATTTTCTGTAACAGTTGTTTTACTAATACTATTTTTCCAAAAAAACATCATTTACGTATATAATCACTGTGGGCTATCTAACCGTGGCATCATATGCCACATAGCACAATATTACAGTACGCATTATTCTCTCAACTTCGGGTCTAGTTATCCTTACAACAAACTTACTCGACGAGTGATGTTCAAGTTTTACAGGCCTCGAATTATCCACGCAGGTAACGTGGATATTACAGCTGACGTAATTTGAAGCGACTACTCAACTATTCAGCTGGCGTTTGAAATAAAACGTGTCATAACTACCGACCCCTTGATATTTCTACAAGTGCTTTGTGCTGACTGCAATACACTGTATTATTATGACCATTGAAGCGATTACGCACAGAATACTTAATTATCCAAATGCGGCAAATCCATTAATCGGATTTCATGCGATTTCATGTATTTTTCCGCAAATTATTATGGCTTCAAAACTGCTGAAGTATTGTCATATCACATGTCACATCCAGATCACACTGCGCAACATATTAAGGGTAAAACAGTCTATAACCCTCTGAAGTCTGTATGGTATCTAAATAGCACAACAATTCAATATATACCTCAATGGAAACACTGACAATCTCTATTACACGAAAATCAGTTAGTTCTCTTTAGCGAAATGGTTATTCTTCCTTCTGAGAATCATAGAACTCTTATAAGCACATTATGTTGGCAAAATGCAGAGGATTTGGTTGTTAAAACGGGATATACAGATAGTTACCACTGTTAACCGAGGAATAAAAACCAACTAGATGCGACTTATTATTTTATTGTACTTCTTAGAGGCTCAACATATTTCGGGCACTAATATGCCCATCATCAGGAGCTCGCGACTATAATGTTGATTACCGCATTGGTCGTTTCGTTCTTGGTTTGTTGTAGGTTGGAGGTTAGGTGTGGTTAGGCTGGAGTAGTGTCCGGGTTGCAAACTGCAGCCTGCAGCCCGGACACTACTCCAGCCTAACCGCACCTAACCTCCAACCTACAGCAAACCAAGAACGAAACGACCAATGTGGTAATCAACATTATAGTCGCGAGCTCCTGATGATGGGCATA
>Ga0136643_10012395_pt1 | contig 12696 bp, 11 predicted proteins | sample TergutLab28metaG_FD_96883 | JGI IMG/M metagenome (GOLD analysis project Ga0136643, IMG submission 96883) | Labiotermes labralis P1 segment gut microbial communities from Petit-Saut dam, French Guiana - Lab288 P1 (version 3) (version 3) | ecosystem: Host-associated > Arthropoda: Insects >...
TGTCAAAGTTTCAAACTTCTCTGGCCATTATCTCTGTAACCGTTCAACTTTGGACATAGGTGTTTTGGGTTATATCGGTATACTTTAACATAAGGAACACCCTCCCGAAGTCTGGCACATTCCCCCTGGGACACCCTGTATATATATATATATATATATATATATAACCTGGCCTGTTTAAACTGTGTTTGAAGCATCCTGAGAATTATTGTTCGGTATACATGTCAGCATGCATGTACATACATTTTCTGCTTTAAAACTGAGTTTGTACCTTGGATTTTATTTGGTGTGTGTCCAAACTGTCATTGTGTATGTGATAGGACAGCTGCACATACAACATAAAGTATGCTTTTAAGCATGGTGAAAGTATACTGTTCATAACAGTGAAAAGGTTAATGTACATATAATATTGCTTTCAGGTTGTACAGATGGTTACAATATTTAACTTTTAGTAAAGTATTCTGTTTGGATTCTCTTTCATACATCTGTAGGTTTGATGTACAGGCATCGAATGGCAGAGTACCTCATACCTCAGTTTATGAATAAGAAATGGCAGCAGAAGTATAAGTCTTATGGCCATACACATGATGCCAGGCAGTTTTTGAAGCTCTACAGAGAGAAACTGTTTATTGAAAAGAAAAGGGCTCGAAAGTAAGTATCTGTAATATTTTGGTAACTTTTGAGGACTTTTTATTTTCTTTGGAGAGCAGTACTTGCTGTGCGTAACATGCCATTCTTAAACATGAGCTTGATGTTTGAATAAAGGTAGACCAACTTGATGACACTTGCTTTATTTGTCAGTTTACTGCTCAACATGTTTCGGATGTTAATAAATCCATCTTCAGGAGCTTGCGACTACTTGGTACGTTATTGTGTAGGCTGTATTGTGCTGACTTGAGGTGTGTTGGTGTTATGTAGCAGGATTGGCTGTTGGTGATGCGGTATCCAAGTGCAGGCCGAGTAGTGGTTCAGCCTGCACTCGGATACCGCATCACCAGCAGCCAATCCTGCTACATAACACCAACACACCTCAAGTCAGCACAATACAGCCTACACAATAACGCACCAAGTAGTCGCAAGCTCCTGAAGATGGATGTATTAACATCCGAAACATATTGAGCAGTAAATTGACATAATAAAGTAAGTGTCATCCAGTTGGTTTACCTTTATTCAAATATCAAGATGATGCATGGTCCAATATGCATAAGATTCATGAGCTTCATGGTTGCATTTTTGAGAAAGGTTGTGGAGGAAATTCAGATTTTTTACTCTGTTATATGGAGGTATGTTACATACACATTGTCTATACAGGCTCTTTGTTTAGAAGTTGTGCAAAGGTTTCTGTGTAGATGGGAGTTTTATCTATATTCTATGGATATGATATATATACACACACACGTATATAGACTTACCATGTAAGACAAATAGTAGGTTGTCACTATTGGAAGTTAACTTTATGCAATTTTTTTTGTACAACTTGCATTAATTAAATGCAAATAAGGGAGCAGGGGTGCACAAGTCTAGTGCACCTGGTCTCTTGGGTGACTGAATGTTTTACAGGGGCACTTAATGCTGTCAGCATAATTGTTACATTCCCCCCCCCTTAAATGTACCTGTGTGTATCAGTTCACACGTACCAAGCAGAAAGTGCCAGATAACAGGGACATTCACAGGTGACCGCCAAATTGTGGGTTTGCAACATGGAATTTCATTAATGTCACCCTTCTGACACCTAGAATTTGGTGGCAGCTTCTAGATTTTTCGAGAATTTGTGGACACCTGTATGGGAGGTCATAGCCACCATCTGTATACTTTCTTCCATTATTGTAAACACTGTCAGCACGTCATACTATGCAACATTGAATGGTAAGATGATTCATAAATGATGAGTTGCAAAGGAGTGGGGAGTGGTTGTGGCCCGAGATACTATCCTGGCAGTTTCTTGGAGGGACTGAGAAAAACCATGAAAAAACCTCAGTTTTATAATCTGTCCAAGATATGAGCTAGGTATCTCAAGAGTATGAGCCTAGAGGTTTACTGTTATGTGAACCCATTCAATATTTGCATGTGATATCTCTAAAAACTGTTGTGTGGATTTTCATGGAGCATGGTATGGTATATGTGACTATACTTAAAGATTTCCAAAAACTTTAAATTCAGTTCATATAATTCAAGTCTAAGTGAAATTTTATATGAAGCTGAAGTCAAATCTCATCAGTTTTCTCAACAGTGATTCACTGTACAAATGATCAGAACATGTCATAAAATATAGATCTCATTAAGATCTACGATTATTATGAAATATTTTTATGTTGAATTTAATGAGATACAAAAAAAATTCTACAAAATTCTGTGTCTGTACAATTGTCTTTGCAATGACAGATTCTAAGGATTATGTTGTTTTGGTATGTGCAACTTATAGTATGGTGGCCAGATAGAAACATTGTTGGAGCAAAGTGTTATCTCCAACTTCAGGATCAGAATAGAGTTAGTTTGAAATAATATATAGTAATATATCTCAGAAGACTTTAATCTTAACCTTCTGTGGGAAAAATATAGATATATCTGCAACATGCCTTTGTATAAGGAGTAAGATTTGACCCTGTGCTTGTTATGAAGGTCTGTGGGGGAGTGGGGGTATAGCTTCACTCATTAGTAGCATCAGTACTAGATGTAGGTGAGTGGTCAGTGTCATGCCTCAACTGCTTTACTCCCAGGGAAAGAGCATGAAGTACTCATCAATAAGAGGCTGGGTGGCCCCAAGAGCCGATCTTGACATTTTGGTGATGAGAAAAACTGTCATGAGTGAACTTCAGTTCATGTGCAACTTTATATTTTTACTGAGTTGGTTAAATATGTAGCTTACCGTCTACTACAACCAGTAAACTCTAGATGCACCAGTTGGCAGTATATTCAGAATTTAAGACATGATAGTCTCAGATTTTAAAAGTACAATCTGTTCATAAATGGTTAATTGCACATTGAAAACATCAGATCTCAAATTGTCAGCAGTCAGTGAACATCAAGTTGGAGAACAAATAATGCAGTGTGGGTAAGATATGTGTATTCTGTTGGGGTACACAATGTTACTTTGGGGACTGGGTCCAAAGGAAGTATGGGTAGTCCTTTTGTGCAGTTTTGATTTATCTGAACTTTGATTTGCATGGTTTATTAATTTATGAATGTTCTCAATTTATGTGGTCCAGAAGTTTTCATTAATGCAGTGTGAATTGAACCCCAAGAGCATGACATGAGAAACCCTGGCTGCTGATAACAACACCCACTTTTTACAAAATATAGGAGAGGCTCGCAACTTGTTGTTGGTTGTGTATGCCAAGTGCTGACATGTAGTCATTCCAGTCACCTGTTGCTGGAACTAACTGCAGTTTTAGCATGACTTTATAGTGAAGGGACGTTCCATACTGTTGTAATGCTGTTGTGAACGTTTTGCTCTTCTTGTTTGTCAAGCAAACATCCTTGTATGTCCTGTGCAGGTTGTAGTGTTCAGAGATGTAAAGATTTGTTCTGTTGAAGTAAAAAAATAGAACTATTTATGTCAATTATGCATTTACACTAATGAAGCCATGCTTTGCAGCATTTGTGAGTCAGTTGCTAAGATAAAAGAACAATGTGAAAATAAATCATCTGTTCATGCCTCCCATACACATATTGAAAGCACAGAATGGATGCTCGGTACACAGATTGAACATCATAATAAGCAAAATGTGCCTCTGACCTTGTGTACAATTTTAGCAGTATTTACAGGGTTTTGGAAGCAGAGAAGGTTGGGGAGAAGAAAGAATTCATGACAAGTTCAGGATGGTTCACACACTTGAAAAATCATCACAGTTTTCAAAACATCAAGATAAGGGGAGAGGCTGTTTCTGCTTACTTTCATGCTGCCTAAGAGATGTAAGGAGATCACTGAGGAAATGGTTATTCTCCAGAGCAGATAATATGAATGAGACAGGGCTATTTTGTAACAGAACGCCCTTGCAAACTTACATTTCACAAGAGAATTCAGCCCCAGGATTAAAATACCAAATGCCACCTCATTCCTGTTTTAGGGAGCAACACTGAAGGGGGGTTAGAGGCTGAAGTACAAACTGGTTTACCATTCTGAAAATCCCCAGACACTTTAGGGCTATGTGCAGGATCATTTGCATATTTATTTTAACTCTAATCCAAAGAGTTGGATAACTGTCAAGGTCATCTATAATAATTTCACTTTGAAGTTTGAGTCAGAACTGAAGCAATACTGCCAGAAGAAGAAGGGGGGTTTTCCTTGTTGACAGTGCCCCTGGCTATGCTCAAGCAATACTGTTCCTAATGCAGCCTATGGACTAGAGGGTTATCACACATTCAGGGCTTATTACTTAATGTAAGACCCATAAGGAAACTGAAAATGACAGGATGATGCCCTCAACATGTGCATCACATCCATGGATTCAACAATGAAGAAAACATGTCAGTGCAACAGTACATCTTTCTTATGATATGTGTCTCATATTTATTTCATTTTCTACTTAAAAACTGTTGTTACATGCAGTGTATTGTACTTTATTGTATCTGTATTACAGTTTGAAATTTTGGTGATGGATAGGCTGCCTGAACATTTCATTTATTTTTTGTGGGGAAACTGTTCTCATTTTATGTGAATTTCATTTATGCTGTAGTTTTCAGAATGCATTAACCACACAAATCAAGAACTGCCTGTAATCCCAAAATCATTGCCACAAACTTTGAGCCACATGCAGTCAATTGATGTTTAATTGCTGTTGCAGCCGTGAATGCAACCATGTGATAGGACTGATGAAGAGGTTCCCAAATTTGGATTTGGAAGCTGTCAAGCAGCAGTTCCCTTCTGTAGACATTGATAAGATACGCTACAACAAGAAGACGCGTGGTCATCGTGAGAATATCTGCTGAAAAATGTGTGATTTTACAGTCTGCTGATTACAATATAAACAAAAGTATGTCAGCTTTTGGTTTTTATTAGCCCCATTTCCACATTTTGAGGCATTCTACACTCTGGTGGGTACTGAATGCATTGCACTGTTTTCAATATATGGCAGTATTTTGATCAGTCATGTATGTTGTTGCATGTTTACAGCATCCTAATTGAAGAACCCTTATATGAAATAATAATTTGAGAGCACCACATGATGCTGTCCAGAACATTTAGTAAAGGACTGACGGGGAGAATGAAAGAAATGATGGCAGTGAAGATGATGCATATGATGTGTCAGTGCATATGAATTAGACTCATTTGAATGTTAATGACCTTGAAGCCATTCCAAGGGGATGATGAAGACTTTTTAGTATTTTAACTTCAGTTCATGTTTAATTTTCACACCACACAAAGGAAAAGTATATGTTATAGATGTCATTTTCTATAATGTCAAGTTACATGTGCCATGCAACAGCTTCACCTGAATTTGAGACCTATTTGTTTATAATGAATATGCAATTGTTATTTGTGTGTACCTCAAATTCGGACTGTGGTCTTCTGGCTTATGACATGGCGAAATACTCTGAAAGTACCTTTATCTGCTACACTCAAGACAAGTGACAGGTTACTCCAAAATATTGGTACCTACCTCACACTGTATGGTGTCATGACCCAAACAACTATGATATAAGTTTTCATGCTGTGCAAACCTGAGATCTGATGATGTATGTAACAGTCTGCAAGTTGCAGAAAAACTATTTACGTTCTTTGTAAACCTCGGGATGACACCAGTAATGATAGCATATCCTTATTTTGGCAGCTGTGTCACCATTTCTTCACAGAGGTATTTTACTGTGGATGGAATGTAATTTACTGAGTGTTCAGTGTGTTGTATGTGAGTCATTTTCATTTCTTTCATAAAAGTACTACATAATTACCAGACATACACAATCTCTATGCTGACAAACACTGGAAAAACAATTCACTCTTTTTTATATGAGAAGGCAAGTATTACCATTTTAATCACAAATTAATCATAATAAAATATAATTATCTGTTATATACATATTAGGAAACATGAGAGAAATAAGCAAGTATTTGCAGTTTATTTGCTAAAATTAACAAAATAATTCAAGCCTCAGAAGTGTGCTACTTTTCAGGACATTCCATCTGCAAAGGTTAAGTCCCTAAACATTGCAGTTGTGGTGTGGCACTGCAAAACTCCGTGATTCAGCATATACCTCAAATATGCATACATTTAATATTATTCTTCTTATCATACAGGCTAATTATCATTCTTGTTGTTGCTAAACAGCAGTTTCTATTAAAATATATTTGAAGTGTACAACACTACTATATACTATACAATTTAAAATTATTAGAGATGAGTTATAAATACACTTTCATTGATCCCTATACAGAAACAATGATTCCTAATTAAAACTATTCTAAATACTCTTCCACTGAATAAAATGAATGTAAGTTAAGAAACCTTTTTAATGCAGGTTTAAATAATTTTATCTCATTTGGGAGACTTTTTATTTTTAGTGGTAGGTGGTTGAATAACTTTATACCAGAGTAATAAGCTCCCTTCTGGAATACAGTCAAGTTACACACTGGAGGATGTAAATTTGTATTCGATCTAGTGGTAATGTTATGGATTTCTTGGTTGGTTGTATATGACTCTTTATTCTTTACCACAAATAATAATACAGAAAATATATATTGGGATTGTAAAGGCAGGATTTCTAGTGTTTTAAACAAATGTCTGCAAGAATCCCTACTTCTTGATTTTGTCATGATCCAAGTAGTTGGGAGGTTATTAAAATGATCTTCAAGTAAAAGGATTGGAGGTCATGGACTGGTTTTGATTGGAATCAGGACAGGAATCAGTGCTGGACTCCTGTGAACTTGATAGTAAACCTCTGGGTTAGCTGAGGAACTATTAGCTTCTTAACACATTCACTGCCATAGTCGACCTTATTTGATTTAATAATTCATGTTTAATATTGCCAGCGTCGACCTTAGTCGATCTAATTTTTCAATCGCGCTCTTTCAGCTTAAATCAGCTGACCCATCATTATACGCAGGAAGCTTGTACAGCAGCTTCAGTACATCTAGCTGATGTTATCTTTATCCCTTTTATAGTTTATTATGCTTACATTGCGATATATTGAACCCGTGTTTATCCTTATGCTCAGTGGGAGAGTGGGCTGTCTCTGGCTGCATTCTATAAAGAATCTCTTATGCATGAAGTTGTGTATGTGTGATAGTTTATACTTCTCAGTGCAACATGGCATCTAGGAAAAGAAAAAAATTGGATTTAGAACTGAAGAAGAATTAGCTGATGCGGTGAATGAAATTGTAAATGACAGTGATTCAGATACAGATAATATTCCCGAATTTTCAAGTAGTGAAGAGAGTGATAATGAGAGTAACATTTCAATACCGGGCCCTAGCCGCAGACAGATAGATGTTACCCCAACTACAGGGTTTTCTAAAAATGATCATCAACTAAGAATACCACCCTTCATAGGCAATCCGGATGTGCAATTTGCAGTTGAAAATGAAGCAGGTGATGAATTATTTTGACCATTATATTCCTCCTGAACTCATTGAAATAGTAGTAGACCAGACAAATATCTATGCACAAAAACAGATCACGAAAATGCCTCGTCCCGGTACAAAACATGCACGTAAAGAATGAAAACCAGTAACAGTAATTGAAATGAAAATATTCCTTGGTTTAATTTTTGTAACTGGTATAGTCTGAAAACCAAAATTAGAATTGTATTGGTCAACGAGAGGAATTTTTCAGACTCCAATATTTCCACAAACAATGTCTAGGAACAGTTTTCAACTTATCCAAAGGTACCTTCACTTTAATGACAATAATGTAGCAGGAACAAACGAAGATCGTTTGTACAAAATCCGTACAATTTTAGACGTTGTAAATAATTTCAGAACTAATTATATACCAGACAGGGAAATTTCTCTTGATGAAGGTATGCTTGGTTGGCGGGGTTGTTTGCGATTTCGTGTGTATAACTCGGGCAAAATTACAAAGTATGGCATACTGGTACAGATGGTTTGTGAAAATTCAACTGAATATATTTGTAATTTGCAGATTTATGATGGTAAATGTGGACTGTTGACTGAAACAGTGGGTTTTCTACTCGAGCCTTATGAAGAGAAGGGTTACCACTTATACCAAGACAATTATTACAATAGTGTCTATCAAACGAATGAATTAATACAGAAATTAATTAGAGTCTGTGGCACAATCAGAGTGAATCGTGGATTACCTAAAGACATGATAGAAGAGGCAAAAAAGTTGAAGAAAAGTGAGGTCACTTTTTGTAGGAACCAGGAAATACTACTCATCTCACACCAAGATATGAGGCTCGTAAATATGATTTCAACACTCCATACAGCTGAAGTAATTGAAACAAGCAGATTAAGGGGTGTGGCAAAGAAGAAACCTAAATGCGTCATACATTACAACACTCAAATGCACAGTGTTGATATAGCGGACCAGTATCTGGCTTACTACCCATTCATTTGTAAAACTGTCAAGTGCCCTAAGAAAGTATTTTTCTATCTTCTCCAATGTTGCCTTTTAAACAGTTATGCTACCTTTTCAAAAATAATCCTAATTCCTGCAAATCATTCCTAGATTTCATGTCAGATATCACAGAAAATCTGATACATCAGATGCTGTATCATCACCATCATCATCATCATGTGACGAGTCGCAAGGCTCAAGTAGAACACCTACACCTACTCCAACAAAACGTACCCCAAAAAATGACCCCCCTGGCAGGCTTGATGGAAAACTAAGAATCACAAACTGGTCCATATTCCACCCACAAAGAATGATAAAACGCCAACACGAAAATGTTGAGTGTGTGTGTGAAAAAATATCAAGAAAGAAACTAGATTTCTCTGTGCTCAGTGTGGTGTTCCTCTGCATCCAGAAGGCTACTACACACAATATCACACTCTGAAATATTACTGAAGGTATGTTCTAAATTTCATTTCTTTATCTCATATAATTTTCATGTAATTACTTTTTACTGAAATCATGAAAGAAGGGGCTGTGGACCCTTTAAATGGCTGGCATTTTAATGCCCCTGGGTATTTAAATAGCTGCCAGCAAATGTGTTAAGTAGGAATGTGCACAATGGCATTAGTGCTGAGGATCTTTGATGAATTTGTGCACTCCTGATAAGGAAAATGTTTGTGTTGCCCATATTTGTGGTACAAGACAGCTGAAAAGTCAAACAGAAATACGTCACAGCAACTTGGAGATTCAGTGCATATGTGTTTAGAAGTGGGACCAGTCATGAAAAGGGATTGAACATTTTTCAGATACCTTACTACTTACCCATGTACATGACCTGTTCAAAAAGCATCTGACCTTTGGCTTGGAAAATTACATTTATACCCCTGGAGGTCTGCAACCCTAATCCCCTTCAAAGTAGTCTCCTTGTGACTGAACACACTTCTCCCAGCAGTTCTGCCATTGTTCGAGGCATTTCTGTAATGCCTTTTGTGAATGGAGTACAGCTTGGCCATCGTGTTCCATATAATGTCATCTCGTGACTCAAATCGAGTCCCTTTCAGCTGCATTTTCAGGTGGGGGAACAGTCAAAAATTGAAAGGAGCCATGTCGGGAGAGTAGGGTGCCTGTCAAACCACAGAAATGTTGTGTTTGGCCAAGAAAGTTTCAATCAGTTGCGAGGAATGAGCTGGTGCGTTCCCGCTGCCCATGCGTCTGGTCTCTTGCGCTGCACAGCATTACGAATGCGACGAAGGACTTCCAGGTAGTATTCTTTGTTAATGTTTAGGCCATGTGGTGTGTACTTGTGATGCACCACCTCACGGGAGTCTCAACATCACTTTGATGTTGCTCCGCACTTGCCTGGCCTTTTTTGGCCTCGGGGATGTTGAATGTTTCCACTGTGATGACTGCGCCTTGGTATCTGGGTTGTACCCATAAACCCACGACTCATCACCAGTGGTCACAATGTTCAGGAATTTGGGGTCGCTGTTTGTGTAGTCCAGCATGTCCTGTGAGACTTCCAGACAGAGTTGCTTCTGCTCCATCATTAGCAGCTTCAGCATGAATTTCGCGGACACTCTCCGCATGGCCAAATCATCAGTCAAAATGGAATGTACTAAACCAGTGCTTATCCCCACCTCCTCTGCAACTTCTCCGACAGTGACACGATGGTCCTGCATGACTAAAGTTCACACTTGGTCAATGAGCTCGTCATTTCGGCTTGAGGGCCTACCGGAACAAGCGTCACTCTCCACCGACATGCGGCCATCTTTGAATCGGTTGTACCAATCCTTAATTTGTGTGATGCCCATGGCATCATTGCCAAAAATCCGCTGAATCTTCCGAATGGTTTCCACTTGGCTATCACCAAGCTTCTGGCAAAATTTGATGCAAAACCACGGCTTGAGTCGTTCCATCATTTTTGCAGAAAATAACAATGCATCGTGTGCCGTTTATACACTCTCACTCACATGCTGGCTGCATGCGACTGATGCTGCCTGCTGGCGGGAAAAAAATCCATGCATGCGCATGAAGGTACCCTCACCTCCCTACCACAGCACACCTCCCGTACTTAGTTTCCGTGGCAAAAAATCATGTCGGATACTTTCTGAATAGGCCACGTATGTAGAAAGGCAGAAAGTGGAATTAAAAAAGGTTATAAAATGTAAGCATAACTGATTTTACCATATCCTGACAATAGTGCTACAACTAAATATGATAAGAATTACGCATGCATGCATACAGAAAAAGGATATGAATGCTCATGTACACAGGAACACATAGGTCCTTATGTAAAGTGTTTGTTAAAATTCTCCACTCTATCTGATAACCGAAATGGCATGACAAACTTTCACATATGTCTTTAAGTCTACTTACTTACTCCATGGAGCAGAGTCCTTAAGAAGCTCACCAGTTTGCAGCTAGTCAAGAAACTCCCTGCATTTTATTGAACCTGAAGTTTCATTACTGCATTCACAAGTGCCCACAACCTGTTCGTATCCTGAGCCAGCTCAATCCAGTCCATACCCCCACATCCCACTTCCTGAACATCCATCTTAATAATATCCTCCCATCTGGGTCTCCCCAGTGGTCTCCTTCCCTGAGGTTTCCCCACCAAAACCCTCCCCCCATACATGCTACATGCCCTGCCCATCTCATTCTTCTCAATTTTATAACCCACACAATATTGGGTGAGGAGTACAGATAATTAAGCTCCTCATTATGTAGTTTTCTCCACTCCCCTATTACCTTGTCCCTCTTAGGCCCAAATATTCTCCTCAACACCCTATTCTCCAAAACCCTCAGCCTACATTCCTCCCTCAATGTCAGGAACCAAATTTCACACCCATACAAAACAACAGGCAAAATTATAGTTCTGTGTATCTTAATCTTTAAATTTTTGTAGGAAACTGGAAGACAAAAGATTCTGCACCAAATGGCAGCAAGCATTCCCTGAATTCAATCTGCTCTTAATTTCTTCCTGAGTAGAATTTTGATTTGTTAAGTTTGTTTCCAAATATTTAAACTGTTCCACCCTTTCAAAGGAGCTATTTTCAATCTTTATATTGTGACTTTGTCCTGCATTCTAATCTCGAGACATGACCATGTACTTAGTTTTATCAGCATTTGCATCTAGTCCAGTCTCCTTACTAGCCACTACCAAAGCTTCTAAGTTTTCCTTTATAGTATGCATGCTTCCTCCCAACATAACAACATCATCAGCATAAACCAGAAACTTATGTGTACTTTTACTTTCAAGCCATCCTGGATTGCCCAAACACTCCTAATGGCATACTCTAAACCAAAGTTGAAAAGCATTGGTGATAGAGCATCTCCTTTTTCAAACCATTCCTAATAAGAAACATGTAAGACAAATTCTTGTCTACCTGGACTCTGCTATATGTTTCAGTCAGACACATTTTATCAGCCTTACCAGTTTCGTGGGGATACCAAACTCAATAAGAATATTATACAAGACCTCCATCCTAACTGAATCATAAGCTTTCTTGAAGTCTATAAAGAGCTGATGTACTGCTTCATTGTACTCCCATTTTTTCTCAAGTATTTGACGAATGCAGAATATGTGATCAGTAGTTGACCTGCTGCATCAAAATCTACACTGATGATCCCCTCTGGATATGGAGTTAACCTTGAGAGCAGAATGTTGGATAAAATTTTGTACGTAGTTTGCGAAAGTGATATGCCCCTTTAACTACTACAATCTGTTTTATCGTCCTTCTTATAGATAGGTAATATGATTGACTCCTTTCACTCCTCAGGCAATTTCTCCTTATTCCAAATAGAAATAATAAGTTTATGAATCTTACAACGAATTGTTCTACCCCCTGCTTTAATCCATTCTGCTGGTATTTGATCATCATCTGGTGATTCAGTTTAAGTTTCAGGAAGTTCAATAAGTGGTTCTCAAGTTATTATGCACATAAAACAGATGGATGGACAGAGCAGTTTGAATAAGTAGGCCTACTTGGCAGGGATACAATTGTGTGTAGTTATAATTGTTTAACTTTGTAAAGTTATCCTTGTACATATCATGAAGGCATATGAGGTGTGAAGGTAGCTCCACTCATTCTCACTTTGGCATTAAATGGAAATGAGTGGTCCGCTCCGCTTCAAACCCTAGCTCTGTTACAGTGGGGGGGGGGGGGGGGGGCCCCCCACA
>Ga0136643_10012396_pt1 | contig 12695 bp, 12 predicted proteins | sample TergutLab28metaG_FD_96883 | JGI IMG/M metagenome (GOLD analysis project Ga0136643, IMG submission 96883) | Labiotermes labralis P1 segment gut microbial communities from Petit-Saut dam, French Guiana - Lab288 P1 (version 3) (version 3) | ecosystem: Host-associated > Arthropoda: Insects >...
AATGATGCCCGAAACATGTTGAGAAAGTGTTGATAATAAACATCTAACTGTTGCATCTTGTTGGTTTTCTCTCTCACTTCACAATTTGCTCACGATGCACGGTCACAGAAACCTAAAGTTTGTATTAACTGTAACATTAGGTAGGTCATTAATACAAATCAAAATAAGCAACAGTCCCATTATTGATTCTTGTGCAACACAATACTTAACGATACCCCAATTAGAACAGGTATTATTATTTAAGAATTTATCCTGAAAGATCACTCTCTGCTGTCTAAATTACACATGTGTATTGCAGTCACCATACGAAATAAAAGTTAATTTGGATTAACCTGTGTTCTCAGTATGGGTCTACAGTCAGTAGTGATTTTCTCAGGTCTTACCAAGAAAGGAAACTTTTCAGTGGAGATAAAGTTTTCATGGTTTCAAATAGGCCTATCTGTAATTCAAACAGTAATATTTATTCTTCAAACTGCTTTTCCTCGTACTGATGTTCTACCCCCAAATATCAGTTTGCTGTAATGGTCTATGCTGGTAATACTAGTATCATTTTGCATCCATGAGCATACAAGTTGAACAAATGGTTTAAAGAAAACAAACTTATATTCAGTTTTAACAAAACAAACACACGAAATGCCACTATTAATAAAGTATGTTACAGTAATAAGACAACTAAAGCAGTAGTTACAACCAGATTTCTTGGCCTGGAAACTGATAACTCACAATGGAAAAGAAACGTTGCATAGATTATCCCAACACTTAGTGTTGCATGCTTCATCATGAGGGCACTCACACCACACATGACAACAGATATTTTAAAATTAGTTTACTTTGCAGATTTTCATTCCATTATGTCTTACAGATTCATCTGCTGTGGAAATTCAACAGATGCAACAAGAGTGCTCACTACCAAAAATAAAATAATCGTTATTCACGGCTGGTATAAAGACTCTCTAGGCAATTATTTAACAAATTTATTATATGTCCCCTTGCGTGCAAACATCTATCTCACACTGTCCTTCGCCATAAAAAAAGAACAAGTTTTTCACAAATTGAGAAACACACAGCATAAATATGGGCAATAAACATGATCTCTATGTGCCAACACTAAAGTTGCCAAGTACCAGAAAAGTGTGTGTACACAATTCCCTACCATTCAACATGAGAATCTTTAATTGTGACAAAGAAGTATAAGCCAGTGTTGAAAGATTTCTCCTAGCTCACTCTTCCCACTACATGGCAGAATTTTTTCAACTGAAAGTTCATATGTAGTGTGCACATTACTAGGTAATTTATGACATCCCTTGCTTTCAGGTGGTCTGTGTAACATGATTTTTTTTATATGACGTACAAACCATGTATTTTACATTTTATTGTATCATCTTATATTCATACCACCTTCTGCATCCTTGTATTATAACAGGTGTATGGAATGTAAATAAATTCTACTATGTTCTGTAAAGCTAAGGTTCATCCAACCTTTTCATTCTTCTGAGTGACGGCACTGCCAATATTCTTTAGTCATTTCTGATCCCCATCCACGCTGTATGTCAATTTTTACACATTTTACCCGCTAATTATTAACAACGTTGGGTACAATATTAATATCTATGAACCTTTGAACGTTTAACACAACGCGAATAAATTCGTGTGGGGTGGAAACTGTTGTTTTTAATTTTACCAAAGAAAGAAGGACTTCAGTTTTAGGGCAAGCTAAGTTTGAAGAACCTGAACTCTTAAGGTGTCGTTACGTCAACGAGCTTGGGCTCTATGGCATTTACATACATGCAAGCACTTTCATACTCATTTATTATGAAGAATGTCGGTCTTCTGTACAACCTTGTCCTGAAAAGCGCGGTAAGAACATTAGAAGACCTAATCAACAATGTTTAGAAATGAATACACAACCTATTGCACAAACCTTAGAGGGACGACTTCTTACCTACCTTTATAAAACCTTAACGCCAGGCGATATAAGTCTTTCAATCTAAATCCCCACTTCTCATTTAACTCCTCATCCTCTTTAAGAACATCTCCGTCTACATTTGACCGGTTCAAACTATCCTCTGAGGTAATACTCAACCGATCTAAACTATTATCCACAACCGATTCTCTGTCAGTCGCCATTGTCACACACGTCTACCAGTTTTCAATGAAGTACCAAATTAATAAAGCGTATATATGGCAGGAGTTTTATGTCGGGATAGTTTTTTCAGAACTATAATTTTTTAAATTAGTTGTTTGGAAACAATCTATACATGAACTCACATTTAAAATAAAATACATAAATTTCCATACATTTTACTGTCCAAACCTTCAGGATTGTTTGAGAGAAATTTGTTCTTGGAGGTGGGAAAAAGTGCCCGAGAGTAACAATATTGACAACAAAATCTGTGTGGATGTTCATAAAATTCGTGTGCAGCGTGCATTGCTTACTCTGTATTTTGCTACGACACTGGGTATAATTTGGGGGAGCCGATTTTGGTTATTTGGTGCCTGTAACTGCATATGCAACGTTAAAAAGCCTAACCTACGGGCTTAAGTTGAGTTCACTATGAAGCCCAATACTGCAGTTCTGTACTCTTTGCTTTCGTCGGTAATGTGAGGGAAAAGGAAATTTGATACATATAATTTTTTGGTGAATTTTAATCCTATTATAATATTCCAATCTATATAATATTGTTTTTAATAATCTGCCTTCTAGTAAATAGAGTCTTAGAAATGTAGATTGCTTTCAGAAGGTACTTCATTGCGCATTTTTATTCACTTGATGAATATCTGACCGGCAGAATGTTATGGATGATGATAAATTATAACTTGTAATGTTTACTTTACATTTATAATTCATAATATATTGGAAATGTATGAAACTATATTATGGTTTAATGCGACTTTGTCGAATGTGTTCTTATATTGTGGTATACTGATGAATTTTAAAAGTTATGATGTGAACACTAAGACCACAGTTCATACTAAGACTACTCTCTTGTCAGTACCAGTATGACAGCTATGCAAATTTCTGAAGTGGAAGTTGCATTAGTGCAAGCTAATGTACGGTTCTGACATTCTGTGTCATTATAGGTCTTTGAAGAATGCAAACAGCTGTTGAATTTTTATGGAATGTGAACAATATGATTGTCATTCAGATTCAGTATTTGGTATTGATAGGAGTACGCAACAAAATGCTGGTGCGAAATATATGAAACGTTGATTATCAACATATGTACAAAGTGCCATTGAAATATTTTGCCAGAGGACACTCATTGTTTTTAGGTTCACACATCATGTTCGGTTCTTACGAAGAATTACTCTGGTAATTCTCATTTACTGTAGTGTACATGATGTGCTTGTGGTTGCATAGGAGCATGGAGTACACAAGAGGCCACATCTGTCCTGCTGTCACACTCAGAAGCTGCCTTTAAACAATGCAATATAGAATGTGTTGGACAAGGGAAAAAACCATTGCTGTAGTCAGACACCATTATGGTGTACATAATTCAGTAATTCATTTCACCAAGTGAAGAAAGGAGATCAGGGGAAGCATAAAGGCAAAATTTCTTTTGACTGTGTAGTAAATATACAGGAGTCCTTCGATTGGTGTTAAGTCAATAGTTATAAGTGGCTGCTTGAAGATGGATGAGACTAAAATAATGACTCTCAGGCACTCCCAAACCAGCAAGGCACATATCCTAATGTTAGTTTATGAAGTTCCAAAACAAAAATTTCCAGATTTGGACAAGGCAAATATCATAGAAGCTCCCAAATCTCATGGTGCTGAGTTAACCAAGGAGGACCTTCAACCATTTCTGTTCAGTATCAAATTTAGTTCTGTCTCATATGAATAAATGGTTTGCTGCTAATAATTTAGTTCCAAATTTAGATACAACAAATATAATGAAATTCATAACAAAGTATTCATCACAATCTACATTACATTTTGGTTATAAAGAAATATGTATAGATGAGACAGTGAATACAAAATTTCTTGGTTTACAAATTGATAACCACATAAATATGAAGAAAAATATTGAGCAAATTATTCCTCGGTTCAGTGGAGTATGTTATGCCATAAGGTCCGTGGTCCATATCAGTAACATTAACACTCTCAAATCAATTTACCATGCATACTTTCATTCTGTTATAAAATATCAAATAATTTTTTGGGGGTAACTGTACCAACAGTAGGAAGATTTTCACTTTACAAAATAAAATCACCGAGAATTATGGCTGGTGTACAACCCAGAACCTCTTGTAGAAGTCTATTTAAACAATTAGAGATTCTGCCTCTTCCATGCCAGTATATACTTTCATTAATGTCCTTCATTATCAATCATCAGGAAATTTTTCACACAAATTCTTCCATATGCAATATTAATACAGGGTTTCAACACCTTAGACCAAATGCCAACCTTTCTTGTTTTCAAAAAAGTACATTATATGCTGGCATGAAAATTTTCAACAGAATACCACCTAGTGTGACTATTCTCAAAAATAATAAGGCAAAATTTAAAGCAACCTTAAGAAAATATTTTACATACATTCCTTTTACTCTGTAGATTAATTTTTTATGTGTAACTATGATTTATAATACTGTTTTTGTAAAGTGGTGGTAGTATTGTACACTGTAAATTTGTGTATTTATGACTTGTTTCACATACTACCACCTTGAAGAAACAGTAAAAGATCCGTGGAACATATGTATGATACACCATAATGGAGAGGCCTCAGCTGACTACCAGTGCTCTGAAGAAAGGCCTCCAGATGGTGGATGAATCTATCATTTCTGTGCCTCTGAACATTTCACAGATTGGTGCCCAAAATTTAAGCATGAGGTGTGGGCTGTCACAGCACCATACAAGCTGGTGTATAGGACATGTAGAAGGCAGGGCAATCAAAGATCACCTGCATTTTCAAGTCTTCTGTCTCCCCCCTACAATGCATTCCATGTCTTTCAAATACCCCAGCACTTTAAGCCAGGAACACCAATGTCATTTCGATGTTGCATTCATTAATCAATTTACATATAATGTGTCATACGCCTTTGGTTCCCCTAACCCAATTAATCCTGTAAGGTCTTAACTTCATGCATTGTGATTTCCCCATTTGCAGTTTCATGAAAATATCTTCTGGGGGGTTTGCCATGTATGTTAGCTGTAAACACAGTGACAGTGCAGCATGTTATGGTTGTATATGGTAATTTAACATAGAATTAGTGAAAATTATGCTGAAAAATGCAACACTTCTATTTGTTTAGCTTAAACAGATTATGCCCTCTGGGCTGTTCTTATTCAGAACTTAGTCCTTGGACATATAGTGTTACTCCATGGACAAGGGATTAGACCACTGCAAGACTTCATCCTAATAGGACAACACAACACAGAAAATCAAGGGCATCCATCCATGCCTTGCATGGTATTCAAACCCACAATCCCAGTAAGACATCACATACCTAATGTCATGTGGCCATTGTGATCAACAAAACAGATTACTAAATTTTACATTCATTAATGCCCAGATATTGCTTCCCTCACAGCACAGACTGAAGAATCCAAAGGAATGGAGACATCATATATTCTTCCTATATGTTTTTAATTATGGCAGATGAACTGAAAGGCCTTCTTGTGTTCAAATATTTTGTAATTCCAGAGAATTTAATGACATTAATTCTCAATCACATGGTCAAAATGTGGAATACATTGTTGCTTCCACAATTCTAACATGTGAATGATGTCAGGTAGAAATTTTTGGTGCAAGAAGGCCATGAGACAACATCAAAAACCCTCACACAAGAATGTCATAAGTTACTGTGCACATATCTCTGTAGCACTAAAACTAAGAAAGATACTGCAGTGATTATGCCACAGACTCTGTTTTGGGAACTATCCCCTTCCTGTCTTTTCTGTGCAACTAACTACCCACACTGAAGTTTTTTTCATAATATTCTTCCTTCAGGTGAATGCTGGGATGTTATTCACAAACAGATCATAACCTTCTGATACACCATTTATGATCTTTCAAACTTTTCTGCCATTGAAAATGTCCCACAGTAAGTCTCACACCACAGCACAGACAAGACCAAAATTACAAAATAATATGTAAAATTGAAACAACAACAGCACAGAATCGTACGAATAAAGATCATACATACTGCACAAACAGATCTTTACAGAGAAACAAGCAACACAGATCTTGTCTTACTAACATGGAAAACAGAAAAAGTAGCAAGTTTCACAACTGAACCTGACCTAATAAACAAGTAAGAACCAATAAACATTCATTCATTCCTTTGGCACGTGCAGAATGCGGCAATTCCTTGCCGTTCTCAGGTGCTTCTTCCATTCCTCTCTGTTAGGTACTTTTCCTGCCACCCTTCTCCACCAACTATTCATCCATCCTCTCTCACCTTATCTTGCCATCCATTTCTTGGTCTACCTCTCAATCTTGTTGTTCCCAAATTCATATATAATACTCTTTTGTGAATTATGTTTTCTTCCACTCTCTGTACATGCCCAAACCAACTTAATCTATTTAAACTTATTGTCTCTATTATAGTAGGTTTTTTAACTCTTGCATAAATTTCTTTATTGGTTAATATCCTCCAATTTTTTCATTGTCATATACTGGGCCTACAATTCTTGTATACACTTTCCTTTCAAAATGTTCAATTGCTTTCTATCTCTCTTTGTTAGTGTCCCAGTTTCTGATGCATATGTTAATGTTTTGTCTATTATTGTGTTCTTTAGTCTTAATTTTAGTTTCTTTGATATGTTTTTATTTTCAAAAAATTTTTGTAGCATAAAATATATTTTGTTAGCATTGTTTATTCTTTCTTGCAAGTCGATTTGGTTATTGTTATCTTCATTAAGCATAAAGCTTAAATATTTAACATTTTCCACTCTTTCAAATTTGTAATTTTTTATTTTAAAATGTCCGATTTTATTTTTCCTTAAACTGTTTTTCCTTTCCACTATCATATACTTTGTCTTTCCTTGGTTTATCTGTTATCCGAACTTTCTGGCAATGTTTTCCATTTATACAAAAAGTTTTCTTATTTCTATTTCATCTTTTCCAATTAATGCAATGTCATCTGTGTATGCTAATATATTCAATTGTTCTTTACCAATCTTTATACCACTAGGAACCGTTTTTATGCTTTGTATCACTTTTTGTAATGCCAAATTAAATAATATTGGTGATAAAGGGTCACCCTGTTTCAGGCCTATTTTATTTTAAAAAAAAGATGACAATATTCCTTCTATTCTAACCACACTTCTTGTCTCCTGTACATGTTTTACACAAATTTATTAGTTTAGTAGGAATTTTAAATTCTTTCATACATTTCCATAATGTATCTCTGTGTATAGTCATATGCCTTTCGAAAATCCATAAATAAATACTGTACACTCTGATTATACTCCCAAAGTTTCTCGTTTATTATTTTCAATGCAAATATGTTGTCAATTACTGATCTTCCATCTCTAAATCCATTCTGATAGTCGCCCATAACTTTTTCAATATATGGTTTAATTTTTCCCAATATTATATTTGAGAAAATTTTGTAAGGTGCATTTCCCAGTGCTATTCCCCTGTACTTCTCACACCTATCTCTGTCTCCTGTTTTGTGTATAGGAACTTAATGTTTCTTTCCATTCTTCAGGTATCCTTTCTGCCTCCCAAATTTGCCTTACTAGTTCATACATTGTATGCAGTAGTTTATTTCCTCCGTATTTTATTAATTCTAGATGTATTCCATCAGTTCCAGCCACCTTGCTATTTTTTAAGTTTCTTATTGCCTTTTTTACATCTTGTGTAGTGAGTTCCTCTACTTCAACTTCAACTCCACTAATTTCTTTATTTCCTTTTTTAATTAATTCCCTTGATTCTTCTGTGTTCAGTAATTTGTCAAAATATTCTTTCCACATTTCTGCTTTCTCCTTTGTATTCATTGCCATTTCTCCTTTTTTGGTTCCTAATTATGCTAAATTTATGTTGATATCCTTTCTTAAATTGGTTTACTGTTTGATACATTTTCCTTGTGTTATTATGCTTCTGATCTTCTTCTATTGATTCCATTACATTTTTCGCGTGTGTCTTTTTCTTATTCCTAATTATTTTATGAGCTCCTTTGCTTTTATGGTGATACTTCTGCCCTTCCTTCTCCATTCTTCCTTTTATCAACCACTTTTCTCTTGATTTCTTCAATTGCAAATTTGCATTCCTCATCGTACCATTTATTTTTAAAGGTTTCTGTACCTTCATCCTTTTCTATAAGCTGCTGTTTAGCTTCCTTGATTATTGTTTTAATGTTTTCCCATTTTTCATTAATATGATTGTCCATACTAACATCATCATCCAAATCTTCCAGTATTTCAAACTTATTATTAATATCTATAGCATATTCTTGTTTCCACTTTGGATTTTGAAAAATATTCACCATTTTCCTTTTCTCATTATATTTATTTCCAGTTTTCACCTTTAATTTCACTCTAAAATTTATCTTCAGTTAAGTTGTGATCTGATCTGATCCATTGTCTGGTCACCTTAGTGCTCTGATGTCTGTTATTGCACTGCTGAATCTATTAATAATTAAAACATGATCTATTTGGTTCGCTGTCTTGCTAATAAACCATGTCTCTTTGTGTGGAATCTTTGTAATTCTTACATTTAAACCTTTAGATATCGCAAACTAATAATTTTTATTCCGTTGTTACTTTCATTATGTAAACTTTCATTGCCGGTGGTGGGTTTGTATATGCTTTCTTTACCAATGTCTGCATTAAAATCTCCAAGTATTATTTTAATGTCTGACCTAGATATTTGATTTATATTTTGCTCTAATAGATTGTAAAATTCTTCTTTTATCTCTTCCATTTTTTTGTTTGTTGGTGCATGGACATTTATCAGAGTACATGAAAACCATTTAGCTTTTAATCTCAAACAGCATATTCTTTCACTTATAATTTTGAAATCTTTAACATATTTTTAAAATTCTCCACTTACATAAAAACCGCAACCAAATCCATGTTTTTTACTTTCTAATCCACTAGAGAATAAAGCAGTTATCAAATTTTTTAATACCACTTTCCAATCGAGTTTCCTGAAGCACTATTACGTTGAAGTCCAACTTTGACAAATCATTATGGAGAACTTTTATTGCTCCTGACCAAAGTAGTCTTCTTAAATTCCACATTCCAATTTTCATATTTCTTTTCCAAATCCATTCAACATCAGTTATCCCTTCCTTTCGAGGCTCCTTCGAGAAATTCGTAACCGTATATTTTTTTACTTAGATGGGGGTTAGCCTGTCGTAAAACCCTCAACCTGAAGGGCCAGGAATTTTAATCAGGGTTTACTCCCTTACACGACTTGCTTTCACCACAGCTTCCAGAGCGTCGTTTACCCTTGGTTTGATTTTGGAGTGTCCTTCTCCTTGGATGGTTGCAACCAAGCTCAAGGGTCCCTCCTACCCTATCTGATAGACCCTTATGATTGGGTCTATCAGACCTCCTTGCTCTTTATGCTCAGTGACCCATGCTGCCGAAGGGGTTGGTTACTTCAAACTTAGCATGGGTTACTCACCTTAACAGGACCCACCGCTAGTAGGCAAGAGTGGGATAGCAGTGGATAGGTTTGTATATTTTCATCTTCATGTTGAAAATCTTATTAGGTGTAATGTACCTTCACATCACACTCCCATATGGGTCCCAAACCAATAAACTATACATATAATAATTTGGCAATAAATATGCTGTCTACCTTTGGCTTTTGTAATATCTATCACATGATAATGACCAACACAGGTTGAAACATGCTGTAGGAAAATGTAAATGAATGTGGTAAAATACAAATTATTGTTGTGCCAACAAACATCATAACACTTTTACTGCAACAAAAAATCAATCATTACATCACCAAGTATTCCATAAAAAATCAACTAAATTCCAGGTACACAACAGCATGAATTAAAAAAATTACAATTAGAATAAAGTCTTGTGGGGGTTACACAATGTCAGCTGAAAGCATTTCGAAACATCATAGCGCCTTCCTCTTCAGATTTGTGCATTCCAAGATGAATATCCAGGCCAGAACATTTGGGTATAAATATCCTTTTTAGGTTGCTATACCCTGAAGATGTATGCAAAACATAGGTAAATATTTACCAGCCAACACAACATAAAAACCACAAGACATGAATTCATTGTAAGAACTTAGAAATCTCGAAGTATAATCACTCTGGGGATTCACTTCTTCTTGAACACATCACATCACTGCGTAATCAGTTCCTGACATTTTGAAACAATGTTATCATCTCATTTTGCAGGGTTGAAACGTTCAGGAAGAAAACTTACACGTAATTTTTTTTTCAATAAACTTATCTTGCCTGACACACAAGCTCAGAATTCATGTCAGCACATGTCATGTTTATCTTAGTAACTATTTACCACAATGAATGAATGTTTTACATACAAACACACACTGCAGTAAGAAGGAAGTGTTGTCATCTTCACATTCAGGAACAATGGACATACACCATCCACTCTTTTAAGTAAGTTCATGGGTTTAAGCATTCCTTTTTATACACAGCAATATAGATGGTTTTGGTGACAATATATTTAAGTTTCACAGTATATAGAAAGCACTGCATCAGGGATGCAATGATAAGGAATTCAGTCTACAATACTACTTGAAGTCAGGTTGAATCTCCATTACTGATGCTCTGACAATCCCTTTGGCTCTGCCTTTCTTGTCCCTTAACATCCACATGGTATGGGTTGCTAGCAGTAACTGGCATCACTACTCGTTCTGGCTGAATAATGCAGGAAAAAAAACACCATTATCATGAACTGAAGAAGTTGCATCCTAAACAGTGAATAATCATAGCACATGCACTCTATTGCATTATGATGTGTCTTATGCTTTACCTTTGATTGTTCATCCAATGACACAAGAACTAAAACTGTCCATTATTTAAATTGTAAAATAAAAAGTAAGTAAAGGTACTCAATTGAAAAAGTGTCTCACATATGTCATTATATACTAATACAAATCATCAAACCTATACACCATATATATATAATCATACTGTCTTCAGTGTAATAATTCTGGACAAAATTTCAATATTTCTGCAATTTATAAGACAGTAATTATTACCAACATGCAGCCAATTTTCAGTGTCATAATTACAGGTCAAAAAACCTCCAGTCACAACGAAAATGGGCACTATATTACCACTATCTCTCACATCTAAAGTCATTCTAAAGGTGGAGCAAATATGAGTGAGATGACATGGAGAAAATGCTGATGGCAATGAAAGTTACTGCTCATGAATATGGTCATGACACTCAAACAACAGTCCTATTTACACAGTGTGTGTCCTAGCTTCATGCTTAACAGCATTCTGTATTCCACAATGTGCAGCCCACACTGATCTGACAGGTTCAGTCATGTTCAGTACATGCAGACTCTTATAATAATCAAATGAAATCAAAAGCCTAAGAGTTTGTGACACTGATGTGTCAATGAGGTGAAATGTATATTAGAACTCTTCTACTGTCTTGAGCTTGTAAATAACACGTTTCAGATGGACTAAATGATTATGATTCATAATTTCTGTAATGCTGGAGGCACCAAACAACTTTCCAAACTGTTTTTTTTAATGACAACAAAATGATGGAAAAAATCATATATATGCACCACCTCAAATAAAAATTGTATCTGTAATGATAACTCTGAAACTGACAGCAACACTAGTTGTAATGGTGTTGCTGACTGGCTATAATGAACAATAAAAACTGAAGTATCAAAACAGATTGTAGCGTTATGGCATTATGTTCTCTCCAGTCAGTAAATAAAAGTGGCTTTCTATATGCTGAACTACATACTGTGGAAGAAAACTGGTCACTGAGACACACACACACATAACTGTGGACGTACAGTACACAGAAAACATATGTAAATCTATCAGCAGACAAATCATATTTGCAGTGTCCAGTAGAATTCATATGGGGAAATATAGTGTTTCCTTCAATAACAAATTCTTCAGTGGTCCAGCGAAAAATAACTTTTTAACAGAAAAAGCATAGTTTAGTTTTGGGCGCATTTTGTCTTGTGATCCCAAGCAATTATTTCAATGTCATACATGTGTATTATAACAGCAATCTGGATATAGTGTGGCAACACCACAACTTTTTTTTTTAAACTGCTGAAGAAGAATTCATGAAACAAAAGTCACAACAGATCACCTAAACAGTATGAACCCAAAGTCACTGCTGTTCATACAGGTGCCCTTTCTTCATTTACTCCACTTGCGCTCTCCACCTCAGGGCTTTTAACACACACATATCAAGCTCACAAAGTAAGGGCAGAACATCTTCAAAATTACACTTCAAGGTCAAATTTTGCTGCATCATATCTCTAATAAGCTTCATTTCGTAAAAAATAAATAATAAGATGGTAAATGTGGCAGGTGTAGATCTTTGCATCCTAGACCCCTCTCCGATAGTCATACCACTTAATCCAAAGCGATCATACTTTTGTTGCAGTTCAAACTTCTACATACACACATTTCTTGAAGAACTCATTAACATGTCTACACTGATTTTGTCTATATTAAATTTATCAGACATACATAACCTCAAATCCTCATACCGCTTAAATATTTTGTAATTGTTGATTTACACACAATTTGTAGGTAC
>Ga0136643_10012399_pt1 | contig 12693 bp, 10 predicted proteins | sample TergutLab28metaG_FD_96883 | JGI IMG/M metagenome (GOLD analysis project Ga0136643, IMG submission 96883) | Labiotermes labralis P1 segment gut microbial communities from Petit-Saut dam, French Guiana - Lab288 P1 (version 3) (version 3) | ecosystem: Host-associated > Arthropoda: Insects >...
GTTGCATGCTGCTCTGAAAGTTCCGATAATGGTGATTTTTGACGGGGTCTCTATAAATATTACAGCCTTGTGTATAGAAGCCGGGATGGCGTAGTCGGTATAGCGACTGGATGCGGGCTGGACGGTCCGGGGATCGAATCCCGGTGGGGGCGAGATTTTCCGCACCTGTCCAGAACGGCTCTGAGGGCCACCCAGGCTCCTATACAATGGGTACCGGGTCTTTTCCAGGGTTAAAGCGGCCGGGGCGTGGCATTTACCACCCACACCATCTAGCGCCAAGGTTAAAGAAAGAGTAGAGCTTTATACCTCTACTCCCCCACTGGGTCTTCGTGGCCTTTTACAGGTGAACCTAACCTTTACCTTTACAGCCTTGTGGTATATTACGCAATGTAATTTAGTAGAAAGATTTCAAGGTTTGGAAGAGCGCCTTCGGAAACCATGTTCAGGGCAGAAAAATAAACAAGGCGGAAAAGGAAGGTGTAAATATAGGAAAGGTGGGACAGGAACTGGAGAGCTGGACAATCCAACGAATCGTCCCCCTTCGCACGCACTCCTCTGATACTCTTCTCTCCTCTTTTGTTCCTCTTTTGGTTCGTATAATGTCCATCATCTCGTGCTGCTTCGCTCGTATCCCCGGTTCGCTTAGTATGTAGCTTTGATTTCCCGTTCCTGGCTTATACTTGTGTTCTGAAGGCAGGTGATAGGTGACTCCGAAGCTTTGGTAGCTGTCTACCGTACTACGGCGGTACAGGTCACATTCACCGAGGTGAGAAACTGAGATTTCAAGGTGATCACAAATGTAAAACTGACGGATAATTGTTTGTGACCTATTTGTGGAAGATGTGGGGCCTGCTGATGATTACTATCAAATCTTTGGTCCTGTAAAACCCGGTGGTAATTGGTTTAAAAAAAAGATCTCCGTATTTTGTCTACAGCTGTGTTACATATGACTCTTATACTATTATTACCCTAAACAACACTGACTGATTTGCCTCAGCTATGAGACAATTTTTCTGAGAAATAGAGAATCAATTTTTAGATATTATTTTGATCAACTTTGTGATATGAAGACTTAAAAAAGTCAGTGGAAGTCCAATTATGTGACTTGTGTCAAACGAATCGTCAGTAGTCAGTAAGTCTGCTGTGGAAGCTGTTTATCGTCATATTCACAATAACCTGCAACTGGAACATATCATAAGCCACACATCTTCCTTTCCGTGACGAAACAACCGAAATCGGCCCTAGTGGTTTCTAGATCATATACAGTTAGTCACACACACGGTAGGGCTCTTTTGAACGAGTCATCGGCTCTTAGCAGAGATCAATGCTATAAAATAAACAAAAGACAAACTTCCATGGCCTCAGAGGGCTTCGAACCCACGATTCCAATAATAGAACGATCGCAGACCTACTTCTTTCACAGCACGGATGCCAGAATCGGCATAAGCCACACTAATCTAGTTTACGTCCTTATAATCTTTATGGAGTCTTAAAACTGGTTTTCAAATACATTTAAACTGTATTTTATATTTCTTTCCGAAGGATCCTTGTTATATATTTTATGTGTAAGTGGAAACCCAAAGTACAAACTTGTGTTCACATAATACGTAATATTCTTCTTGTGAGTGTTTGTTTGCCTCTTGGTTTAAAATCCCACGCTTGTACTGTCACGTCCATTGTTGTCGGTGATTCAGAAAGCTCCACCAAACCGTTAGTCTGTGTGTACTTACCCTCTACATAATGTGGACTGTGACCAGTAACATCTGTACTCTCTTACTGACGATACACACACCACAGGCCTGTTATGAAACCACAAATAATTTACCTTCCTACACTTATCTCATAGGGGGGTATGGACTGATCGAGCTAGCTCAGGATAGGGACGGGTGGCGGTCACTTGTAAATGAGGTAATTAACCTTCGGGTTCCATAAAATGAGGGGAATTTCTTGACTAGCTTCAAAGCGGTTGGCTTCTCAAGAAGGACTCTGCTGCATGGAGTAGGTTAGTATGGAGTAAGTATACTTATCTCACAGTGCCAAAAGACTTGGAAACATTTTATAGTCTGCCATAATCGTAATGTACGTAATTAAGTGTTGTTTGAGTGGTGTTAGTTCCATTTCGGGGAAAGGGGTGGACGCAACCCCTGCTAGAAAGGCGCACTCTTTGATCATTCCACTCGTCCTTGCTCTATCGTTCTGAATCATCTTATTGGTCACTAACACGTGGTTTAGCTTTCTAGTTAATATACGAATAGGGCAGCTGTTGGCAATGTCGGTTGCTATAAGCGTTTACAAATTTGTAGTGAAGTGTGTACTGATCACCATTACGTAGCCTGCCTTAAACGGCGGGTCTGTAGCTTCTTCTAAGGCGAGTTTTCCAGAGAGTGCGATCTAGTGCCTACTCTTTCATCTTCCAGTATCGTATCTTTCCCTTAAGGTCATCCGGTAGCTGCTTACGTCATCTTCCTCGTCTTCCTCTCCCTTTTATCGTTACTTCAATAGCGTGTTTCACAAGGCAGTTCGTACGCAATGTGTGACAAATCCAGTTCGCCGTCCTTCTTTTTACTGTATGTGGGATATTCCCATCCATCTTTACCCTGTGTAATACTTCTTCATTTTTCTATCGATCGGTCCAGCTGATCTTCTCCCTGTAGAATTTACGGCGTGGTATTTCCTCTTAGAGGCACCACTCTCCACCCCCCACCCCCTCCGTTGGGGATCCGAACTGGGGTACCTAGCAAAATTTAGAAGTAAATTGGCATGCATAATTTTTAAATTTCCAACCAACTCTATTTTTCAGTTCTGTTAAGTAATATTTTGCGAGTAACTGAACAAGAGGCGAATAGCAAAACACGTATCTCTCTACAAAGTAAGCGCTCCAGAAAAGAATATTCGGTGTAAATTGCGTACGGAATTGATGGAAAGACGGAGTAAATTGTGTAACTATACATATCTACGTAAGTGCACACTTCTAAACATAGATTCTAAGCTATTCAGATGAAATAATTTAAAATTTGTTTTCGCGGCGATGAACGAGAAACAGGCCCAGTATTATTTAGCGAAGTATTGGATTAAGTGCGTGCATGGAGATGTTAGATGCTGATTAGTGGCTTACAGTTCACTACAGAATCTATAGTCTTTCCTTCTCATATCTAAGAACAAGATGAAAATAAACAAACTATAATTGTGCCTGGTGTTTTGTATGGGTGTAAAACTTGGTGTCTCACATTTGAAGGGAAGAACAAAAGCTGAGGGTGTTCGAGAATGGAGTGAAGAAGAAGGTAATTGGGCCTGAGAGGTAGGAATAAAGAGTAGACTGGATAAATCTGAATAATTAGCTCTATGACTTGTGTATTATTATATATTATTCGGATGATCAAATTGAGGATGATATGGGCAGAGCATGTGACACGCGTGGGGTATGAAGATATAGGTAATGGCGAATTTCATCTTATAACAGGCCTTGAAGGACAAGAGACGCTTGATGGGGTATGTTGTCAAGGCCACGCTCCGGCCGCCCTATCTCTGAGAAACAGACCCGGTACCCATTGTATAGAAGGATGGGTTGGCCACAGGGCCGGTTTGGACGGATAAAGAAAATCTAGCCACCAAAGAGATTCGATCCCTTCCAGCCCATAGCAAGTCGCTACACCGACCACGCAATCCCGGCCACGAAACGCATAGAGTTTAAAATAAATTCAGGCGCTTTGGCGGGGAAATCATGAAGGAAAGGGACCGCTGAAACCCCTAGGCAAGGACAGGTGGATAATATTAAAATATATCTTAAGAATATAGGATGAGCGGGTGTGGACTGGATTCATTTGACTCAGGTTAGGGATAAGTTGCAGGCTGTTGTGAGCTAGGTACTGAACTTTTATGTTTTACAAAACTCGGAGAATTTTTTGGCTAAATGAAAAACTAGTAGCCCGTCAGGAACGACTATACTTTCATGGTGTCAGTTAGCAACTGATTCATCTCAGGTGCTCTTTAATTCTTTAATTTTTAACATTTGAAATTGATGTTTCGAATGTCAAGAATTTCGTTTCCGAGGTAAAGAGACTGTCGTGTTTGATATTTTATTTATTGTATCGCGTTGCTGGAGAGAGTATTTTAACACAAGAGGGAGAAAGTAACACGAGGTTAATAAAACCGCATAACGGAGTGATAATTTATGTTAGTCATCAAATGTCATCATAGTCAGTAAGTCCTAAGTATCGGATTAAAGTAGCATGTATGCGCGTCGGAGAAAAGAGACGTGTAATAAAAAAAATCAGTCGCAAAGCCTAATGGGATGAGGCACATCGGTAGATCAAGATCTCGATGGTAGGATTCGTATTCATATGAATCCTAACAAAATATGTTGTGGGTATTGTACTGGATTGATGTGGCAGTGAACCTTTGTGTTGCATTAAGACGCAGTTAGTGGCCTGTACACTGAGCTATCTGCTTTTCAAGAAGAACTCTGCTCCTTGGAGCCGGTCGTTCTGTCTTTCCATTCCGTAACAACTGATTGATTTCTGTTTCAAGTTGCAAAGGTATGTGAATGCAACATCACGATCCGTGCCACGGTATTCCTGGTATTGTCGGAGGAAGATACAGATTTGAATAGCATACCCTTTGCGCGTTAATATTGTGTGCTGAGATAAACAAACCGTGGGCCATTTGACGCAGACAGGCTATTGCAGTGCCAGAAAGTAAATCTCCATGACTGCTGTTTACCAAATTATGAGTCATACTGTACAAGGGAAAGTAATGAGAATTATTTAATGCAGTAATGCAGAGAATACAAAAACAGGAGGGGTGCAGGTACTGTACAAGAAAGGACAACCACAATATTTGTGTACCATCATGAAGAAGAGCTAAACAACACACTGAATGCTTGCTTGGCACTGCTTACATAGAGAGACGAAACACAGGGGTCTCAGTTGTCTGTACAACCCTATGCGCTACACAGTGCGTGAAATAGAGAGGAATGTTTGTAAACTACGACTTAAGACCGATATTGATATGTACCTTATCTTTTACCTACGTAGACAGTCCAAACAAATGGACTTATGCGTCAAGAAATTTGAAATTTCTCATATTGTTCAGAACCTTACAAGAATAAAGGAGGTCTGGAAAACTCCAGGAAGTGCCGTCGAGAGGGAGAAGGGAAGCTGGTACAAATTACCGAGGCCTGGAGATCCAGAAAGGGGCCCGGCGCCCCATTAAGTTGCATATGTTTTTTGTCTCTCCCGGTAGTGTCATTATTTGTCAACTGTACAAATTAACCCTTTCAGGCCAAGCCCAATTCACCCTGAAACTGAGAGTTAAGTCCTTCAGATGTAGTGTAAACAAATTTTAACCCCTTCGCCCGAAAATTTTTTTGTCACCGGACCCAAACCCGCTGTCAGCGGTCCTGACTCCAGACCCTTCTACACATTGTCTGATGATAATGGCTTTCAATCACAATTAAATTCTTTTAGTATGTTGCATGATTTTAATGCGACATGTTTCGGCTGATACACAACAAACCACGCCTCCTTTCACTCTAACCGTGATGGGCCTACTTCTAATATGAACCCAGTGTTTTAACACCAAAACTGAACAGCACCCCTGGCTTAAGTATATCACGTACCGGTAAAGCTGGGTCCACACTTGTAACGTTACCGCGTAACGTAACACCGTATCGTGACAGTGTGGAGGGGACTCGTGACTGCGTAACGTATCAGAAGTTCGTTACTTGGTCACGTGACCAAGTAACCAACTTCTGATACGTTACGCAGTCACGAGTCCCCTCCACACTGTCACGATACGGTGTTACGTTACGCGGTAACGTTACAAGTGTGGACCCAGCTTAATATGTACAGTACAAATTTATGAGTAACACCTGTTACTCTCCCACAAGAACATGTTCCAGCACACTTCTTCATGTATACAGTTCCATAATAATGACGATGATACACGTGCGGAAATTAGCTTTAACATACGGAAAGCTACTGCGGTCAGCTGATGGCAGGGTGTTCTCCAGGTTGGGGGCCTCACAGACGCCGAAACGAAGATACCGTGCTATGCAATGGTAAGCCGCGCACAAACAGAACCAGTGAGCACTGACGGCGGGAAAAAAGTGTGTACAGTTCGCCGAAGCGTTCGCACTTATTTTTAACATTGTTGAAGAATGACGAACGTGAGCATATGGATGTCTGTTGTCACGAGTCAAAAGGGCTTAGTGTGTCAGTTTTAAGTGATACCTTTACATTGAGCAACTGATGGCTCAGTATGTGTTTGTTGCCCTGTCAAGCGTACATTGGTCTCCTGTGAGAATCCTAGCAGGATGCATTTTGACCACAGGGGTTTTACTTAACTGAAGTATATGAGGACTACAGTGTACCGGCATCTGCGGAATACACTGCATATTAAGGAACTGGAAAGCGGGAAGTGTGAAAACTGGTAGTAACAAAAATAGACGCAGATGTGTGGAGAAATAAGAAAGAAGAAAATTTGTAGGCGAGAAAAAGTAAGAAAAGCTAAGATTTCTTGTGTTCTGTGAAAATCAAACGAGTCTAGAGATTCATTGTACCTTTAAAGACTAATGCCACCATATATCCGCAAGATCCTTGCCTTGATCGAAATTTTCCAGGCCTCGCCCGCTTTCCCTTCCGATAAGAGTAACATTAAGACAAATTTGAGTGTGAAAGAATGGCCGAATGATACTTACGAGGGAAAATCGAAGTAATCTGAAAAAAAGGCAGGCAGTATACGTGCAACGCAACATTGACGCGCATTTGTGCAATCATTGTCGTAGTGGAAAAACAATAAATATTATACATTCGGAATATGGATTTGTAGCCTTAGGTATCCAGCATGCAATGCGCATGCGCCATATTGTCATCTGTGGCCTGTCCGCCTCTACAGTATTTTTCCACATTATTTCATAAACGGCACAATTTTGGAAGAAGTTATGGAACATAAAATGTGTTTCGATTTTCTCTACAGCTTTGAAACAGTCTCATTCTAAGACGAATTGAACGAGATATAATAAAAATGTATATCGGTCTCCATGTAAAGTATCCTTTATTCTTGTCAGATTTTAGTGAATGTTTAATTTTATCGATAGAGTTTCGAAAAATACTCAGATATCAAATTTCACGAAAATCCGCCCAGTAGGAGCCGAGTTCCTTGCTGACAGATGGCCGATCAGACGGAAATGCAGACATAACGAAGCCAATAGTTGTTTTTCGCAATTTTGCGAACGCCCCTAAAAAATATGCCAATGCCAGTTTGAAGAATGAAATTACCATTTAAAAATTTAGTTCCTACCTCTACAGAAACCTATCTGTTCATTCTATTAAGGCCCGAAATCGCTGCTAATTGTGAGAAATGTGCGATACTTATAAATGTTCTTTTTTGGGCACAATGCAGAATTTGTCATCGTTAAATTTCCTGGTACATACCACTGAATTTCGAAGGGTTAACGAATATTTTCTGTAGACCTCTGTGAGTATAAAATGACTTTAGTCATCAGTGTGCAAGTTTTGGAGAAGAAGAATCAGATAGAATTTGCCGCATTCTCCTCAACGACTCGCTGTGCTGAGTTAATGTGGATATCAGAGCATGAGATCCTTAAAGCACTGAAATTTGTGAAGACGTACGCGACGTTTTCGTCACTTTTGTGAACGCTCTTCTCTTCTGCGAATCGTACGTTTGAACCAGGTACGAGCAGTCGCTATGCTCCTTAGATGCTTCTAACTCCTGTGTACGCTAACCAGAAGGGTCTCCTGTTTTCATCAAAAGCTGAATAGCGCCGGTCTGTGTGGCAAGAGAAATGTAGGGCCCTTTATACGTACAGACTTCGCTCTGGGAGTCCAACATCTCTCTATTCTATACAGACTAATATTATGTTATTCAGTGCTTGCTTGGTCCATCTCTAGAACTTTTTGCTTCCCCTCCTTTTGATGACCAAATGCCGCGCGCTATATAGCAGAACATGAACACGAGTGTTTTCGGCATAGACCTCAACATACCATGTGAGGATCAGAGATGTATCTTTCCGGTACATCAAGGCTTCCTGTCAACATTCTTTCAGAGAGATGAGACCCAGCTTCGAGATGATGAAAATGATGAGCAGCAGGAAATGGGTTATGAAATGCTGTGTGTGTACTTCATTAAACACGTTTTATTTTTTTGGAGTAAATAAAGGTAAAATTGTCGTGATTAACCCTTATCCTGCTAACGTGGAGAATATGGTGAGCTCCTAATAATGCCAATAAATGGCAGATGGGATTTGATTCGGCGTTTAAATGGTTAATGAAGCGCCACGACATTATGGCATAAGGGAGAGTGGAGATACAGTTTCACGCGTCCTTGTTCATGACAGTAGGTAAAGCTGACAGGTCAGATTCATGTCCCTCCCTCTGGTGTTCTGTATCCATTGAAGAGAGGTGCTGAGTTGCTGCTTTACTGAAAGTGAAACATCTTACCGCTGCCGGGAATCGGCCCATGACTCTTTGGTTGCCCATTCCCTTAGCCTGATCGTCACGCCGACTAATGCAACTTGTAATGTTTGCATACGAATTTGATATAGCAGTGTTTCCCGAAAGGCTGGCTGCCGAGGACTGTGGTTACTATAAAACTTGACGGAATCCCAGATGAGTGAAACGCATAGCCTGTATTAAAATGAAATGAGGTGGAACACGTTTATCTGAGTCTAAAATCATAGAAGAGTCTTCTGAAACACGGTGAAGGGTAGCGTAATTCATCTGAGTTCTTTCGTTTCGAGTAAGGTTTATTGTGTCTTGTTTAGTTCGCTAATTACTTTTTTTTATAAGTACACTGCGTAAGCAGCATTGCGAATTTACTGTGTCGCAAAATTGTAGCAATTCGCAATCTCGCCTCACACAATATCGCATATTGAAGAATTTTGTGAAATTAAAGTGCGCTATTATTATAGGTACGCGCAGGGCTCCTGGAAACCCGAGGAGTCCACGGACCATGGTTTGGGAATCATTGTAATATAGTATACAGGCTGACATATGTTGCAGGGAAATGTTACTGAGCTTCGGTTTCCTGTAAGTGCATTAGTGTTCTGCAGATGCGGGTGGGGATTGTGTTTTAACAGTGTTATGCTAATATTATCTGCCATATCGGGAGCCGGAGGAGCGCAGACGTTACCGTCACCAGACTACGGGTTAGACAACCCGAATTCCGGTAGGGGCAAGACATTAATTTCTTCACCAAAGCGTCCAGACTAGCTCTAGGGTCCACCCTGAATGCTGCTCAGTGGATACCGGCGGTTCTTGCACCGGAGATAAAACGGATGGGGCGTGTAGTTTACCATCCATCCTCATCTAGTTCCAAGGTCATGGTATGCACAGAGAAAGCTTTCTTTTGATAGTGTAATTGTTTTGGTGTTACCACACTTTTAAAAGTGCCGTTATCGTGATGCTGCCTGGTAGCTCAGTCACTTTGCGGTACTAGCAAGCGTCACTGCCGAGTGGGCAGGACACACACTGCATATTCGGCAGCTCCCGGGATACAATTTCGTGCCGGAGGCTCTTCGTGCTTTTCCCGAGTTCCTCCGCGCAAAATCCGGTGTAGTACATCAGAATAGGACACAACCTTTCCAACTTATTTTTGACTTATCGTCCGCTATTAGATTGTATGTAGTCTCAACTCCAAGCACAGTTGTTTGTGGGGTGCGTTCTTCTCCTTCAGCCGCGCCTACAGTCCTGTTTTGCACACGATGTCGGATTTCCAGTAGTTCTAACCTGTATGGGCATTTGGTAGGATTCCTTGGACGAGGGCTCGGCCGCCTTAAGGTCTCCACATAAAAGGATAACACACTCGCCTTTGTCCCGAGCTATATTGGAGACCGTGATCTGTCAGGGTAGGGAAGGGAGAACAGAATTACGCCCTTAACCGTGCGATTATTGTGGCCGGTGGTTACTGCATTCTGTACCCTGCATTAACATTAAGAATCTGCGTTTCCCACAGTGTCTTTAATGTTTACTAATGCTCTGACTAATCCCAAGATTATTTCCCTGTACAGAAATAACTGACTAGCCTTGTCACCCTGTGTTTTAAGACAGGTCGTGAACACATAAATGACATTGAGACGAATGCTTCAGAGAGTGAAATAAACAGTAAGTGAATCGGCAAATTAATATGCAGCATTAATGAAGTCTGGGCGGCCGGTATAGCCTAGTTGGCATAACGACTGGTTGTTGCCTGGACGGTTTAGGAGATCGAATCTCGGTGGAAGCGAGATTTTCCGTGCCCATCCAAACCGGTTCCGATGCCCACCCAGCCCTCTGTACAATGGATACCGGATCTTCCCGAGATTAAAACGATCGGAGCGTGGTGCTGACCACCCGCCCCCTTTCAGCAACGAGGTTAATAATGGGTTGTAGTTATACCTCTGCCTCCTCACGGTGCCTCCATAGGGCTGTCATTGGGCGACCTTTACCTTTATTAATGACGTTACTATTACTGCCACGGCAAGGAAATTTGTGTAAATTATGTAAGGACACCAATGAATGAGCTCATAGTTACTGTTCAGGTATGTTATGAGTTCTCTAAGTACAGTTTACTTCTATTATAAGCGTGTTTCTTCCAAAACACAAGCATGTGTTATCCACACCTGTACCAACAGTAGCGTCGTCACTCATTACAAGAAACCATTCTGCAGTCTGGAACGAAAGGGTCCGATTCATGACTTGCATAGTTTACCTCAGTCCTCCCGATGGAAGTCTGAAATGGTAAATGAAACAAGCCGGAAGTGAACACGTAGCCTAACAGTTCTGGAACATTCGGTGTCTTTTGTTCATTTATCTCGAAAATAGAAGTTTTAAATGCGAATAAGTACACTGTTGTGTTGTAGCACATTTAGTCAAATTGTAAATAGATATATATATACGGGGTGAACTTTATATGATCCATATCCGTGCATTAAAGAATATATATACTGTGTATCAAACGAAAAAATGCACATCACTAAACCATGCTATTGACGTGCATTTGTTGGTTTGTTACACAGCATAATTATACGGGATGATTCAGGAGGAAAGGTCAGTCGATCGGTCACAGTGAGAATAAAGTGCATATGAACATGTGTCGTCTAATTGTGAGTGGTTATCGAGATAGAACTGTTGTGAATCTGCAAATACAAAGGCATTGTGGATGATAAAGAGAAATTACTTATTGTTAGCTTTAATTTCATTTCATTTCATTCAGCGTTTAGACGACACATGTTTTAGACGAAAATGACACATTTGATACGGTTTGCAATAAATGTTCCCAAATCACACCGGCAAACTCAATACACCTTGCAGTTCGTGTTCATAGATCGCGTGTTTTCCGTCTGTGTTGATCTTCATGTTTCTTTACGCAGACAGCAGCATCCAAAATGCGAGCTAGCACTTCGTGGGGGGGGGATTCGCTCTTCATCCAACCCGACAATAAAATATCTACTGTAGTTACGTCTGGAAATTCCATCAGCTCTTGTCTCGCTAACCAGTGAGAATTAGACATAATACCTTTTTTTCTCACAGCGACCGATACTGTCACCCCCACATAATATTGACGTGTACTTGCTGAGATGATTCCCAAGATTACAAGTTGCCACTACATGCTTCTCATGTAGCCCTCCCGAATTAAATCTAATAGTAACCAATTTCATGTTTTGTTTACATGTAAAATAACCACCGGGTAACAATCCAATTGCAGTAAATAAATAAATAAATAAATATACAATATACTCGTATTACTTCTGAATGACCCTGTATGTTTTACACGTACAAATTCAGTGCAACAAGACGGCAGATAACTGGGCCTTGTCTTCACCTGCGTGGCACCAGGAGTCACAAAACGGACCTTCTAACACAAATCTCACCTGCTTGAATTCCGTAGCTCCCATAATGAATTTCCATACGTAACCACTGATATGAGATGAATGCCGCACGGTTCGCAGAAACAAGCGTAAAAGAATTAGGCGTCCATATTCAGTGATCATTAAATCGAAACCAGAATCAACTTTGTTCCATCGTACTTTGTTACGGCCTTGAATTATGCTGGACATTGCGATGGATTTTTTCTTTTAAGATTTAATAATTATGACGGCAAACGTTCTTAGAAATCCCCCTCTCCCCCCCAACCCTGGAAATAGCCACACAGAACAGTAGGGGTCGCCTTATACGCAAAGTCTAACATTTGTTTTTACATTTTCTGAGTGTTTCTTTGAATACACCAATGGGAAAGAGAGAGTGACTTTATGTTTGGAGCTGCCAGATTTTTTGGGCAACAAAATCTATATCCATGGTAGTCCAGCTTTGAAGTATGGAATGGGATTGAGTGATATACAAAATTTCAAGTATATCCCGTGGTAGCATGCTGAGACACCATTACAAGCACCACTGTGTTAATGATGTGTATCATCGGCATAAGCCAGAAGCTGATGTGTACCATTTAGGAGGGCTTGAAACTAAATGGTACACATCAGCTTCTGGCTTATGCCGATGATGTTAATATACTGGGAGGAGGTATACATACTTTAAAGGAAAACGCAGAAGCTTTAGTAGTTGCTACTAGGGAGATTGGACTGGAAGTAAGTGCTGATAAAACTAAGTACATGGTCATGTCTCGAGATCAGAGTGCAGGACAAAATCACAGTGTGAGGATTGATAATAGTACCTTCGAGAGGGTGGAAGAGTTTAAATA
>Ga0136643_10012401_pt1 | contig 12692 bp, 5 predicted proteins | sample TergutLab28metaG_FD_96883 | JGI IMG/M metagenome (GOLD analysis project Ga0136643, IMG submission 96883) | Labiotermes labralis P1 segment gut microbial communities from Petit-Saut dam, French Guiana - Lab288 P1 (version 3) (version 3) | ecosystem: Host-associated > Arthropoda: Insects >...
AGGCTGAGTGGACCCCGTTCCAGAACCACTACTACTCAGAAAATCTGGTAGCGCCGGGGATCGAACCCGGGACCTCTGTATCTGTAGCCAGAAACTCTGACCACTAGACCACAGAGGCGGTCCTCTACTTCTATACAAGTATAATTAGTCGTAATAGCCTCTCCTTTACGAACCATTAATAGCCGAAAATTAATCTGAATTGAATTTAAAAAGTCGTCGGTACTGCACAGTAAACACTTTCCACCTGCGTTATAAGGGACTAGTTTGTTGATGCTGCAATAAAAAATAATTCCTGCTCTGAAATCTTTGCAAATTACAGGCATTTACCCCGTGGGCTGATTTCAGAAGGTTTTAATGTTGAGCTGTGTGGTACTTAACGTAATTGCTGTCTTTAAATGTTACAGTTTATTGTTTATACTACGAAGAATAATTTCTTATTATTATTATTAAAGCGCTACAACATGCACAAGGTTCTGGCTTGCTCAGATACTTTATTCCAGCTGTCTCGGTTCTGTGCTACTTTCTTCCAATTGCGCAAGTTCATGCTCTTTACACCTTCCAAAACGCCATCTTCCCAACGCGTTTTAGTTCTTCCAATTGGTGAAGAATATTTTACATTATCTTTTCTTCATATAAAGAGTGTGTTTCATAACACGAGTTTCATATTAAAATGAGACACGTCTTATATGTGGAAGAAGAAACGTTCTTTAGCGGTTACTTACATCTGTTTTGTAAGGGCGGGTCAGAGAATTATGGAGAACGGTGTCCTAAATTGGGCAAGACACGCTTTCACTTAAATTGAGGCAAATAGTATAGTCATGTGCAAATACGTTAGTTTGTTCTTCCAAGAAATTCGTTACCTTTTCACTAGGTATGCGACTATCATCCGTCTAAGAAGTGGATCTCCTATCATTTCATTACAAAGGGCAACACCCGTTATTGTGGGCTGGTTCGCGGGCCGCACTTGAGAAAAATAACAAGTGGTGTTCCTAGTCGCCCACATTATTGTGTGATTTTTACACTGTATACACAATTCACGAGTTTGGCTGCAACTGTGTAACACAAGCTGGCGGCCCAGGAGGCGGAGACCCATGATCTAAGAACAACGTATAACTGCATTTGATAGGAGTACACACATTTTCCAAGCGCTTTCTTTTCAGATTTTATAGGCGTTTTTTTTCTATGGCAAATACACATCGATTATTGCCTAATTAATCACACTGCGTAGTCTTGAATTGTGTTCCATTACATTCTCTTTAGTGTTCACAGTGTCAGAAATTTCATCGATATAAAATAGGTCTCAAATATTTATACACTGTGATTGTAAAATAGATATTTTTATGATCTATCGCCTATACACGAAAATCGCCTTTTAGCTCCACCTACCTCTCCTTCAGCCTGTCTCTGTTCTTATTTATCAAGTCGGCGCCGGCTGAACTCATTTTCGAGAAATCAGAATTTGAAAAGTATAATAAAATTACGCCCAGAAGTTCCACTTATTTTTTGTACTCGAACGGAACCATCGGACTCTGTACATGAAGACAGTAGGTTTTACGGCTCTGTCGGCTACGTGTTGCTCAGCAATATGAAAGATAAATAATTTTAGGATTACCATGAAAACAGTGGTTACGCGAACACGCCAGAAGTTTTTCGATCTGTGAATAGTTCCTACCTTGAATAATATAATGCAATGCACAGTGTTGTAAAGTATGAATAATTTTGAACCCATAGGTGTCAAAGTTAAATTCACTCCACTATTTTAGTATAAAATTTACAATAACAAACCTTATAAACAAATGTTTACTATTTACGGTTATGAAACATATGAGCAGAAGGATAGGGCAAATTTTTGCTGCTTGCTTTCACTTTGTTAATGGACCTTAAAAGGAGTAGCAAACCAATAAGTTACATTACCAATGTAAGGAATAAATCTCCACATATTCCCTATTATGGGCAAGGGTTTTGGCCCTGGAATGTCTTCAAATGGCTTTGCGTATCCCCATTCCTCTGGTCTGACCTGTGCGACGGCCGCAGTGCTGTTACATCTCTTGAGCACAACCGCATTGACATTACGCAACACTTGCTGATGGCTGTCTGCGATCAGACTGCAGCTTACGCGAACGCCACTCCACATCATCTCGCGAACACTGACTGTCAAAACAGAGTTGCTGTTGCGCGTTTATAGGCCAGGGAGTGCATTTTTTTTATCTCGTAGTGACGAGGCATAATGATTCGTCAGCATGAGCAGACAAATTTACAAGTGTTTGTCTTCATGTTCGTGTTATCATTTGTAGGCAGCATGATTAAATACCGCGTTTGTCAGTATTATTCACACACACTACCGAAAAAAAGTGTGACAGTACAAGAATTGAGGATGTTTGTATAACTTCTGTATTGTATTTAGAAAGATATTATATAGTCTGTGAACTACACGACTTAGTGGTAGTTATTACTGGTGATTCTGGCCAATTCCAAGTGAAATATTACAGAGAATGAAAACAAATTTGCACACAAGTTGCCTATAATCTGATTCCTTGTTAAACAGTTATTCTGAAATATTACGCAACATATAGGCTGATAACTTTATTTTTTGAGATATATTTCACATGCAATGGCGCAAGGTATCCAATGACCAAACCCAATGCACCACGTAGATACAATAGAATTGTCGTGTTCAACAACTGTGCGGTACATTCCCCATAAAATGCATGATTTCCGTCTTGTTGAAACACATCCTCTGCCTCACAGCTGGAGGCAGACCTTGCAGTTGCTTCAGCACAACAGTCCGCAGACAGCGTATCAGGTATCAGATGAATAACCATGGCAATGTCGCGGACGATAACAGCCCGAGCATTCAGGCTGAAGAGGTCTCGATACCCAAGGTCCGGATAGCATGAGGATCATCCCGTGACTGGAGATAGGCTTAACTCTTATACACATTAAACACATTCTTACTCTTGAAACAGGATTCGTAGGCAGTTGTTTCAAAGCAGCTCATCTGTAGCGTCTTAGCCTTACACAAAATCACGTCCGTTGGGAAAGGTCATCTGGAAAGGAGTGTGCTCTCCATGAGCAGTGATTCGGGTGCAGCAAGTCTTGTTAATCCACCAAGTGCCATTGCATGATGATACGTTTGTATGTAGTGTTCTATTATTGTGCCCATTTTATTACTTTAGGCGCTTTTTCAACACTTTTAAATGCGACTATTGGCTGCATCATGTCTGTCCTTCTTTCCGTCCTTCCGCATGGAACGACTCGGCTCCCACTGAAAGGATTTTCGTGAAATTTGGTTTGTGAGTATTTTTCTAAATTCTGTCGGGAAAATTCTCAACTTTCATTTAACTCTGAGAAGAATAACGGGCACTTTCATGAAGACGGATGTACATTTATGACAAGATCTCGCTGAATTATTCTTAGACAAACGTTTTACAGAAAATCCAAACACTCATTTTGTTTTCAATACTTTTTTTTTCTGAATATGTGCCGTTTATGAGATAATGTGGAAAACTATGGTAGAGCCATATAGGCCGCATATGACAAAGTAATACGGCGCACGCGCTTTGCGAACTGGGTAACTAAAGCTACAGAACAACACTCAGAATATGTAATACTTATTGCTTTACTATGGCAACAGTGTTTCACGAACGTGCGTCAATGTTGCGCTTATATGTACGTTGCCTTTCTTCTTTAACCAAAAATTCTCATCTGTATGTTACATTTTGACACCATCTGTGCCAAGGTGGTGTGATTTTTAATTAAATTCTACGCTTTTTCTTGCAGACTGTCTCGTTGATAATATTAAAAGGGTGGTTGTAATACCCTCCTTCCTTTGATCTGAACGAATGTGACCTGTGTATCATGAAGTGTGCAGTAACCGTCTCTACAAATCTATATGAGAAAGAATCCGTGATACGATGTGTTTAATGTCAGTAGCAAAACATCGAATGTGCCGCTGACAAATACCTTTGCTAAATGTAACGTGCGTCTGCAAATCCAAGGTACCATTTCAAGTGTCTTTTTTGTATACAGTTCGTAAAACCCAGTATGGCTGCAGAACATTACACCATGACTCCCACAGCCTTCCTTAATTATTGCGACAGTGATAATATGATCAGCCGCAATACGTTCCTTAAAGATGCACGGACCCTGACTGTGCAAAGGGAATAGTTCTGGCAAGTAGCAAAAGAGATTGGGCATATAAAAAATGACTTATGACGTTATCTGCTGCATTCTGTGGCTCTTACAATATTTTACTTGTTTTTATATATTCCTGTATATTTTTTTGAGGTGCTTGTAAATTTCTATACTCTTATATTCTAAATTAGGAATATTGGTACATTCCGAACTCGGTTAAAGTGGCGTTCTTGAGCACAATTATTTAAATGGTTAAATATTACCATATTTTTGTAACAAAAATTGTAAGGATGCTAAATCACAAAATCTGTTTTCGTTACATTGTTTCCGGGATTCTTGCGGTTATCGATGTAACTGAAGAAGAGCTGTTACTCCGCCTTTGCATGTCCAATTTTTACAATCAGCAATGCAAATTGGCCTGCCGAAGACATGCAAAGACTACCGAAATACCTTACTTATTCGAAAATTAAACGACGCATTCCATAAGGTTACTTTTTTCGAGGGAGGGAGGTGACACCGTCAGTAACTCGGGTTGTGTAGCGTCGATGGGAAGATGATTCTAGGACGGCGAATTGGAAAGTATACGGTAGGAATAAGTCGTGGCCTACACGAGGGACTCTGTCGTATTTGACGAGAGTGTCTGAAAAACCCACGAAATACCTCAATGTGGATAGGCAAATACAAGGGTACATTAGCATCGGTACATTGGCACCGGTACATTAGCATCGGTACATTAACACCGGTACATTAGCATCGGTACATTAACACCGGTACATTAGCACCTGTACATTAGCACCGGTACATTAACACCGATACATTAGCACTGGTACATTAACACCGGTACATTAGCACTGGTACATTAACACCGGTACATTAATACCGGTAAATTAGCACCGGTAAATTAACACCGGTACATTAACACCGGTACATTAACACCGGTACATTAGCACCGGTACATTAACACCGGTACATTAACACCGGTACGTTAGCACTGGTACACCATTGCACTATTACAGATTTTACACTTTTTAATATTTTATCCGTGATAAAGTAGGCGCAAACAATATTTAATTGCAAATGAATGTGAGTGAAAAAATCAACAAAGAAAAATTCCCCAGTGGATATGTGGATAGGGTAAAGTACTACATTATTAGTTCCCAGTAGTGCAGTTAATTTTATGACGATGAATGAAACACATATTTTATAATATACTTTTTTTCCCTTAAAAGAGGGAAAAGTACTGTAATTAGACCATCAAACTTTCTGTGTTTGTCTGTGTGTCTACCATGTTTCTGTGAATCGAAAGAATTTTACGAAACCGTCCAGCCTTCCTGAAGTTTGTGCTGTTGGAACTCGTCGAAACGTCCTGATTTGTGATTTATTACAAACAGTAATATCAGCATGGCGACGCTCAAGCTTTCGAATTGAAAAGTAGATTTTTTTTTTTATTTCTGCTTAAGAAAAAAACAGCTATAGAGTTTAGAGTCGTTGCTGTGAGCAAGGATAACCACGGTCTACTCAGTGCGTAGTTTTTTTGTGTGCAAGCAGACTAATAGTAAATAACCACACTCTTTGTAGTGCGAATTTCTTAAGTATGTGTATTTTCTTCAAGTAGCAAAACAAGTGCATGTCGACTAATCTCATAATTTCCTTTACCCTAATTTGTCACAATTGAGGCCATTCGTGAAATTTAATACTTTTGACCTCTGTCGCACATAATATCTGCCAATGAACTAGACTCCTTTACTCTCTCTCTCTCTCTCTCTCTCTCTCTTTCTGACGTAGTTCACTCTTTTGAATCACCTGAAATCTTCAAAATCTGTCACGTCTGACGACAGGAAATTAACTGGACACTCTCAGCACTCTCTATCAACCATTTTGAACGTAAGTCGTGAAACAGGAATGTGAAATATTTTACTCTCGAACTTCATTTCATAATTCTATTAAACCATGAAGTTACGGATAATCTGAAAAATAAAATTGCAGGTTGAGGCTTTTTGGAAAATTGGTTTACTATTTAATGTATATTGATGTGTGTATATAAGATTAAACATGAAACCTGAAATAACATTTTAAAGCAGTTTAATGTACGTTCAGCAAAAAGAATCGGCGTTTATTTACATTCCAAGTTAAGACATAAATTTCTATGTTACTGTATTTTTTGTATCCCATTACACCATAGAATACTTGGGAATGAATCGAATCGAAGGTAAACTTTGTGTGGTGTTACCTTTCTTTCTTTGATACATTTACAAGGAAAAGTTTCAAAATAAGCCTACGAGTTTTTCATTGTTTTTCTGTCCATCGGTCGCGTCAGAAGCTCTGAAAGTATTTTCAGCATTTCACTGTTCTGGAGATAGAGCTGCTAAAATTTCTGTACAAAGCAAATGTGATTACAAACGAAGGATAATCGCGAACACTTTACATGAATTCGTGCATGCTTATTGGCGCTCATCTCGAGAGTAGATTAGGCCAGTAACATTTATTTTAACCAAAAGTGTTACAGACAAATATAGACGGGGAACAGCATACATTTTACGTGAGGTACACTTCTTCTCAAAAGCAAGAAAATTAAAAAAAAATGCGACACAGATTGTTTACGTTATGTTTACATTTGTGACGTACAGTAACCACTCGACAATTTCGATTTTCCCGGCATGGTTATGACTCTACGAAGTTGCAAATAACTTAGTATATGTGGCAAGCTTTGCGTAACGCGGAAATATTAAACTGTACTCGTGTAACGGCGGGCGGTGATTCACTCAACCGTCACGGGCAACGTGGAAGCAGCAGGTATGTAAGCATTATGTAAATTTTAATGGGAAAAAAATTTGTGTGTCTAGCAATTGGAAGGGGAACGTAAGGGTCCTTATTCAACGTAACCCAATTTTCCATTCCAGAAGTCTGTTGCTCAAATCGGCGCAATTTCCAGACCCCTAACCTCTTCGTTCGACGAGGTATCGCCTCATTTGTTATTCCTGTGTGCTATAACATAACAACAGAATCTGGAATACAGGGAAACGTTTTATAATATCTTCTTTTCGTTTCAGCTGTGTATTGTATAGCATATGAATTTAGCTGATCACTAAAAATTGGCTGTCTAAACTCCGCTACTTTATCACCCTCTCATTTATTTTGCTGCCATTTTCAAACGACAGTCCTGCTACCTATCTGGTCATGTCGATAGAGGTCTACATTCTCAAGCCTAGGGTTCACAATTTTTTCCGTTGATCAGATTCGTCATTCATATGACAGTAATTCGTCATATGACCAAACATTTCCTGCCTTCATGGACCAAAACGCTCATTGCTGTTTTCGGAAGAACCGACCATCTGAACATAAACTGAAGCAATTTAATCCCGTCAATATTTAAACACTGACACTACTCATTTTAATGCCGGTTCGCATTTGAGCTTATCTCTAAGTCTTCTAAATTATCTCTTAGTTTCGGTTTTCCCGAACAAAATGTGATAACGTGACGTCACTGTGTGTTGCCCATCTCACCAGCCCTAGCTGAAGTATACGAATTACGACTCTCCTCATTATGAAAGTTTTCCGTCCCCATTTAACTTTCCCCCTCGTAGGGCGAAATATTCTCTTTTTCAAAATGTTCTCAATCTTTGTACTGCCACTAGATGCTCTACATTCAAATTCAGGGAAATTAAAAAATGATATTACAAACACTGGCACACTGGGCATGTCAACTTACCTTCGTCACCAAAGTTTCAATCTCTAGCTCAGCGAATCTGCAGCCAATGCACATTCTTGGGCCGAAACCGAATGGCAGTGTAACAAAAGGGTGGTCTTCGTGTTGTGTTGAGGATCGGATTTTATCCACCCCTATCGTACGAATTTGTCCGCGTGTGGGTAATACTTCTCCGAGGTGCTCAACATCAGAACGGGCATCGCAATTGTTGTCTGTAAGTTCACAATAAGTTTTATGGTATCATCACACCTATAGGTGTGATGATACCAGAGGCTGTGTAATGCAATTTTGACCTCCTGATGATGAGCACATGTGTTCGAAACATGTAGAGGCATGAAATAAAACTTATTTTGAAACAAATTTTGTGCATCAATTTGGTTAAATACTGAGATAAATAATGTAATGTAGTTGTGTTAAGACGGGATAAACCATTTTATTCCTTTGAAAGCTTTCCTGTTGTCAGTAACACAAGCTGGTGCTTGTGGAAACTTGTAACGTGCAGACAATTATCTATTTTCAAGCCAGTTTTACGTGACATATGCACTCAGGTACTTGAAATGTAAGCATTTTTATTTTAAAGTTATTTCTAAGTCAGGATGAAATGTACAAACTTACCCCCTTTGGTACTTGATATTCAGCCAGAACCATGTCTTGAACGGTTTGTCTTCGATTTCCGGCAAATACTGCGGACATTCTGCACCAAAAATATTTATTGTTATCGTTTTTGATGCTGTGTTGTTTGTTACCTGTAATCTCTTCCAGACGCTAGACTCGATCATTTTTATGACCGCAGCGATAACGTATTTTTTTGCGGTGTGAGATTCTCACATTGAGTTGAAGAAGAGTCAGATCTTCTGTGATCTTACGCCATGTATATAGGCAATTATTGAATGTTGGGAGGAGCTTAATAATTTCAAATTAAGAGTCAGGCTTACAAGAAGGCTGGACTGCCTGGCTCTCAGTGTGGAGACATCTCAGTACCAGTAACTACGTATATATTTGCAATTTTCCACGTCATAACATCGCAAAAGCCTGAGATCTCCTATTAAAAAAGTCCTCTTAAGAACTGTCTTAAAGATTTATACATTTGTGCACAGTGCGTTATGTCCCATGCACTGCTTACACTTGGATCTTTGAAAAAAAATATTTTTTTTTTATTTTAGTATTTTGAAACTCTTGTGTGGGAACTTTGGCACAATAACAGTTGAATACAGAAGTATTCATCCTATTTCTCCTTGTTCCAAGTGACATTACTGCTTAATTTCTTGTGTTTAGTTTTTATAATGCCCTCTGTTGTTAAATACTTCTTCTTAATCTTCTCGGTATTGGTGACAGGAACAAAAGAAGTACTTTTTTTTGACGTTTTGCTGACCGTGCATCTCAGTATATTTATCTCAGTGATTAACCAACTTGATACACAAAATTTTTGTTTTAAAATAAGTTTTATTTCATGCCTCTACATGTTTCGAGCACATGTGCTCGAAACATGTAGAGGCATGAAATAAAACTTATTGTAAAACAAAAATTTTGTGCATCAAGTTGGTTAATCACTGAGATAAAAGAAGTATGTGTTGCTTAAGAGTTATCAGCTAATATAAATTTAAGTCAGTTGGGTTTTATCTCTTTATCATTTACAGTGTGCTATCGCAGTAAAGTGTGAACTTTCCACTTTTGTTATCCTTGCGCGTATATCGTTATTCAGAGAGTATCTTAATAATCTTATCGAGCACAGAAGAATAAGAGATCCGTAAATCCAGGCGCGCCAGCCGCGCGTTACATTGTCTTAACTGTGCTGAAAATTCAGTGTCCAGTCCACAGTATTCCACTGCACTGGGACAAAAAAAAACATTCTTATTAAACAGAGGTTTTTAATTGGCAATACTTATGCAAATTATGTATGTGTAATTGAAAAAATTTTTCGCTGAATTTTCTGTAAATATATACGGCATCAACGGTGACGTACAAAGGAACAATATACGCACTAGTAAGAAAATATCTACTCACAGGCTAGGTGATAGACCGAGATAAAATATGAAAACTTGTAATTTTCTTGTACGTTACGTAGTTTACATTCCACAAGTAGGTTCAACAGTCCAAATAGCAGACGTTAACTGTTACCAAGTCCACCTTCAGCTCCCCTTGGTACGTAAGTAACAGTCAGATACACGAGGATCTGGGCGTTCCGATGTTTGCCGACCATATCAGAACTCTGGCCGAGAGCTTTGACTCAAGGTTAGCTGATGTGGGGAAACCCCCTAGTACGGCAACTCGGAAGATACGCTGACCGAGGGTTGACCCCGTCGCCTGACACGAAAGCCAAGGGCGGCAGGGTACAGCAGGGCAGTCGAGGCCATCGCCCGCGATGGCCAAGTCGACAAAACGCAATCGCGTCGGCGCTGAATAGCCTAGCGCCATTCGATTACCCTGACTGAGGTTTTCTGTGATTTTCCTCAGTTGTAAGACAAATGCCAGGGTATTCGATGCAAAGTCGGGACACGGCCCGCACTCTCTCCCCCAGGCGTGGCGGTTTCACCTAAGCACCTGACAAACGTCGCATTCCTCCAGTATGCGACAGAGCCAGTCTGGACTCGGAAACAAGACAGCTAATCAACCAAAGTTTATCCCTCCCATAATTAGTCCAGGGCAACCTAGGCCCTAGTCTTTGTCATGTTCAGTCAAGGTCCTCAGCCTGACTTCAAAATCGTCAGCGTTAGCATATCACCCTGTTAGAGTTTACGAATCTACTACTGGGCCCATCAATGCGGTCAAACGCAGGAATGGCTAGCAGACAGGGGGACGTCGACTTGCGCGAAACGTAAGTCTCCGCCCTCAGTTAACACTTTGGCTTGGCTTGGCTTGGCTTGGCACCTTCACCTCATGAGGTATTCTTGACGTCAACTTACGTTGCAGTGAATACGCGCAAAATAATAGGACCGCGTTTTGCGATTAAGCAATCCGACAACTGCGTTAAATTAATATTCATAATATTATACCAGGATTTAACACAAGAAAACAAAGTGAACAGATAATCGACATTCTTTGCAAGAAGTGAAATAAAATAGTCTCAGAGAACTTGCTGGTATTTCCAGGCACGAGCTCCTTCTTGTGTCTTGAAGTACTTTCAGTAGTTGCGAGGCCTGCTTAGAAGTTTGAGATCGGCACTTCGCGAATTGTTTGCCAAATGAGGTTAAGTTGAACTGCAGACGAAGAACGAAATATAAATGCCCGACGGAAGCAGGTTTTTTACGCCATAAAGCTCTTGTGACAGCAGCCGTGCTGAGACTAGAAATTACAGATATTCTGTGTGTTGCGGCAATGAGATGCTTAATAATTTATATCTGAATAAAATATGCTGCTGTATCTGCGTAGCTATATTATCATATCTGGTTTTGTATTCCGTTTATGTTATAATCTTAAAATGGAAAAATAATGCCTACTAAGATCCATACTACAGCCACATTTTCTTTCTGTGTCAGTTGTTACTAGTGGATATTATGGATACCAGCGTCTTTTTCTGTCATAAGTCACTAACTATACAATAAAGTGTAATGAATTTTTTTAAATTTTTCACCGTGCATGTTCAATCAATATACATTCATTTAAAATACCAACAAATGCATCTTGTCTTTAAAAGTTGAGGCTCCCTGATGATGGTTGAAAATAGCAACCGAAACATGCTGGAGACCTATGAATGTTTTTAAAGTGTTTTAACCAAATAAGGTTTTACAATATTTTAAAAAAAAGATGCATTTGTTGGTATTTTAAATGAATGTTTAAAGTGTAATGAATACAGACCGTAATTGTAAATTATTATTAATTTTTATAATTTAGTATATTTCAGTGTTACATTGTACAATACTTTAGATAGAAGTTAACAGGAAACAAACAGTTTCGAACGCGGCAGCGCCAGGCAGTTCATTATACTTGGAAATATGCCTGAACGCACAGTGACGTCGCCTCGGATTTTACTAAACTCCAAGGAATGTCTTAGTTGCAAAGCCATCTTTACAAATTTTACCGTTTAAGGTTAATCGCCCGCATTCTCTTTCCTACCGACTTACCGCTCGCCTGTTGAACTACTGCTCGTTCCCGGCTGTGTGGTGTCTACGTGTTTGAAGATTCGTTCTAAGTGAATTAATATAAAACTGATAAGCAGCAGAGTGATTATAATGACAAAGTGCAGTTGTTTTATATTAACAAAATGTGAGTCTTGTTGACTGTATTGAAATTAGAAAATTGATTATAAATTTACTTTTGTGAGTTGAGCAAATTTGGAAACTTTTATTAGTTGTGTGATTGAGACTCTAAATTCGAAAATTAACGCAACTTAGATTACGACTACGTAAAGAGGCTAAGCAACTATTTTAAACTACATTTGGACTCAATTTTTTAACTTATTTAGGAAAAAACTAGTTTATTAGAATTGATATTGATAGTTTATTTGGTAGATTGGAATATAGATAGAATTGTTTGGAAATTCGGATAATTAATTGAGGTCACGTTATAATACCCTTAAATCCTGAATTTCGAATCCCCATTGATAAACTGAGAGCAGTTGACAATATGTGCTGATTAATATTGTTTGGTGGCAGTAATTTTGTAATACTTATATATAGGGTATTTTATAGTGTGGGAATTTTGTTGTATAATTCCGCTCAGTAATTTTTAATACTTATATATAGGGTATTTTATAGAGTGGAAATTTTGTAGTATAATTCCGCTCAGTAATTTTGTAATACTTATATATAGGGTATTTTATAGAGTGGGAATTTTGTAGTATAATTCCGCTCAGTAATTTTGTAATACTTATATACTTATATATAGGGTATTTTATAGTGTGGGAATTTTGTTG
>Ga0136643_10012402_pt1 | contig 12692 bp, 11 predicted proteins | sample TergutLab28metaG_FD_96883 | JGI IMG/M metagenome (GOLD analysis project Ga0136643, IMG submission 96883) | Labiotermes labralis P1 segment gut microbial communities from Petit-Saut dam, French Guiana - Lab288 P1 (version 3) (version 3) | ecosystem: Host-associated > Arthropoda: Insects >...
AAACATTTATATTGATTGTGCAATGTCTAGTTTAATCATTTTATCTACTTAGCATGTAATTATAGATGACTATTTCCACATCTTTGTAAGATTTATGGAATGTAAATAAATACTACACTACTATACTATACTACACTATATTTTTCCATGTTACCTCATAAATGACACAATTTTCAAAAAAAGTTGCAGAACAAAAGTGTGTGTTTTGAGTTTCTCTACAACTTTTGTCTGGAACATTTCTCATTCTAAGAAGAACTGAGAGAGATATGATCAAAAATGCATGTTGGTCTTCGTGTAAAGTGCCTATTACGCTTGTCAGATTTTAATGAAACCACAATTTTCTTGACACATATTCGAAAAATGTTCAAATATTAAATTACATGAAAAACTGTCCAGTGGAAGCTGAGTTGTTTCATGCAGAGAGAGAGACTGACTGACAAGACAGAGCTAATAGTCACTTTTCACAATTTTGAAAACGTGCCTAAAAAGGAATTTAAAAGATATGCAACAAACAAACTGTAATTAGAAAACAGCCACTGCAGAAATCAGTTTCTGTGGCATTCAGCTCTCATGGGAATTAAAATGAATATTCTCATACATTCTCTACAAGAAGTGTACAACACAAACATGTAACAGGGAGGGATAGTGCATTTAACCAACCCATTCATACAAATGTTCCATCCCTGAATGTACATTTAGACTAAATTCAGAACTAAGAGTCTACACTAAAAGTTGAAGATTAATATTACCACTTTACCTGAATATAAGACAACCATGCACATAAAATGACACCCCCACCAAACTGCACATATATCTCAAACAAAATTACTCTCAGGTATATAACAAATTGGGCCATAACAACAAAAACAGAACTTGCCAAGAACTGCAACTTTATGTGAAACATGAAGAAATACTAAGAGGTGTCATCATGATTAACCCACCTGATCTTGTACATCAACGTCACACAGTTCCAAACACAGCAGGTTTTCAAATGGTTTGAACAATGCCTCATTGAAGTGGAAGTGGGGCAACTCTGCCTGTTCATTTAAAACTGCTGTAACTGTATCATGAATACAAGCAACTGCCTTCTTTGATATTGCACGCTCCTTGTGACAAGCTGCCTGTAAAACAAATATCACACATATGAACACAAAATACTCACTGGAACATTTCAAGGGAACACCTACTTCAAACATACATGTGTAAATGGGAGTGTGGTTTGGTGTCTCAGGATTCTTAAATTATTTAAGGATACTGTTTCACCTGTAGAAGTTTTACAACGATAAAGGAAATCAGACTAGGATCATGCATGAATCATGAGTAGGTGTAAATTTCAAAGGATATAAACATGACTTGATTTAATGGTATGACTAGTTATGAAAGTTCCTGCTGGGACAAAAAAAACAATTTTCATCTTATCCCACTCAGCTACATCATTTCTCTTGCACGGTTCAAACATACTGTGACCATATCATTCTTCAGACAGTTCACATATGTTGTCACGTGATCATATCATTCTTCATATGGTTCACACACACTGTCAAGTGATGACATCATTTTTGAGACGATTCACACCTACTGTCAAGTGATCATATTATTCTTCATCATCACTCCAGTAAATTAATTGCAAACAATCTAGCATAAGTGATATTTCTATGCCCTCTGCCACTGGCTGTATGGCAAACTCATAAAGGCCAACTGTGATTTTCAAGAGGTACAGATAATGGTGCTGTCATATCACAGGACGAGGACACAACCCTGTCAGCTGAAGCCTGCTTTTAATTATCAGGTCAGACAAGTGACTGAACATGAGATGACCAATATCACAACACAGTATGTAGTGGTAACTCAAGTCTGACACCATAATTCCTTCACCAGCTTACTAATGTTGAACATTTCCCACCATTCCCTTCACTATCCAGATAACATTCTGCTTGAGTATACTGCTACAAGGAGAAGGCTGAATGACTTACCTCCATAAGATGGGGTCCAACAACAGACCAGGCTCTCATCACATGAATAAGAGGACGACCACTTCGAACAGTCTTAAGCATCACATCTCCAATTCGATGTAAGAGTAGTAACTGGAAGCCTCCTGATTGAGGTCCAGTACTGCCTCGGGAGGACTGACTTCGCCGTGGCCACCACAGCTTCACAGATCCAGAACGACCGGAAGATGCAGTATGCTGTGACAATGTAGAGAACAACTGCACTTGTGACGCTGCAACCAAAGCTGCTAAAAAACTTGTTAGGGCCTGCAGATTCAACTTCAGGGCAGCATCATCGAACAGCCTGGAACAGTCACAAACAGACATACAGCAGTTAAACAACCTGCCAAAGATCCAGAAAGTCCAAACGCAAGACAAAATGAAGCAATTTTTTGGGCAAGGTACCCTGTGTTCAACACTTCTAATATGAAAGCCTGCCAGTTCAATGCCCTTCCATTCTGAAGTTTACCAGTAAGCTACATACCAGAGCAACTGTGATGTCTTCGCTTTCACTGGCCCAACAATACCTACAAAAATCATCTACTACTACTACTTACCACCACCACCACCACCACCATTGCTGTCACTTTTCTACCTCCTCCTCATCCTTGTATGTTTCCATTTTATGTATCACCTCACACCCAAGCCTCTCTTTCTACCTCTAGAGTTGCTCAGCATCAGTTGCCTCCCACAGTCCTCCTTTTGAGTGACACCTTTCTTAAACTGCTAGGGGCATCTTATTCTGAATCCTCCTCTTAAACATCTTACTTTTCATTTCATTTTCAAGCCCTCTCTGAAATCCTATCTTCATTCATTCTTCCAACACTTTCACATTATCATAGTGTCTTGCTTGTTAATTAATCTCTCAAAATATTTCCCTTTAAATTCTGTCTTTGTTTCCTCTTCTAGCTTCTCTTATTTTACCTTCTATACATTAAAAAAAATAATAATAGCTACTACTACTACTACTACTACTACTCATTAATCAATATGACTGAGTCATTACACCAATATTTCTCTAATTGCAACATCCCCCAGTAACCCTTCACATCCTAAAACGAAAACACTCTTACACATCTCTTCTTCACAATATTTGTCTAAAAGGCTTCAACAGGCATGAAACATTGTGTGAAATTTTAAGTCTAGTTAAAATTATTATTCATGAGGTTTAATTTTTCTGACAGCAACCTTATATTTTTTAGCAGTCACAAATTATTTCCAGACATTTCCAGGTAGTGGGTCGTTTCTTCCTCATAGTGACGAAGTGGAGCAAATACACACATGTAAAGGCCCTTCTGACAAGTCTCTGTTCCTTCCTAAAGCCCTGTCTGTAAAATCTACACCTCCCTTCAACCCCATTGTGTCATCAAGAACATGCTACTGAAAATGTCAGTTCAGTCATCACAGTGGTAATATTTACTTACAACTGTGTGTTCCACTTTTCCATTTTAATGTCAGTTGGTTCTCAGAAATGCAGTTTGGTGTGACATACTTCAAAACATGGGGTATCACACAATCCTATGTTGCAGTCTCAACACTTGTATTTTATTCTCATTTTTTTGTTTTCTGGAGAACACAGAAGGCACCAAAATCTCTTACACTGCATGAGCCAGTGTCTGTTATGACTTGAGTCAAGTCTTTCAGTTGACTCATGGATGGGGCTTGCCTTCTTCGTCTTGCAGTCTGAGATTGAGGCACCCTCCTCCCCTCCTGTATTGAGTCCCTCACCAATGACAGTCTGAATTGTCTGTATGACAATTTTGAACCACAAGAGGCAAGAATGATAGTGCTGTTGAGAATAGCAAGGTCCAGAAGATGGAAGAAGATCTTCTTTGTCCACTTCCAAGTCCATCTGCTAACAGCATAGAAGTTCATCATATGGTCAGATTTCCTCACATTTTCCATGTGCCTACTTCTTTCTTCTTCTTCCATTGGCACTACAGCCCACTGTGGGCTTTGGCCTGTCGAACAATGTCCTTCCATTTTTTCGTATCTGCCACCAACTCTCTCCATCTTCTCACTCCCAGCACTTGAAGATCTCTTTCTATTTCCTCCTTCCATCTTTTCCTGGGTCTTCCCCTTCTTCTTGTCCCTTCCATTTCCTGAGTGAAGATCTTTTTTGGCAACCTATCCTCCTCCATTCTCTCTAGGTGACCTAACCAGCTTATCCTTTGCCCTTTTATCCATTTTACTATATTTTCTCCTTTGCTCATCTCTTCTAGTTCTTGATTTGTCTGACTTTTCCATTCCCCATTTTCATATTCAGGACCATACATTCTTCTAAATATTTTCCTTTCAAAAATTAGCACAGCTTGTTCTTCTTTCTTCGTCAACGTCCATGCTTCTGCTCCATACAACACTACTGGTCTTATTAGTGTCCCATATAATATAATTTTAGTAGCTCTGGATAAAAGTCGACTCCTGAAGAGACTTATAGTGGCAAAATAAGTTCTACTGCTGGCCAAAATACGTCTTTGTATTTCTTTTTCCATGCTATTATCATTACTGATTAGCATACCCAAGTATATGAACTCAGCTACTCCTTCATAAGTTACACCATTTATGGTTGCCCCTTTCACTGATCTTCAGGATGGGGACACTGAAAATCTCATATATTTGGTCTTGTTGGGGTTTATTACTGGGCCCACTCTACCTGCTTCTCTGCTTATCTCAGCACACATTGCTTCAAGAGCTGGAAATGTGCCTACTACAGTCTTGTATTATCACCAGTTTCACAGCTTTTCCATGCCCATCACAGGAATTAACCTCCGATGGTGGAGAATGCGTGTACATCAGCATGTTTACATTTCATCTGTCCTTCCATACTATGGCAGTCAAGTTACCTTTCATCTTAGTCATTAGATCACCCCTCTTCTGTTTCATTTTATGTCCTAAATTCTTCAGTATTCTCTTTTCTATTGTCTAATAGTTCCACAGCAGTTTATTGTCTTCGTATGTAAATCATCAAACAATACTGGAGACTGAAAAAATTGTTTATGTATAACGTGTCCTTCCCATGTTCATTCCTTGCAGTAAATCCTGTTACAGTTGCATGTGCAGCTGTCATGGAAGGAGTTACACATTTCCTATCTTTGTTTAAATACACAGTCATACTGTAAGTACATCCCTTAAAATCACACAGCTTGTATAGCTTCAGCCCACACCACTTGTGTTTCTTTGAAATATAATGTTTGACTACGACTCTACCTTTGAAGAGTACAATTATTTCATCAACTGCTAAATGGTTGGTCAGACTATAATATTTAGCATATGAACCACTGAGCTTGTCAACTATAGCTCTAATTTTCCAGAGTCGATCAAAATTTTCACATGTCTTGTCAAGTTCATTTTTATTGTGACTAAAATGTAAAAATCCAAATATATGATAGAATCTGTCTCGTTTCATAGCGTTTCTGTAAAAGGCTGTGAAGTACTGTTCTAGTGTTGACCAGTAATCTTTCAGCGTGCCCTTTGGATTGTGCCCAATCCACACAATAATTGCCAAAAATAAACACATTTCCTGAACAGTCACATGAGGCAGTGGGGACCATCCTTCGTCCAGTGTGTCCAGAATTGGTGGTAATATCTATTTGTCACTTGCACCAACAGTTGTATAATCAAAAAAGAAGAGCTTGAAAATGCTGAATAAGAAGAAGTCTTTATTGATGTGGGGTGCCTCCGTTTGTCGTAACCCACTGGGACCTTCTGTAAACATATGGACTACAGGTGCAGTAGGACAGTGTGTACTGTCACTCCACTGTGTGAAGTTAGCGTCAGCAGTGTCACTGTCAGTGCCACCATCTCTCTGAGCAGAAATGTCTTCATCTTCCGATGAATGTGCGAAACCCAATATCTTCTAACTGATCATGATTCAAGCATCTGGATTGCGTGGCCTGTTAAATGTTCTTGCTCTGATGTGGAATGGACTCAAGTGTTGAGTTGAAGATAGACACAAGCATGAGCTTACATTTCAAAGGGTCAGGAACAAATCCTTACAGTAGAAAGAAGGACAATTGCCTCTGGTCCCACATTGCACGACACATACCAATAAATGTCTGTATGCATTCCTCTCCTCTCCCACTGACTGCACACCAACTCATTCCCCACAGCACCCAGATAAGCCAACACTACCAGGAAACCCAAACATCATTATGAGACTGAAACCTAAACAATTCTGAAGAAATACAATGACATGTACAGTCAGCTCCAAATTTTATAGCACAGGATCTCATCACAACAGGAGCTCTTTGAAAAGAATAAATCCAGAAAATGAAACTGAAGAGTGAAAAATACACAAAATATAAAACGACCTTAAATTAAGCTCCATAAAAATAGGTAGATTTTCTTCAAACCTGTAGCATGGGTAGATGGATTCATTATTAAATGAGTACTTTATAATTCAAGTTTTTATCTTTAAAAATGCATGAAATACAGCGGATAATATCAGCAGATACAAAAACGAGCATTTCAAGCAAATAGTACCCCAGCCATCAGCAACTATTTTGGGATTTAAATCCCTTGTACTCTGAAGGTTAAACAAACCCAGTTAACAACAAAACACAAAAAACACAGGTAGCCTTACCAAACCTCACTCACCTGTCAACTTGCTGTGATAGCACACAGATCACCCTAGCTGCATACTGGTAACTTAGTACCCCTTGTGATGTGGTATCTGCATTGCTCTCCTGAATCAGTTCTGTTATAGTTCCAAAAGTTGTGACAGAGGCACTGGGAGCTGCCAAGAAGCTGTACACATCACTGCAAATAGGAATATATGACCTGACATTTATAACACCACAGTAAATACCCATAATTCCCACTTCACTGGGGCATGTTATAATGAATAAATACTTTCATACCCAAAATACACAATCATTAGTCATATCACACAAGACCAGTACTTTTATTATCCAATTCAGCACAAACACACAGATCTCTGCTTCATGCTGAGAATGTGTTACTGTTCACACACCTTGCACAAGAATACACCATATCTAAGAGGCCAGAAGAAAGAGCAGTGCAGGAGTGAAGGAGGGTTTCCATTGTTGTCCTCAATTTCTTAATGACAATACCTTAACCCTTTTACTGCCGTATGTTTCAAATACTGGCCAGGCAATGTAGGAAGAATTCTTTTCACAAATTCGAATAAGGTATCAAGACTGATGACATAAAATTTGGTGAGATATTTCCATATTAAGTCACCTCCAATAAAGTAGCCTGACATGGGCACTAGGATCCGCACATCCCAAAAGCATCATCATGTAAGCAGATGATGTGAAAAACAGAAGACAATAAAGCTGCAGTGAACAAATTTAACCCCTTCTTGGCAGATCTTATTTTTAAAATAAAAAATTAACATCTCTTATGCTGCCATCTGGTGTAACTAATCTTACTGCAGTTAGTACTCCATATACTAATGAATCTGATTCAAATTTAGTAAACTTAATGATAATAGAAGCAGTAAATTTAAACCAGCAAGTACTCGTAGGGGGCAATGCGCTGGTTTAAGGTTGGCAAGGCAGACCACACTGCACCTAGACAACCAGCATATGACAGACTGGTAAAACAGACACCATACTGGGCAACAACTGCTTTTGGAACTGGCAGTAAAATGGTTTAGAAAAGGCCATTAATGCCTCCTCCTAAAACCTTACTCACCACTATGTCATATTTATGTTTTATCCAATACTACAGAATACCTGTATTTGAGTAAGGGTTCTTACCACCTTTCCTTTCTGCCATCTTACACACAGGAAGTAAGGAGGATTGCATCCCAAGATAGACATTTAATATACTGATGCAACAAGGACAAGTACTGTATTTTTTAAGACACACTGAATAATCTCCGAGTTATTACCCACAAATCCTGTGCATTTCATAATTTTACATTCTACTGTTAAATAATGTTTACATTTTACACAAAAGGTGCACCAAAATTTAAATGTCCAAACCCATTAATAAAAAGGCCAAATGACTTACCAGATCTCTTCATCATCCTGTGCTGCAAAACTTAGTCTCTCCATATTTGAAGTTTTATCATTGTTTGAAACTGACTGCTTTACAGCCAGCTTGGGACCCAAATTCCTGTTTTGTGACTGACTAAAGAACCCATGCTCCAATTTGCTGACATAAACACAACATCTGAAACAGTTTGTTCCAAAACAGAGAAAACAAAAGGCAGGTAACTAAATTTCTGTCACTCCATATCTGACCACTTTAATGACATTAGTTTCTATATTAAATATTGAACCCCAACTGACCTAAAGACATGGGACCAGCAGTCTGGGCTGTGACTACCGAGCTCAAGTCCTCGTCCCAGCAGGACATCCATACTGAGTACATGCGATGTGTGGAGCTTGTGTTGCTTCTGCAGCAACCTCAGCACTCCACGAGGTCGTCCCAGTCTTCTCTTACCTGGGGACTCCCCTCTATCACCACTGTCAGGGCAAGCCGCTGACGCAAGTAGGGAGAACACACTGCCACACCGACTCTGCAATCCTACCAATGCAAACATAATCACATTGTGATACTGCAACATCTCAAAGAACATGTGTCAAACAAGGGTCATACGTGGCTTTGAGACAAAAAGTACAGCTGCCAAAGTCACTGCATGACTTAAAAGTACCATTTCTCACCATTACACTTGTACCAGTGTACAGCACCAATCTCCTCTTATAGACAGTGAACCATCACAGGAAATGTTCTTCATGACCCATAAGACCACACATGCACAGAAACTGACTCAACTGTTGTCAATCCATCACCAAGACGACAATTATCAATTGAACCAAAACAACATGGAACCAGGATTGTGTAATCGGTATAATGACTAGGCTATGAGCTGGATGGTATGCGTTTCATCAAGAGAATTTTCTCTCCTCCATATAGGCTCTGGGACCCACCAAGCCTCCAATGCAATGGGTACCACGGTGCTTTCCTGGGTGTAAAGTGGCCAGGGTGTGAAGTTAAATGCCCACTTCCATGCCGTGCTGAGGTTAAGAATGAGTGCAGCTATATAACTACTCCCACTACATGTCTTCAAAGCATGGAAAGGCGTAACTTTAACAAAATGTCTTGACAACTGCAGTCGGACCATACATTACTTACCAGCTTCTTCAACTGCACAGGATATATATTATTTAATGAGATGGGAAAAGTATCATGAATGGTGAATATGCAGGGACTGTGTTTGCCGAACAGTTTCTCCCCTCCAATTATTGTAACCAAAATGTTGCACATGTACCTCAATTCTATACACCACTACCAGTGCCAACCACCTCACTTTTCTTTATCTAATGACCCAATGGATGTATGCCTACCTACCTCCACACATATTCAACCTACCTGAGATAATGACAGTCACCCAGCTGCTCAAGAACTGTCCTGTCTTTTATCCAATAGTTCATTACTGTGTAAACATGAGCGCCCAATGAACCCCACCCTTAGAATACGAATCCTGTCCACATGCCACATCCAATTTCCTTATAATCCACTGTAATACCATCCTCCCCACCTTTATAAAGTCTCCCATGTGGTATCTTCCTTTCAGGACTTCAGACTAATGGTTTATATTCATTTCACATCTGTCCTATATTTACTGGTAATCATATAGGATAGCATAGTCAGTATAGCAACTCCCTAAGAGCTGGACAGTCTGGGGATCGAATCCCAGTGGAGACACCATTTTCTGTGCCATTCAAACTGGCCCTTAGGTCCATCCAGCCTCCTGTAAAAAGGTTACTGAGTCTTGCCCAGAGGTAAAGCAGCTGGAGCATGATATGACCACCCTCTCCTTCTAGTGCTGTGTTGCAAATGGGTTGCACAGGCATATCATGGGGTGACCTTCACTTTTTCCTATATCACCTATAAGACCAGCCCACTGTATCCTCCTCATGTTGCCTGTTACACACAAACACATTACTGCATGAAAGATCATGAATAAATTTCCCAGAGACAACCAATTATCAACAGAAAAATGGACACAAAGACTGTCTGAATGTAATCACTGATCTGTACCTAAAATGTTGGTGAGGCGAGCAGCCTTCTGCAAACCATCAAGACTTGCTACAATACTGTCCCTTGCTCGGCGATGTTCTTCACGAGCAACTTCTGAACCTAGCAGTAGTGCCAAGCTAGATGTGACACCCAGCTGACCTCTGGGGTCACCCAGGCCAGCTGACAGAACCGAAAGCATTGATTCCCAGCAACAACTCAAGACACGTCGAGACAGTTTCACACCTGAACAACAAAATACACACATATAAAATAAATGACTGAAGCACACATGTTAGTACATGTCCTCATAACCATAACTTCCACAGCTCAAATCTCAGCCTAGAAATTAGACAGCCTCATACATTTCATGTTTCACCTCAGTCCTTCCAGCATATGCAAGTATATGAGTAGAAAAATGTATACCAAATTAGAATAGACACAATGTCACAAAGCATTTCCAGCAATTTTGCATACCAAGTCTGTCTTAATGTTCACTTATTACACACACAAGTGTATTGTTACGAAAATAATTATACTACAATTCTCCAGCACCTGAGATGCAAACTTTCATTTTCTAAATATACGCCTGTGTACAATAATCAACACATCAAAAAGTCTATTCCATGCAAGCCATGTGTGTTTGAATAATGTAGGGTAAAGCAATCCCTGTACAAGCCTGGAGAGGCTCTGAGGGTTCCAGGAGGTTGAGGCTCCCAAAGTTCCGGACAGTCGGTACATGAAGGTAATAAAGTTGTCAGCCCTATGCACCGGCCTCTTTTACCCCTCAGGAAATATTCCTCGTACTCATTTACGTTATTGGCTGTAACCACCGCAGGGTCATAGTGTGGCTGGAAGCATTAAGTCAACAAAAATTCCAGTGACACACTTGGGAATTGAACCTACACCCTTCTGGCTCATAGCGCAGCACCTCAACCAACTGCACCATTGCATGTGCCTTTGGAATAATGTGGGTATTATTAAAATTCCAGTGGCCTTTATGCACTTTATACTGATGACCAAGTACAAGCATTTTGGCATGTATACTACATCATCAACCACATAAAGACTAATACTGCAGCCACAGCCCATACACCACAGAAAGTGTAATTCATCAGAAACAAGAAGAATGACCCACTACAAACATGCAACCAAACAAGAATGAGCCACCACAAAACATGTACAAAAAACCCAAAACAAAAGAGCAGTTAACAGTAAGAACAAACACAGACTAAGTGAAAGAGGAGTGAACATGATATGAGTAAAAAGTGTGAAACAGGGGTAAGTACACAACTACAACAAACCCAGCACAGCATAAATGATAGCACAGGGACACTGATCATGCAGATATAGGCATCCATACATGTATATAACTAAGGTTGTAAACTGGATAAATTATGTTTGAAGTCTAATAATATACACATTAATACAAGCAATAATTATTCAGTATCATCAAAAGAACTGTGTTGTATTTACGCTATGGAACAATAATTATTTATACATAAGCAAAATGGTATGTCTTGTGAAAAACCAATAATATCCACATCACATCATAAAGTGATTGAAATAATTCTTGTACCTCCCAATGAGATGTATATTTCATGACATGTTACCACTGTTCCATACAATGACCCAGTTGCACCAAAATTGATAAAATGTGATACAAGCTTCAAATAAAGTTGATGTTATACTGAACTGTTATGAACCCAAATTACACCTGCCTAACAAACTTCAAAGCAAATACCTCAGTACACTCTGTACACTCTCACCTGCATCTACTTCCGGGCTACTGTCAATGTGTGTGGCAGCCCTCTCAAGTCGCTGGCAGTCAGACAGCAATTGACCACCTTGCTGACAGCTCCCCAAACCATCCACATCTGTAACAGAAGGATATATTATAATCACATCAAGAAAAACACACAGTCTTGTGAGTCAGTAAATTAGCATTGTTTAAAAATTATGACTGTTATGATGTTACAAATCATACACTCTTTTTATCATAGTATGTGGATACCATTCAACAAAAATGAGCCTCTTAATGTAACATAATGTGTGAAGGACAGCAAAGAACAAAGCACTAAGACAGCAGGGCTCATGGATATTAAGCAAACAGAACAATGTTCAGCAGGTGAGACAAATGACACAGAACATTTTTGTGGGTATCTTCTAGGACTCTGTTCATCTTAAACATACAAAACCATACATTGTGTGAAATTCTATTTCCATATTTAGGTTGACATGATGAGAAAGAATTCCTATTCTGTTGGGTCCCTAGGTACAGCTACTATATTGAGTACCTAGACAAAGATATTCACATACACTACTACAGAGACAAGTATTAAAAAATAAAAACATGTCAGCCTAATGACCTAACAAACCATGTGAAGCAAGAAGTGACATCACTTCCAGAACCCTTATACAGTGAAATATCCTTCCATCATTTCTGAAGGGACTGTGTGGAAAAGGATGATAAATGCAGGAAAAGACATTTGCAGAAAAGTTTTAAACGTATCAGATTTATAGGGACCAGAATAAACAAATCACACTTGCAGAAAACAATACACAGGGAAACAATGGATAGAGGTTCCAATGTATGTTTCAAAAAATAACCAACATGATGACACTTGTGGACTATCTTTTATTTTCAGGGGTAGTCATCATTCATTCTCTACATGTTTCGAGCTTTCGGGAAGCTCATCATCAGGAGTTCAT
>Ga0136643_10012403_pt1 | contig 12692 bp, 5 predicted proteins | sample TergutLab28metaG_FD_96883 | JGI IMG/M metagenome (GOLD analysis project Ga0136643, IMG submission 96883) | Labiotermes labralis P1 segment gut microbial communities from Petit-Saut dam, French Guiana - Lab288 P1 (version 3) (version 3) | ecosystem: Host-associated > Arthropoda: Insects >...
TGTCAAACATATACTGCTGTCTGCTTGCTATCGTACGCTAGCAAGCAGACTTTTGACAAATGCCTGTTGCTGTATGTACAGTCTTGAACCCTAATGATGGACGGAAAGACAGTCCGAAACATGTAGATTGTCATCCCAAATAAAATAAATTTGATACACTGGTACATCTAGTTGGTTTTACTATAGAAACATTACTGACAGGACATTAAAATGAAGTCTGATCTTATTGAAGCCACCGTAGTGTATGCGAGAATGATACTGCTCAGATTAAATTAAAAAATCAATCACACAAGGTGAGACACAGAGAGAGAGAGAGAGAGAGAATATTTTCGTTTAATGCGTAAATTGTTGCAGTCCTACATAATTCACATAATAGTCGCCACTTCAATAATATGCTGCCAAGTTCTCGTAATACATTAATTTAACGTTTATTACTTTCAACGTAACAGTAAACTGCAAACACAAAAAAAAGTAAAATCTTTTTTTTTTTAAGATTTAGATCTCAGCTTTTACCTCAACCAATAATTCAACTTTATACATTTATTTTTTGTCTCACGCTGTATTTTTCACCAGTACGTCATTCTGGCCTGTTAAAGTAGAAAACTACTCAATTAGCACAACCTACGTAATAAAAGAACTGTCTAAAATATTTCCTTCTGACTATCATGCCTTACTTGTTTCTTTCTGGAGCACTACGGATTATCCCATCTTAAGAATAATATCTCATTCCTAAATACATGTTTCAAAACTACCAACTCATCTGCGAGTTATTCCAACGCTTCTCTCTACAGAAGTTCTATGTGGGCCTGTCATTTTGTTTTCCAAATAAGCATAATGTCAATTTTATTATTACTTACATGTTTAGCTGCACGCTGAAGAGATAAACTAGTCTGGCATAAGAATCGCACTTTCTCACATCGAAAAACTGCATCACTAAAGTACCTTATAAATACTTGTTTTCTAAATATCACTTGTTAAAGATATCATTCGGGTCTGTAAAATGTTGACGTCTCTTATGAATATGGACAAATACTAACAAATATGAATTCCTGGGACAGAATAAGATATATATGTCACTAATGAAAATGCCGTGGCAACATAAATGTGCTTCATTTTCAAGAGTAGTTCCACATTCCATATGAAAATTCGTATGAAAATAGGGTAGCAGGTAAATTTTCTTATCACTTACTTAAGCTCTTCATAATTTAGTGGCATCTATGTAATAGTCTCATAAATCACAGGTTATTCATTCACATTTTATTAAATTGTTCACTTCCTGAGCCCCACTGAGCAGAGGAATTCTATTCTGCCGCAATGCGCAGGCTTACTAAGTGTGTGGCTCCAAAACTAAGATTTTGGCAAACTCCTTATAACGAGTAGGAGAAGGTATGTAGTCAACACAACTTAATCACTGAGGTGTATTTAATGACTGTGATGGAAACAACTACATGTTTCCATCACAGTCATTAAATACACCTCAGTGATTAAGTTGTGTTGACTACATACCTTCTCCTAGTTTCACACACACAACGGGGATGACACACTTCCCTAGATCCTTATAACGAGGCTTTGGTAGGAGACGCTTCTCGCGTTTTATTAAATAAAGTTCCCGTTCGCCGATTAATGTGACATGTGAAATAAACAAATCGTACCTCTATAAACAACTTCCGCATATGATGAACAACTGCACCAAAAGAGCGCATAGGAAAGTATGAATATTGCGCTATATCAATTACGCTTTACAATCCAACGATCCGGTATTCACAGTACAGTTATTCAACATAGACTATAACTGTCACATAAGAAGTCTAAAATTGTCTGTGTACGTGGTGACGAATAAGGCCATTCTGATTTCCCTGAGCGTCTCTTAGTTTTCTGAATTATTAATAAATTGAGTCACAGTTTAAGTTCAAACCGGGAGCAATGACAGTGTCAGAGGAACACTCACAGTCAGCAGTAAGACAATGAGAAGGTATGTCAGTGCTAGGTAACTGTAAGTAATGTGATTCACTCCAAAGCACTTGGCTTGATGACATAATTTACTGAAACAAATAATCAATATGCAATTAGTAACAATGTGAAGGGAAAAGCTGGGTTTCTAACTGTTAATTAGGTTTAAATATCACAGTCCCTTGCAAACAAAGTCTTGATAAAGATTTTTTTTGTAATAGCATGTCTAATAACACAAGGACTTTTTTCGTATTTCATTTTCTGAAACACGAGGATGTATCTTCATGTTAAAATATTCAGTATTTTATCTACAAACACATATACGAAGCCAATAATATATACTCGATCCCAGTCGCCGCGTGGTATAAAACCCGTGTCTGCGGCCGCTCGCTTGCTGGATTTGCGGGTTTGAATCCCGCCGACGACATGGATATCTGTCTTTTGTGAGTTTTATGTGTTGTCAGGTTGAGGTCTCCGCGACAGGCCGATCACTCGTCCAGAGGAGTCCTACCGACAGTGGTGTGTCTGACTGTGATACAGGAACCTCAGAAATGAGAAGGCCTTATGCCACCAGGCTGTCATGCTTTGAGAAACGTATTTATACATTGTTAATAAAAATCCAACCAGCTACTTCCCTCCAACGTGGCCTGATCGGGCCACGTTGGAGGAAGTAGCTGTACCAGTATTGTGACGTGTACCGGAGGCTGCGGTTACAGTTTTTAGTACTCCTGATGATGGGTGCTGCGACACCCGAAACATGTAGAGTGACTTTGCAGTGAATAAATATCTGTATACTGTTGCATCTGGTTGGATTTTTATTAACACTGAATTACGATGCACGGAAACCTGAGCTTAAAATATTTATACATATTAAAACGCATGTAAAGTTAACTGCAAATTTTGACTCTAAAATTTAAGGAAAGGCGAGTCCTTTTAACTCACTTACAGGGCGCATATTCAATGGAACTTGTTGTGGAACGGAAAAATGACTACTACGTTCTGAAATTTTGTTCAACGACGTTTCCTCTTAATATTACGCTACTCCCAAACTAGTCCCGTTCCTGGAAACATTTCGTCACTTCTGCATCCCAGAAACAGATATTAACTATCCTAAATTCCATCTTTCCTCTCTACTTACTTCTAAGTATTGTTTGACACTCACACGGTTAGCACGCGCGACATCGAAATGCGTCATAAACCTGTGGTTTAAGATAGAACAACGACGGGTTTCATACTATCCCCAAAGTGACAAACTTCTACGTATTTGCATTACTTTGAAACATGTTTAGCACTAGGAGTGTAAAGCCCTGAGACTCCTAAACCATAATTACCATATTTTATTTTATTTTTTTCCATTAGCAACAGTATTATTCATCATCGACGAAATTCTGTTTAATAATGCACTGATTTGTTTATTGCAATGTTTACCATAGAGCAAGTTCTTCTACTCGTATTTCTGCTGTCTCTTTAGCTGTCATCTGAAACTTCGTTTCACATATTTTATAACCAGATATGAATATAATTCAGTGCAATTTTATTTGTTTATAAGACATTAACCTCATTTAATTCATTATTCTCTTAAGCGAGAGAAAATAACAGAGGAATTCATTAAACCATGTACGTAAAGCCGAATGAATGTCGTAGAAGCGTGTAACGTGCCAAATTATGGAACTAAGGGCAATCGAATGGGATACACTTTGAAACTGAGAACAATTACTTGTCAAAACTGAATCTCTATACGCAGAACTGAAAGAACATGTGTGTTCTTTCGATCTACAATACCAATAGCTGTGACCTTTGTGGCCAGGTTAGTACATCCGAGGTATGTCCGAGATCATGAATCGACATATGTCAAATTGTGCATAAATAAGCTGCGTCTTATTTTGAATTAAGCACCACGCTATGCAGAAAAACTGAGGAAACGAGGTTAGAAACAATAAATCCTTGTAAGTGGATACTCTAGTTTCAGAGAAACAAAGGTCTAAAATCTTCAAAGATATTTCCCTAGGCAACTGAATTTCTGATGTTCCCATAAAATGTAGTCCTTTAGAGTAACATATACTGCTGTTTGTGTATCACAACCAAGTGGTGGTGCCAAAACACAGATTTACAACTGGAATTATCTTCATTGTTTGGGAGCAGACAGTCTCCAGACAGGATCAACAGCAGCCATATTATGTAATGGATACTGCTGCCTCAACCCCAGGCTTGCCAGGGCTCTTTGTGTCTGAGATCTTCAGTACGACATTAAGGCACCTGAAGCGACACGCTATGTTTGTGCAATGTTTTCAACAGACTGCTAGGAGGAGAATTGTATTTATCCGTGTGTTAGTTCAAATCACAGAAGGGTCTCTCTGAATGGATGTAGATTGAATGTTATATTCAATGGCACGCAGGTTTTCTACGTTCAGTTTTGGCATGTTTCACTAAAAGTTGGGTACATCAAAGCTTTCTGTGCATTATTCTGAGACGATTCTAATACACGGTTAGTAAATACGAAAAGGGAAAAAGGACACGGCAAGATTTGAAGTCTCGTACGTAATAACCAGCAGGTGCAATAAGATTGTCAGAGTGGCGCAGTGACGTTTCATGCGAGAGAAATAGACAGGCGAGAAGTTTGTGTATTACACTTAACGAAGCCGTCAGAAAAATATATTTTATCTAGTCAGATCACCTACTCTTACCTCTAAAATCAAAACCATAAATTCTAAGTTAAAAAAGTGATTAATGACTGCTGATGACGTTGGAATGAGGGAGATTTTCCGCACCCGTCCAGACCGATCTAGGGACCCACCGAGCCCCCTGTACAATGCGCACCGGATCTCTTTCTTGGGGATGAAGCGGCGTGGTGTGACTGACCACTCACACCCATCTAGCACTGAGGTTAAGGAAAGAGTTAAGATATAAATCTACTCCCATTCTGGGTCTTTATATCTTGTTCTACGTTGAAACTTCACTTTTAAAATTACATAGCGGAATAATTTGCAATAATAGAAAGTAAAAGTTAATCAAAATTTTGTATATTTTAACGAAAACTACTTTCTTGTGCAGTCTGCAATATCATAATTCAGTATGGTTCGGATTGTTCCCAAATATTATCCATTAATATTGGTAGAAGAAAAAAATAAGTGTGAAAGAGTAAAGACGAAAGCTAGAATGAAGACCGAAGTAAACTCCCTCCGAAAACTTTGTGCATATTACACGTATATACCGCAGCTAATACGAGACAATGCTGAACCCAGCATACGTACAATGTGTCACACGTCATTACTACCAATCAGACAATAAATAATTCTCTCATTTAATCTGCTTTTCCCACAGCACTATGTCCAGCTGTATCAAGGTACTCGGAGCTATTCTTTCTTAAGTCTTTATTCGGCTTTATTCAAAGAATAAGCTATCTAATAAAAAGGACAATAACATAATAAAATTGCAGTTGTCATAACTAGTGCTGTACGTGACTTCGTTGTATTCACAGTCTATAAACTGGGTATTGTCTTACAGGCAAGACAGATTAACTAAGTATATGTGCGTCAGAATGACAGGCAAGAAGCACTGCTAAGGAGCACCAATAAGATTGGAGGTTCTGGGTTGTGTTGTGTACCTTAGTAAATAGGAGTCTAAGGGGCTACTCTGAAGACTAAAGTAACAATATACTCAGAACAGTATGCAACTATTTATCAGTATGCACGACGTCAGACTCCCGGAAATGTGAACATCATTATTAAAAAGTTGAAATATTCCAGTACTATTAACTGGAACTGTAAGCTCTATTGTCCACTAAACATCCGAAATCGTCCTTAAGTCTATAAATTATACTTCAGTGGGGATAGACACTGAATGTGCTCCATAAGTTCAGAAAGTGCCCTAAATAACACCATTTGTTCTTAATTAACCCATCTCGTTCTAACGTCAATAAGTAAACAGAAACAAACATGTCCACGAGTTCAGTGCTTTTGTGAGTGTGTGTGTGTGTTGTGTGTTGTGTGTCCAGCACGTCTGTCAAAAGCATCCTGGGATATATAAAACTTTTTTTACAGAGACCAGTGTACAAGGCCCAGAACAAGGGAGTTGAAATATTTTGTAATTTTATTACTCTTCATGCCCCAAATCAGAACCTATCCTATTTACGTAACTGAAACAACAACGAGTACAGCACGAGATGATGTAAAACAGATATGGTTTCCTGGAAGTATGTAGATAATTGTTTGTTTCCAAGGACTGTAGTGTCACTTATTCAGTTCCGAGACTATAAATGTTTTATAGATTAGTGGTTACGTTATATACCACAATGTTTCAAAATAAAAATATCTACATTTTGTCCACAGAATGCAATTCTGAGGCTTGCGTAGATCTCAGAACAAACAACGAATTCCTCCTATACCACTTATCGTTTTTAACCGACAGGGAAAGTGTTTACTCTGCGGTACGATGTGGGGTTTTATATAAAACAGATTGTTTCGTCCTATGCGAGTTAAAATTACACAAACCAAACTGAAGTTCCTAGATTCTGGAGTAAGGAACAGCTATGAGTGTGGAAAGTACAGATTTTGTTTGTTTGTAAGGTTTTGAGTCTTATTTATTGAGAATGGTTTCGAAATTTTGTAAAGTAAGAAACATGTGTGTTTGTCCACAATAATATGAAACTGCAGCACCGACATAAAGACGCTGAAGCTTCTTATGATGGCCATGATGTCAGAGGGCAACTGGTGTCAGCATTTACGAAATCAGACACTTGAAAAGGAAAAGGAGAGCTACAGAAATAACAATTCAGTACTTCTTATTGCAAATATAACGTTCTGAAATTCACAAACTGTAGGCTAATGCTATTACCTTCATTCGAATCCACGCTCTCCCCTGCAGTACCCATTTCTGATATACTCGTCTTCAGATTTAAAAACCGTTGCCATTAAGATTTCGTTACCTGATGCCTTAAGGCAAAATCAAATTGCCTGTGTATTTGTCAGATGAGAAAACGGTTTTGTCACAGTTACCGTTACGTGCATGCAGGGTAACAAACAGCGCCACGGTAGGTTTGTTTTCTTTTGGAATGTTCTACCCAAGAGTAATTCCAAAAGTGGGCTCACATTTTTAACAAATATTACCAGAACCCTTTATTTAAACCTGTACTACGCCTAAAACACAAAAGGTTTGCAAGGGGAGCTTTGGTAGAAAGCATACCTACCATGCTTCTTATGCGTGATTAGTGTTCGGAACACAGAAAGTAATCGATGACGGTAGGATTAAAGCAACCAACATTGTCTCTATCACTGGAAGGATGCAGCTGTATTATACCCTTACCTGAATCTCATAATTACCTAAACCATCAGGCTACTACGTTAATTACCAATAAAGTTACTTAATAATAAATTATAACAGTTTGGACCCTGTAATTGCCTAGCCCTTAAAAATTTAATTTGAAGATTTCGGAAGCGAGCTGTTACTACAGGGCTGAGTACAGTGTGGAATATTTTCCAATGCCTTATGTTGTCACGGAACGCTGTTTCGAAAAGTGGGTTTTGTTGTAATCTTCTGGTAGAGTGGAAGGGCGGAGAAAACCCCAATTCTGGAGGTTCCATTACGAAGAGCTGTTACACATTATTTTCCAAAACATTTAATTAATTTATTCAAACCACCTGAACAAAAAATTGTCAATCTCCTCCAATTTCCACAACACAAAACCTGCCCAGTTTTTTTTAATATTGTGGTACAAAACCAATCAAGGTAAAGGGAAAGGTAAAGTTCACCCTAGAACAGGTCAAGAAGACCCTGAGGGGGAGCACAGGTATAGCTCTACCTTTTCTTTAACCTCGGCGCTTGATGGGGGGTTGGTGGCCAAGGCCACGCCCCGGCAGCTTTGTCCCAGGGAAAGACCCGGTACCCATCGTTTAGGAGGCTGGGTGGGCCCCAAGGTCGGTTGGGATGGGTGCGGAAATTCTCGCCCTGACCGAGATTCGATCCCCGGACCGTCCAGTCTGTAGCAAGTCGCAATACCGATTGAGCTATCCCGGTCAAAGCAAAACTAATCAAGGCAATGGATAATGTCCTTCATTAAGCCTATTATGATACGTTAGAAAATATTTAAATATGGACTTCACGAAGGAAACTTGCTTTCTCAGATTTGCAAAAAGTTCTTTCTTGTCATACAGTCTAATTTATGTCGACTGTGTCGCCTTCCTTATCCGCTTGGTTTAATCTCTCCATCGTCGTAACCCAATTTCCTACAATCCACGGTCATGTTGACCTACCGTGCACCAATTTAGCTCCGAAGTGACTTGTACGCAAATTACTGAACATATAGGACAATCTGGTCTCCGATTATGTCAGCTACGTAAGTTTTAATTTTTCCTGTTTTATTAGTATCCGCCTTAATTTATATATATATATATATATATATATATATATATACATACATACATACATACATACATATATTCAGAGTTCTTGGTATTTTACATTCTCCAGTTTTTCTTACAAATTCAACACATACATACTAACCATTCAGTGTGTTATATAGAACATATATAGAAAACGAAGTTTAGATTATGTAGTTCCAGAAGAGTGTAAAATTGTATATATTTTAATTATTAACTTGCTTTCTGATCTCACCACAATATTCAACACAGGATACTGCAATATAAACTGAGATTTATGTCTAAACAAATTAATTGTTTTTGACAAAAGAATACAAAGTTAATGTCAGAAAGGACCACGCCATTAAGGTATTTAAAGGACATGAGCCGAAAAATTTACGTTCTTTGGCCTTTTAACTAAGCGAATTATGTAGTTTAAAATTCCACTGCTTCTACATCGAAGAAAATATTAACCTGGCGCTCCGTGGGTAGGAAATTCACTGATCCCATTGCCGGTATGTACATGAGAGGAAGGAGACAGAATAGTCAGATCGCAAGAACTTAGATCCTGTACTAGCTAGTCCGTTTATAAGGAAATGCGTCATGAAGAAAAACATTAAAAAATGCGGCACCAAAGAGCCTGCTGAACAAGCAGCATGACAAATATTTGTACTTGCTGTCAGCACTTTGCATAGTATATTTTCAGAAACTAACCAGTTTTAGAGCTATTTAAAACCTGGAAGTGTTTTTTTATTTGTGTCTGTTTGAATAAGTGCCAAATTTTTTTATTAAAAATATTTATTCTTCCGAGGAAAAATATGTTCATATTAATAATTAACGTATACTCACACCAGACCTTGCTTCTCTGCAGCACAGAAGTCATAACTAATTTACAATGTGAACATTTTTTCGTGAAATATAAGTTAAAGCAAGTTATAATAGTGCCCCGACGCAGAATTTGAATGCCCGGCGGCAGAGAAGACTGGAATTTACTGAGAGCTGCATGAGGAAGGCCAGTAAAGGCCGTCACCTTAACAAGACGCTGGGCTTATCAGCATCTCGCTGTGTGAAGGGTGTATGGGACGTTAGGGGCCAGAGGGCTAGGAGAAGTGCAAATCCCTTTTGACGTGTACCAACACGACCCTAATGCCGACACACTGTTACTGGTCACAGTACTGTCAATGCCGTGTAGGTGGCAGCATATATTGAAGCAACTCCCGCCACTGATAAACAACAATTGTCTCATCTTTCTAACGATATTAGTATTCACCCCCCCCCCCATTGTAAGTTTCGTCATTACTTGATTACCCAGTGCAGCGGTATCACATCTCAGAAAAAAAGGGACTGTCTTTCAACGAATTTTTAAAGCCCCATGTTGTTATATGGGCTACTCAATTTGACATGCAACATTCTGAAATTTACTCACAAATGTATATGTTTGTCTATATGATGATCTTCACAATGTGTGGCGATTATTTCCCGAGTGGCATTAGCACACTGATCTTTGTAACCAAGCGGCACTGTGCTTTCCGTGAGATAGAACATGATTTCGTTTAGAAGTACAGTGTTCAAAAAGAAAGTCAGGCTTCGCAGAACTAAGTTCGAATGGCAGTATGATTGCGAAATTACGTACTGATTTTAGGTTCTTGTGACCGTGCATCATGGAACGTAGGATGGAAAGAGATAAACCAACTGGGTCGTAAGCTTACGACCCAGCTCCACACAACCACAGCCAGCACAACCAGTGCAGAACACCATAAGCAGTAGTGCACGGTCCTGTTCTCCTGATGATGGGCATAATGATGCCCGAAACATGTTGAGATAGAAGTTTGAAAATAAACATCGGATTAGTTGCATCTTGTTGGTTTATCTCTCTTCACCCTACGTACTGGTTATCGATATCAATATTCATTTTATCCGGAAGTTCTACAATACCCTATAGCTGTATTCAGGGAATGTCCCGCACATATTTCGGTAGGCACACCAGCCATTCAAACTGATAATTTTCGTGTTTATCTCAGTCTCTCCACGTGAATATAACGTATATTACTGCGATTAGATCACGGAAGCTTCCTTTCAAATCCCTTCCATTGCATTTTCACCTTTTATCCTAACATCAAGAATATATACTTTGCAGTCCTAGTAACTGACCAACTTAATGCACAAATTCTTGTTTTATAATAAGTATATAATATTTCTCTACATGTTTCGAGCAATCTGTACGTGGCCGTCCGGTGCATCTGTGCACCGGACGGCCATCTACAGTGTGTGATGATATCAGATGCCGTATAATACGTTTTTTATCTCCTGATGATGAGCACAATAGTGCTCGAAACATGTAGAGGAATATAATAAACTTATTATAAAACAAGAATTTGTGCATTACGTTGGTCAGTTACTAGGATTATATTGAGATGTACGGCCAGCAAAACATAAAAAAAAACATACACTTTGTTGTTATCCACACGAAAACATACATCCTCTTCAAGCGCTAGCTGTATCGCAATTCGTGTCAATATTTCTGATACCAGTAATATTGAGACACGAACAAAAAATATTTAATTGCATGCAATAGAAGGCAAATAATCGAAACGCTTAAACGTTTCTCTGAATCACTGACAATGAGAACACAAAGCATGTATAGCCGAGCAACGACGATTCCTTCTCACTGCTACTTACACATGCTATTTGCAGCAGATAACATTATCATCTTACATTAAGCACTGCGTAATTAGGGTTCTAAATGTGCGTCGTTAGTTTTGAAGAATTCCACACATCACATTTAATAACGTACACATACGAGTATGCATTCAGAACGCGACCAGCGATAACTACTGAAAGATATATAGCTATTTCGAAATATTACCTCTTGCAACTACTAACAGTAATTGACACAAACTAAAAGAATTTGCTTCAATTAAAAATAACGAACACATTTTTCAGACATAAAGAGATTCATAAAATGACTTGGAGTGCCCGAGGTTACAGATCCATTATAGATTACTTTCTAACAAACAAGAAACTATCACCTTTAGTAAATGACACTAATGTTTTTAGGGGCTATGATGTTACTACAGACCATTACTTATTAATTTCCAAAATTCGTTTACCTCAAAAATGGTATACATTTACTAAAAGATCTCTACGGCAAGAAGAAATTTTAGGGTATTTTTTTTAGAGAAGCCAAGTATAAAATTACTTTATCAGAGGAGATTAGAGCAAAATCTGATGCACTCACCATGGAGCCTTAATATTGATGTAGAATGGCAAACTTTAAAGAACACACTACAACAGCAGCGAATGAAGCTCTAGGCAAAAAAGGAAAAAGAGAAGACACAAAAGGCGTTTAATTTTATGGAATGAGGATATTAAAAACTTGATTTAAAACAAGAAGAAGGCTTATTTACGGTATCTAACAACACGTTCTGAAACTGACAAACTAGAATACAAAAGGTTAGTGGCAAATGTGAAAAGAGAAACAAGAAAAATTAAAAGGCAATATTGGGAAACATTTGTATCGAGAATTGAACATGGTTTATATGGACGCCAGATAAATGCATATAAAATTATTAGAAATTTAAACAGAACTGAAAAAGATAATTTGCGACTTAATCCAATAGTTGAACACACATGGCTAGATTACTGTCAAAAACGTTGGACTAAACAATTTAATGATAACACCACAAAAGGGAAACGTGCAAAATTAACAGAAAATTGTGTTGACTTAATTACAATGGAAGAATTGGAAACAACTATAAAAGCATTAAAAGCCAGAAAATCTCCAGGATCAGACGGGATTAATAATGAGTTGTACAAACATGCACAAAAAGTTGTTTACATACATTTTTGAATTTCCTAAATGTTTGCTGATTTACGGAGACATTCCTGAAGTATGGAGGATAGCCATTGTTATACCAATACACAAAAAAGGAGACAGAAATAATCCAGATAACTATAGAGGTATTAGTTTATGAAATACTGGATAAAAAAATCTATTCAAAAATTATTGCAAAGAGATTAACAGCAATTGCAGAGGTCCTACTATTAGAAGAGCAGAACGGATTTAGGAAAGGCAGATCCTGCTTGGACTGCATATTCTCAGCTTCACAAATAATTGAAAAACATAGAGAATGTAACATCCCCACATATATTTGCGTTCATTAATCTTAAAAAAGCCTTTTACTCTCTGGCCAGAGACAAATTATGGACTATTATGCTAAGTAAAGGATTCCAACTCATCTAATTACAATAATTCAGAAAATATATATGGAAAACTTTATAAGAGTTAATGCAGGTAATGGAATATCTGAAGATTATAGAGCTATTACCCAAGGGGTGAGACAAGGATGCCCACTATCACCTGTTTTATTCAATTTATATTTGGACGAA
>Ga0136643_10012404_pt1 | contig 12692 bp, 8 predicted proteins | sample TergutLab28metaG_FD_96883 | JGI IMG/M metagenome (GOLD analysis project Ga0136643, IMG submission 96883) | Labiotermes labralis P1 segment gut microbial communities from Petit-Saut dam, French Guiana - Lab288 P1 (version 3) (version 3) | ecosystem: Host-associated > Arthropoda: Insects >...
TAGATCAGGAACTTGGTGCTGGTGTGATGTCCTGCCGTCGTTTCATTTAGACTATGGGTGCGTCGTGTCTATTGATGACACGTTGTATCCTGTGGCGTCGACGTATGGATGTACCCAGGATGTATGAGTGCCGTGAGGTGCGGTCGTTGTGATAAACCTGAGGTGGGCGGGTGGAGCACGTTGTCCGGTGGTGTTGTGTCCTGGAATCTGGTATCAGACTATCCGTTATGTCGGTCCTGGATGGATTTTCGCTGTGTACTGTGAGAGCGAAAATCCATCCAGGACCGACATAACGAAACGACGGTAGGACATCACACCAGCACCAAGTTCCTGATCTAATAACTCAAGAAGACGCACCCCTCCACATACCTCTCGACAACTGGAATACCGCACTTACTCCGTTACCCCGCTACACAAGCGCAACAAGAGCGCCTCGATTAACTTAAGTACTTCTGGACGACATCAAACATCCATCCACCGGGACGCCAGGTCACCCAAACAGTGAGTCCAAGCTCTCAACACAACGAAGATACACATCACCTATTTACTGTATGATACGACGGCAGGACTTCACACCAGCACCAAGTTCCTGATCTAATAACTCAAGAAGACGCACCCCACCACATACCACTAGACAACTGAGACACCGCACCTACACCGTTACCCCGCTACAGCAAGCGCAATAAGAGCGCCCCGATTAACTCACGTACTTCTGGACGACATCCAACATCCATCCACCGGGACGCCAGGTCACCCAAACAGTGAGTCCAAGCTCTCAATACAACGACGATACACATCACCTATGTACTGTATATGGCCCAACAGCACATTGTGAGTGCCAAAACCCTTCGAACCCTAGCCTGGCTAACATCGCAGTCTACACCACGACCACAACACTAGCACGACCGTTCGCAGGTACACATTTACCTATCACATGCATGTAAACACGATCCACTCGTTCACCACGATCATATGATCTTTTGTATATTTTAATTAACATTTTTACATACATGTTTTATAACTAGCGTACTATATACCACAGGATCCAGTAGGTAGCCACACAGAAGTACCTTGTATGATACCATATTTTATAAGCCTGAAGATGACCCCAAGGAGTTGAAACATGTAGCTTTGTTAATTGTTGCATAACTCAACTTTGCACCATTGCGTTGTGTACGACGGACAATAAATAACACATTTTTATATTGGCACAACGGGATGGAGAACCTTCAATTTAGAACTCTTTAATTTAGTGGAAGTTCCAGTCACGATTAGACTCGGAGTACTAAGCATTCAGTAGCGACTGTCCATGGACATTGTTGATATGCTGTCAGTATTTCGGTGAGTTTCGAAACCTACAACTGGAGTAATACAGACATTACATTGCACATTGCCACGTATAAGTCTGCACTTGTGTTGCAGCCTGCATGCAATGAACTACAAACTTTACTCACATTTCTAGGTACAGGACATTCGTAAAGCCACTGTGATGTTGCTACTAACACGACAGTTATGTAGTAATGTAAAGACCTAACAAAACTGGCAGAGTGTGGTGATTTAGCACGTAACGGGCGATAGCAACAACATGCAGATGGAGAGCCAAACATCATTTGCTTGTTATGTGTTGTTGTATTGTTGTACAGTGCTGTAGTATGTGATACGTGTTTCACTGCACAGTGACTTTCCGAACGCTGTGTAGTTGATTTCGTCTACAATTAGGACATTACTGCACACCTTCTTTTCCTCTTTTCGCACCCTTTCTCTGATTGTTCACGTAGCGATGTCAATGCGGGAAGGTGGGAACAATTACGCTTAGGTCAAAAGCTTAAACTCGTATTTTTTGTTCGGCTGAGGCTCACCGAGCTTGAAGACACCCATATTGTCGTTACCAGTGACGTGACTAGTATATTTTGACACTCGGGGCGAGTAGCCACAATGGCCGCCCCCAACATAAATTAGGAACTTAAAAAATAATAATTATTTGTTGAATTTACTTCTATTTATCTCATTTTTTAGAAGATGTTGAAGGCAAAATATCAAATTTTTCTCTTAAAATATTTATTTTGCTGCCCATTTTGCTTCGTCGTAGACTGTGTTGCCGGGAGCGGCCTCACATCTCCCCCTCTTTGCCCACCCGCTAGCGACGTAACTGGTCGTGAAAAAGTTATGCATTATTGTTTGCGTACTATCGGGATTCTTGTTCCACGGTTCTCGTCTTGTCAAGCAGATTACTTGCACGCATGTCCTTCCAGTTACAATTTATCGTAGCAGTGTTTCTTCCTCCTTAATGTTCGCGTTATTTGTAACATGTACAGGTAAATTTTTGGATGTGCTACATTAAACACAACACGATGAGGACTTACTGTCGAATAGGAGTATAGCCCCATGCATTCTGGACCCCAGCACTAGATAAAGTGAGTGGTCAGCTTCACGCCCCCGCCGCTTTGCCCTGGAAAACATTAACTAGAAAAGTTCGCGAGGCCTCAGAGCCGGCTTGGACAGTAAAGGTCAGAAACGTTTCTTTCTTCTGTTCAGAATCCAACCCCCTTCCCTCTTTCCGCAACCCATAATCTCCTCACTGGACCAACAGGTTATCCCGCATTTCTGTTGCTTTCGTACTATTTTAATATCATTTCACAGTGCAGTCAAACTCCCGAAACTTTCAATCTTGTCTCGTGTTTTATATATATATTTGATATAATTCTCCCCGAAGATGACCCATAATGGATCGAAACATGTCAGAGATATAAGGTTTTAAATGTAAACACTGTGTACTAAACTATTTTGCAGTTCGTTGAATATTATATTTTAATGAGGAGGATGTTTGGCTCTAAAGTACAGGAAGTAACTGGGGAACTAACAATTGTTATGACTACCGTCATCATTTAAACGTTTGACATAATACTACTACTACTACGGTGATTAAATCAAGTGGAAGTTGGTACATATCATATATAACAAGAACCCGAGAAATGTGGGGTGCCTAAAGTGCAAAGGAGAAATCACCATTTGGGAGAACTGTGTGTAGGCGGAAATGTAAATTAAAATGTACCTTACAGAAACAGTGTGTGGAAGTGGATTTAATTCAACTGACCCAAAGTAGGGTCCAAGGACGTGTTCGTACGAACACGATAATGAAGTTTCCTTTCTCTTTAGAGCAGGGTATTTCTTGTGAGGTTTGTGATTCTCAAAGCCGTAACATGAAGATGGGTGTGGTACGTACCTCCGCAACGTTTATGCTGATTCACGAAACTATACCACCTCACACTCCACAGTAATCTTATTCTGGAAATTTATTATTACATTATCATAAGTAGCGATCAAACTACAGAGGGAAACCCTGCGTCTTGAATTTATGTGATTAATTTAGACTTCTTCCAGAGCTAAATTTAAGTTTTAAAAACGCCATATGCTTCTTCCCACCAGCCCTTAACCTGACTCCCTTAAGGTTGTAATTACGTAACGAAAAAAGCAAACATGCGTATGTGATAAACGTGAAGAACATGCTGTTCTGTTAAACGTAATGAGCATGCAGTTCTGATAAACCTGCAGGTCATTCTGTTTCGACAAACTTGCAGCTGCTTTCCTTCGATAAACCTGGGGCACAGTATGCTCTGACAAAACTGCAGCACAACCTGTCTGCACCAAACTGAGGTCAACAAGCTATTTCCGTTTCTAGTTCCTGGTTGGCTCCAAGCAGCAGTCAGCTTCATCCCGTTATTTTATCCGTTCTGATGTGTCCACATAACCTGTTTTTAAGGAATTCTCTTTATTAAAGAATTGTATTTTTTGTTGCTTGTTATAAATGACTTCTTATAAACTGTTTGTCCAATAAGTCACGACCGGGGACAAGCCCATTTTATATAATTGTGTGCACGTAATCGTGAAGCAGAAAGCAAAACGCGCGTGCAATCCGTCCAAATTCTTGTTAAAGAAGTGACTGTTTTTCCGTCCTTGCATGCCAGTAGAAAGATTCGGCTTCTCTGTTTCACTGGAGAACGGGGCGTCTTTCGCCCACAATTATTGTTGTTTTTGTGTCTTTGCATTTAAAATATTCTTTGCCGAAATAACGCCACGGAAATTGGTCCCGTGGATCGACAACCCTCCTTTGCTTTCTCCAACTGTTACACTTTCCCCTCCAGCCTTGTCCTGTATAATATATTCCATCCACAGGAATGTTGGTAAAGGTAACCAAATCCCTGGTAGTTACTCAGACGTTAAAGATATTTTCGGCATCCAGATTTTATTACTGTTTCTACAACACTCTTGCTATTGGGCCCTCTCCTTTTTCACACCGCCACAAGAAAGCTCAGTCAAATCCATTTCAAAATTGTCCTTCTGTCCGTGCCTTCAACGCCTTGAGAAATTAATTTGGAAATTATGTTTGTGTTTGTAGATCAAGAACTGATTACTAAATGGCATAGTGGCCGGCGGAGGCAGGGCAGAGCTAGTGCTTGCGCACAGCGTTGAGGCCGGTTTTTGAGCCCAGTCGATCTCATTCATATGCATTAGTTACAGGGAGCCATTTGCTGGGTGTGAAACACATCACTGACACCACTAACACATCTATATGGTACAGAGGTCAAGAAAGCGTGGAGCTGTGCACCATTTCCCTATATGTTTTCATGGTTTGATGCTTAGTAAATACAGGGACAAATTACCTTCCTTTAAATATTGCTGTCTTTTGGAATATGGTGCCATATAATCTAGCAGCTGGTTACGAGCAATTTGGAGGAACGTACCCCTTTCTTTTATACCCTGAAGATGAAGTCATCAGGCGCCCCCGAATCGTTGGTAACGAACTACGAGACTACAGGGCATCACATCATAGAAGATAGCAGTATTCATATTTACACGTTGTGAGAGCGTCAAATTTTATGTACCTTTTTTACCCTACAATGGTATCTTGCTCTTGGTACTAGTTACAAATGTTTAGGCCTGTATCGATTCTGCCACTCTTATTAGGGATTAGAATTTTGTAAATGTGTGACCTACAACATATACAACTAATATAGGCATGTTTGATTGAATGTACGAGTATAATCACCATGTTGTATATTAAAACGTAATTCACTTCAGTAAATATTTCCAGGAGGTGATGTAGATGTAATGGCATTCTCTATGTTATTTGGGTCTTTTATGTATTGTTCTGTTGCCTAGTTCCATTCTGTCGCTGCATTGATTACATTTCAGTTAATCATGTGGTTGAAAAATATATAAATATGTGTGTATGTGTGTGTGTGGTCCAGTTCATAATAGGATTGATTTACAAGGTCTTTTTCCTGTAGTTTATGTTTAAATCTGTGTCAAAATATGATGGAGCAGTCTGTGCGGGTTTGAGTCTTGTGACCTCCCCTATGTGTACAGACTTGCTATATTGTGTCATCGACACTAAAGAATGGGCACATTAGATGTCATTGTGGTACCCGGTTTAAAGACATCTTTCGCAGCATTGCTATAAGAAAGCTGGAATGAAGTATCCGTGAAATATCTTGCTTCCGTTTTTAGATTCAGTCCTTGGATTATTAACGTGTTATTTGTGTCATTTTGTGATAAATATTTGATAATTACTTAATTATATTTTCACTCGAAAACATTTCCAAATTGAGATGAAATTTGTTCCTGTGTTAAACTAAACACCCCGCCGTGAAAGCGCTGGGGGTTGTGGACGTATAAATCTACGCATTCTTAACGGCACTACTTCGAGGTGAGTAGTCGGTATCAGGCCCCGGCTGCTTGAACTGTGGTCGCTTTGGAGGAGAGGAAAATATCTTGACGTCGAGAATTGAATGTCTGTTTTTTGGTCTCCAGCCCGTAACCTAGTTGCTCTCTTGAAGAAGCAACAGAGGAATCATAATGGTGTTTTTTTTCTTTCGTTTGACTTACTATTTGACTCTCCGTTTGAGAGTAAAATGACCATATTGGCAACTATGCCTGCTGATGCCAATATGCCTAATTCGTGAGCAAGATAGTAAATATTCAGTGACCTAAGTTTAATAACACTGTGTCAAACACAATGGTTGTAGACCTACAGTTTTGATTGAGAATTGGCAGATCAATTGTGAAAGATGGTGGATGGGGAAACTATGAGAGCGAAGCTTTCATTTGCCTGGTTTCTGGGGGTCTGCCTGGAGGAGCTATGGAAAATGACAAAAAAAAATCAGTCTCAATGCCAAGAAACGCAGACCGCGGTTTCAACCGAGGTCATTGTCAATTTGCTGCTAAAAAAGTAAGCGCTATGCTGTGAAGGCCTATGGAGGAGCGGAAATAAAGCAGTGATTGAAAATCTTGGCATTAAAGGGCGGTGAGAGGTAAAGGCATTTCCACTCTGTAACATGCGTTGGGCCTGCCCACTGTAGGCTGGGTATTCGAGGCTGCGTAGTGTCAAGAGTGAATTCTAATTCCAACCGCAACATTGGTCAGCCACTGTACTGACTGAGGTGTTGTGATTTATTAGTACTGTAGGGCCGTGTCATGGTCAGGCGGTTGTACGCCGGCTTCTCACCGCGGAGGCCACGGTTCAATTTCAGACCTTTCGATGTGGGATTTGTGGTGGTCAAAGTGGCACTGGTACAGGTTTTGCTCCGAGCACTTCGGTGTTTCCTGTCAGCACTATTCCACCATTGTTTCATAATCATTTATTCAGACTGACGCTAAATAACTTTTGCAACCGGCAGCTTCGAATAGTGGCACATTTAAACTTTCTTTTACGGTTTTGTAATAATAAGGATCTCAGTATTGTGTATTCTGAGTGAATGTTTCATCTGTGTTGTTAAGTATGTCTGTCAGTGTTAACAAAATTCACCTTAAGGCTTGGTCGGAGAAGTGGAAGAGTTTAGAGTAATGCATAAAATATTAGATTTTCTTCCCTTTGAAAGCTAAAGGAATTTCAAACTTTAACATCGCTACAGATTTTGCTTTGTTTGATTTAGAAATCCAGTTGATAACTGAATTTGCTATTCTTGTAGTTCGTGCACTTCACTTGCCGCACATCTGAAACTTTTGGAACAATTACTTCGAGGCATTCGCTCCCACTTTACATAGAGCCTGAGTAATCCGGATTCACTTTTAGCCATTTTATTTGGTGTTGTGTAGTGCCTTTCCCTCTGTCTGTCTATAGTAATAAAACCCTAACTGTTGAGATTATGTTTTTATTTCGTCTTCACCTTTCCAGTCTTATTTACATCTACGGATACGCACCCCAGGTGACAGTAATTATCAGAAGTATTTTTTTTTACGAAGCAGTGATGAGGTGCCCAATTTTTTATCGGTACTGCAGCATCGACCTTTGCCGATAGACATGATATGTAGGTAGTAACATCGCGTGTGCTTCAAGAATCTCTCAGTTTTGTATTGTGTTTTACGATTCATGCTATTTCTCAAGAGCTAAAATGCATGCGTCTATCAATGTATGGCAGGCCTGTCGAAGTCATAGGTAAAGATGGGAATCTTCTTGAAATTTCAAGGGGATTGTGTTTTGGAATTTATGTGATATTTACGCAGGCAACATTCGGACTGCCACAGCCTCTTTTGTGAAGATGGGTAGGGCCAAATGGAAGTGATATTGACAGTAAAGCAAAACGTTAAGTCCCTGGGCTTATGTAAGCCCCACGCTATTGGAGCGTATGGTGGAGTGGATGTCTAACACTACGAATTATTAACCTCGGTGTTGGGTGGAGGTAAGTGAACGACTTTACGACCCGTCAGCTTTTCCCCCCGCCGAAAATACCACGGTATCCTTTGAACATTAGATTGGTGGGCCCCAAATTCGTGTATATTATATTGTTGCGAAATTTTTGTGACTCAGGGGAAGACAGTGCGACGAAAGATACTTGCGCTTGATTATTTCTCGCTGGCTCGCTTTTACAAGCATGTTCGCAGCGTCGTAATTTGAAAATCTCATATAAAACGTATTGCATGGACAATTCATATCCTTTCACCGAAGCCTAGCCTTTCCATATCAACGGAACGTCTGTTGGTAACTTAGTTGGATGTTGGTTTCGCGTACAGAAAGTGGTTTGTTAGTCATTATTTGCGTACATTTTATAAGTGGGAGTGTATAAACAAAGAAATGCAGATGATCCTGCTTTAAGTAGGCTTTTAACAAAATGTTAACTGTAAGAAATGGAAACTCATCATTTCCTATTTTTTTTAATTTTAACTGTGACTAAAAGCAACTTCATAGAGTAGATTCCTTATAGAAAAGATAACAGTTACTCACTTCATGAAGAAATTCTCGGCATGTTAAGGAACCTTAATGTGCTGACATTAACCCGCAAGCAGGCTCTTTATCGAGCCAGATGAATTCATTCCATGTCCTTCCTGTTTCCTTAAGATCCACTTTAATATTAATTTCTTGAATGGTACAGTGAGTCTCTGACGCTGGTTTTTAATGGGGAATTTAAAGTTTGTGTTAAAAACTGCCTTTGCCCAAAGAGGAAGGATAAATTCTTGCCATTGAGTGTTCCATAATGATCCAAACATTGTTTGAAAGAAGAATGAGAACAACAACAACGACAATAATAATAATAATAATACGAAGAAGAAGAAGGTTCAGAAATTTTTGAAATGCAAGATGCAGATTGATGCCCGTACGTCAGGATAAAACAGCATCTTTTCACGATTAACATTTCTTCAGGAACAGTATGCAATACACCCAATTGCTAGTCACTTTCCGTCAGATCACTTAGCCCTAAACCCCAAGCCCGCTCACCGGTTCGTGTTCCCACACTACTCAGCGGAGATTTATGCATTCGCTATGCGGATTCGTATGTGACAAGTAAATTCCGACGAAAATTTCTGTGTGGGCTGGTTTCACATGTGAAAATAATTTACAAATAAATGAAGATGTTTCTTGCAACAGGTTATTTTTATGCACTACGAAAACACGTAGAAGACATGTGCCAGCTAAGGAAAAACTGGAATAAATTGTTTCTAGGTGTTCTGGAAGATAATATTTGAAGCACCTTGCACAGCAAATTGGCGTGTCTGCATTATCGTCATAAAAGGAGAAAACAAAAGAAAAGAAAGAAAAACTGTCTTTACATCCGTTTAACCTGTCTGTGACTCACCAAATCTGCAATAGAGATCGTGATGCAAAACTGAATTTCGATTACGGTTACCTATAGGGGTTAAGTGCTGAGGAAACTGACCACACGTACGATCTGTTAAACGATGCAGTTCTCTGAATCAATTCGTTATCCCTAGGAGTAACACATACTGGCCTAAATAAGATCGCTAATTAATCCACGAAGAGTGGTTAAGTTATGTTAAGAGTCACGCGTGACGTACTGTGAATGCAAATAGGATTACTGGGTCCATTCTTCTGGGACCATAAATTCACACCAATATCTAACATCCTGAAACAATTTTTGAAAATCTATCCTACCGCTGCAGAATCTGCGCTCTTTTCAGCAAACAAGTGGGACAAATTACGCCACAAACCGTTTCCAGTATACTCTTTATAGCCTTTGTAGCCTATATCGCTTGAGAACCCAATATAAACTGCATTTCGCTACTTTGACTCATCCGGCCCTTTTTTTCTCTCATTATACAGGATCACCCTATGTACGTTTTATACCCTGACGTGCTGAGTGTGGTAAGTGGGACTTCGTAAGGAATAGGAGTGGGAAGAGGTTCATCGAATCGAAAGTCCTCACAATTATTTATGTATTTATTTATTTGCATCTGGGTCAAAAGTCTGCCCTTGTACAGTTAATCAACTACGAATTGTGCAACCTCCTTCTTCCACTCGAACCCAAAATTCATATGCTGGAAATCAACAGTCACTTAACTCCAGAACTATTAATCTGTGCTTTAGATAACCTCTATGTGAGCAACCTCGCGTAAACAGTTCGCTTACTTGACTGCCAGCGTCCTGCCCTCGTGATGAGTGTGAAAATTGCTTTTATTAGTTTATTTTTCGTCTTGGGTTGAAGGTTTGCTGGTGTTAGACTGTTGCCCTTCATTTATGCTACTTTATGAATACTTCATGTTCCTCACGTCTTTCAAGGATCAGCTGAACAGACTTTATTTCCCTTTGTCGGCTACTTACAAGGTTTCCGACTCAAAGATCTCTGTAGCAAACCCTTCCTCCCTTTCACTGAAGGTTTCTTGAATGGACACTTACAGTGAAATTTTTGACGGATGGCTTCGAATCGCCGGCAACTGAGGGCTAGCAATCATTTTACTTGATTAACAAATATCAAAAATGTTCGGCTACAACGTTCATTAGGCTACCAGGTATCAAATACGTACATTTATTGAAGCAGTTTTGGAGTTGAAATATGTTGACTAATTGATCTCAACGACCTGATCATCACGTACCAATTTCTTCCCTTCGCACAATGAAAGCACAAAATTTGAAAGATGACGAACTTTCTAAAAAATGTTTGCCCGTAAGTCGATACTTCTTACAGATGTCTGGACTACATAGAAGTGCAGTTTCTTTTGTGTTATGAGGTTAGGGAATAAAATGTTGGAGGCGAGGTTTCGTTTTTGGTTCCGCCGTTTGCTGGGAATCAAGATACTATCCCTGGTCCGTTAATGTTTTTCTTCCGTGCTTCAGCCTTGTAAGCAAGAAACTTATTACATGTTTCCTGAACACCACATTTTATAATCTTTTTCATGGGTAATAACTGTTGACTATAGACACTAGCATAGCCGTTGAATAGATCAATGTTCAAAACACAATTTTTGTGAAAGAGGCTATAATAATTCATAAATATCAGATTATTTTCGAGCATGGTTAAGCGTTTGGAGAACTACTTGTCGCGATGAGTTTGGAAATAGTCGCATGAAAGAAAGCAGATCAATTAGCCCAAAAACCTAAATGTGGATTTTTTTAATACTTAGAACTAAAGTTGGAGAGACTAGCCGGCTGTTATTGTACAATTGAAACAAATGCGGTTTATTTTTAGAACCTTACGACGCATAGGTTATAAATAATGGAGTGTGTGGACACAGCAAAATGATTGTAAGTAAATCAGATAGTAAGGTAAAATTCGCCCTGTAACAGGCCATGAAGGCCCAGAGGGGAAGAAAGGATGATGGTTTACTCTTTCTCTAACCTCGGCGCTAGATGGGGTTGGGTGGTCAACGCCACTCCCAGGCTACTTTACCTATGGGAAGGAAACCCGACACCCATTGTACAGGAATCTGGCTGGCCCCCAGGGCCTGCCTGGACGAATGCGCAAAATCTCGTACCAACGCGATTCGATCCGCAGACTTCCCAGCCCGTAGTCAATGCGCTGTACCTACTACGCTATCCTGGTCCACAAATCGGTTGTTACGTACATACAGGGTAAATCACCTAACATGATCATAGTTCGTAATGTGGGGTACCGCTGCGTCTTCCGTGTGTGCTTCCGCCAGGTTGAGTATGTGACCTTCGAGCAGAAGCCTAGCAACGACATTCGTAAGAAGGACTGGATTGTCGGAGGAAGTCTGTTCCAGATACGATCCTAGATTTGTTCTCCTGCTCGTCAGTGTTTTGGACAGTCTTTTTGCGTACGCTTCTCCATTGCCCAAGGTTAGTGATTTCAACTCAACCATTGTTTAGATCTTAGTGCTAGTTACATCGATGTATTTCTTATTTCATGTATGCGATTTTAAGGTGTGGCATAGCTAAAGTTTATGGTTGAATTCCAAAATGGCGAGCTCCTTATATGGGGCATCTATTGTCCCCCAGTATGGGGTTTTGAAGAAAGTTCACAAGAACCAAATGTCAGTTTTAACATACAGCCAACCACTCAGTCCTCAGGTTTCAGTGATGTTCAGTCCAACGAAGCCAGTTCCTCCAATCAGTCTAAAGTGGCACTTTCTGATTTTCCCACAGTCTCTTGTCGTTAACCAACACTAACCGTTTCATCTACACAAAGGGCTTTATGGTGAGGTACGTTCAGTCAAAAACACAACTATAAATATATGGCTAAATGATGGTGTTTATTAGCAATGGAAAAACTACACGTTTCGGCCTATAGCGGCCATCTTCAGGTTTTGACAACTTTCTTGCTAAAAGACTTTTATATAATATGCCTAAACCGCGTGGTGATCTTGAGATCTCATCATCATTTTACGTGGTTGGTCTGCCTCCAGGGTTATGCTATGTGTGCGTGTGCGTAGGCTTGGCGCATTTGGTTTTCTATGGGAGAGAGAACAAGTGTGTGAAATGTAGAAGTGGGTAAACCTTTGTGGTGTGTGCCTCTGTTTATATGTATCTAAGATAGCAGGTAAATACTACTTACATGGAAGTGGTTTTCTAGTTTTTTCCTTAGTTTCTTGGGTGTCTGGGAGTTTTTATTCCCGGTGAGGAAAAATACTAGAAAACCACTTCCATGTAAGTAATATTTACCTGCTACCTTAGATACATATAAACAGAGGCACACACCACAAAGTTTTACCCACTTCTACATTTCACACACTTGTTCTCTCTCCCATAGAAAACCAAATGCGCCAGGCCTACGCACACGCACACATAGCATAACCCTGGAGGCAGACCAACCCCCGTCGAGGACAAAAAGTTCCGAAGAATAAAAAGATTTCAAACTAACCAATCCCGCAAACCCCCCCCCCCCCCAACACCAGAAACAAAAAAAAAAAAAACCCCCCCCCCACATTCCTCCCCACACCCCCCCCCCCACCACCGCAAAACACCAAACCACCACCCACAAAAATCAAACAAAACACCAAAA
>Ga0136643_10012409_pt1 | contig 12690 bp, 6 predicted proteins | sample TergutLab28metaG_FD_96883 | JGI IMG/M metagenome (GOLD analysis project Ga0136643, IMG submission 96883) | Labiotermes labralis P1 segment gut microbial communities from Petit-Saut dam, French Guiana - Lab288 P1 (version 3) (version 3) | ecosystem: Host-associated > Arthropoda: Insects >...
GGAGGTCAAAATTGCATTACACAGCCTCTGGTATCATCACATCTATAGGTGTGATGATACCAGAGGCTGTGTAATGCAATTTTGACCTCCTGATGATGAGCACATGTGCTCGAAACATGTAGATGAACGAAATAAACTTATTGTAAAACAAAAGTTTGTGCATCAATTTGGTTAATTACTGAGATAAATGTGTTTCAAATGTGTCTATGTGTGACATCTTTGTGTGATACTCAAATTAGAAAGGGGAGTGAGGGGCATTGAATCAACTACACCTTTCACCGTCTTATCGTATATTGTGTTACATGTTTCGAGTGTAGATAAAAGCCATTATTAGGCACTTTACGATACTTTCAGAAACAGCACTTGTATACAACAACAAAATTTTTAAGTGATTTGGGTATCAATCTTAAAATATGTTTTGAATTGTAAACGCTTAAAATGAAATAATAAGAACAAGTTCTTATAATAAAACCAACTAGATGCACTAATTTCTCAAATTTATTTTTGGAATAAAACTCTACATATTTCGGACAGTTCCTCTGTCCATCACCAGTTCCATCCTCATCCTGCTCGCCAGCTGTCAGCAAACCTGTATGACATATACCATTGCTGTGTGTACAGTGAAAAACTCCTGATGATGGAGAGAGGAACTGTCCGAAATATGCAGAGTTTTATTCCAAAAATAAATTTGAGAAATTAGTGCATCTAGTTGGTTTTATTATAAGAAATTTTCACGATGCACGGTCACCTGAACGTCAAATAAGAAGAAGATAAAAATTAATACTTATTGGGAAGTGTCGGAAACCTTATACAGTGCTTTGTATGAGTGAAAGGATATTTCTTTGATAATGTGTAGACCTCCGAAGTTCGAAAACCTCGTGATTATCTGGAAGTAAAATGTGGTCAGGTGAGGCAGTTTGTATATTTATTTAATTGGTCCCTTTCTCTGTACAGTCATTTAGTGGACAAATAAGCACAAACATATAAACGGAAAGTGTCCCTCGTAAATACTGGAGGACAAAGTTCACTTTCTCTTGTCAGAGAAGAACTTACCCGACATGAGAAAGTGAAAGTTGTAAATTCCTTTATTATACGATCAGTTTACAAAAATTACTCGAAATGAGAACATCCGTGTTCCGTACGTAACTCACAATGCGTGCTGGTGATTCCTATTAATGTTAACAGTTTAAGCCCGAACACTAAGGTTCTAAGGAATGTTTGCTGATGTTTGCTGTTAACTGCCTTGTGAGGCATCTTGTGTAGGTTATGATTGGGTTTTGTGTGTGTGTGTGTGTGTGTGTGGCTTGTGGTCTGATGAGAAATTCTGTACGAAAGTTTGCTCGGATAAGCCGGAGGGAAGAGGTTAGTATAGTCGTGATTGGAGGATAACATTAAGGAGGATTTACGTGGATCTATATAGGTCCACTAACGGGGGTCTTGTGAGAGGAAAAGTGTGTTTGGTTTCTATCAAAACAGCATAGAATTTCTTGACTACTTGAACAACTGTTTGATTTTTAAGGTGTTTTCTACTGCATGGAATGTCGCTGCAAGGCGAAATCGTTTCAAACGTACAGTTAAATTTTCGTGCGAAATCACAGCAGAACGTAGCGAACATAATTGACGAAATCAGTGACTCCTTATCTTTAAGCAAGTGCGTCATGGCTGATGAAGCGGAATATGTGCATAGATACGTAGAACGAACGGAGAGACGAGAGGCACAGAATCTTTACACAATTTGCGACAGCGCATTAAAACCTTTCCACTTCGTTTAATCTTTTCGACGTAACGTTTGTTACCTTTTATGTTTCACTTAACGAAGCTCCCAGCATCTAAGCCTATGTAGTCTAAAATAGCAGAGTACCGAATTCTCAAGTTTATGTCAGGATGTTTGACGAATCTGCCAGTTATTTACTTGGACAGACGGGGAAAGAAGTGAGAAAACTCAGGATTATCGGCGTCTCGGTCGAGACTCAAAGCAGGGATCTCCCGAATAAAAGTACGCACCTTCGCCATCCTGCTCGGCAACGATTTGTTATCACTGTTTGACACAAATATTTCATATTGTGGACTGCTAGGTTATGGTCGCATGTAATTGATGGTAGTTCTACTCTGAAGAAGGAAACAGTGTTTTCTTTCGAAGGTTTGTACATGCCGTCAACCCAGAAGACGATATATGAATCTTCACCGCTGTCCACACTTCACATCTCGCATGTATCTTTATTAGTTGTGGTTAAACACGATTTCTAATACGATATAGCGAAGAATGGTGGGAGGGGGGATTGGGGGGGGGGGGGGGAAGAACAACGATTTGAATCTTGACAGGGAAGAGGGAGTTCCTGTTCTCCAAAACCGTTTAGACTGCTCTTAGGGTCCACATTGCCTGCTATTCAGTGGATCGCGATGTTGTTTGTCAGGAGTAAGGCGGCTGGGGCGTAAAGTTGACCACTCACCTCCATCCAGTGCTGAGTTTTAAGAATGAGTGGCCCTAGGTAATAAAAAAGACTGTAAACTCGCTGTCCAAGCACAAGTTCGTCTATAAGCAGCAATCAGCTACACGTTTCGGCTATATATAGCCATCATCAGGCATCAAATATAATGCAATGCAATAACAAATTTTTTTCCTAGTTATATTTCTGTAGTCAGCCTCATGATGGCTATATATAGCCGAAACGTGTAGCTGATTGTTGCTTATAGATAAAGTTGTGTTTGAACTTGTGTTGACGTTCTTCTATATTTACGCTTGTATTTAAACACAAGGGCGATGCTTTGTCTGAAAAAAAGAGTGGAACTTTTCTCCCCCCCCCCCCGCCGTGTATGCCTTCATGGCATGCACAGGGACAAATCTATCCTTTTTTTACGAACAGCACGTTGGAAAGGACATGGAAACGCCTGACGTTCATAGAGCCGTGCATCATAATATATTTCTGTAGTAAAAACAACTAGATGCATCAATGTCTGAAATTTATTTTATTGGAGTAACACTCTACATGTTTCGGACGGTCTTTTCGTCCATCATCAGGAGTTCAAGACTGTACATACTGCAACAGGCATGTGTCAAACAGATACTGCTGTCTGCTTGTTAGCATGAAGACAGCCGTATCTGTTTGACACATGCCTATTGCAATATATACAGAGTTTAATTCCTGGTGATGAACAAAAGACCGTCCGAAACACGTAGAGTGTTACTCCAGTAAAATAAATTTGAGACATTGATGCATCTGGTTGGTTTTACTGTAGAGACATGGAAAAGATGTTTGTCCTTTTTAATATAAAACAAAACAATAACGAGGAGAGTTTATATGAAGCCGCGCGACCCCCTCAATCCATGTAGTCTGCTTCTGGGCTGAAAACCGAAACCAGCAACTAAGGATTATGAATCACAAAGGTTAAGTACTGAATTACGACGCTTGGTTTTCATGTCTACCATTTGAACTCCGTACTGGATATCTCTGCTGCTATATATTGTTAAATAACATGCAATAAATACTTCAATTATTAACCAACAATTGAACTTACATAAATTCCACATAAAATCACCTAACAATTTTAAGTGTTTCTAAGTGTTTTTATGTGGAATTTATGTAAGTGCAATTGTTGGTTAATAATTCAGGTGATTCTACGAAATTCACGGTGCAACAATAAGGTTTATGCAATAAATAGTCTCGTTTAATTCTGTGGGTCAATTTATTATTAGTTGCTTATGTATTTATTCCATGTAGTAACGGAATGCGTAAACCAACACCGAGAAAAAAAACACTATTTTTTCACTCGCATGTGCGGTATAACATAACGCATTGATTTTGCTACTTTTATGTTTGAAATGTAGGCTTTGTTAGAAAACTGTTGCTGATGCTTAAGGATATGCAAATGTGAACTTCTCTTTATACCCTTGTGTCTTTGGGTTTATTCCTTCGACAAACAACAGTACCCTAAAGCCGTGTGCGTATATTACGTGTAAATTCAGTATTCATCACTATTCACTCAGTGTACCTAAATATATGTTATTTTATTTGGAACAGAAAACTGAACGCTTTTCAGAACCCAGAATTTGCCAGACTTTTGTTCTATAAATACAGATACGCGCATTTTGCTGATGGTTGATGACTGCTGTGTTGTACAATGGATATTAAAATAGCGTATGCCCTTAAGTTATATCTCAAAATGCCTCAGGTTATGTCATATTAGGATTATTCTGTATTGTATTATCATCATTATTATTTACGTAAATCTTTGTTACGTGTGTGTCTTGTATATTGTTTATTTTTACTCGTGTTTGCATGTTGACCGGTTACCGTCATTCGCTGCTTGGCTGTTGACTCAGCAAGCTAATTAACAAGAACTGAATAATATTGATGACAATGATGATGATGATGATGATGATGATAATAATAACAATGAAGGCCTAACAACATAACCATAGGGCATGAAGAATTTACAAAACATAAGAGATACCAGTAGCGATTGGAACAATTAGAACCATCTGTAAATCATGCAGAAAAAATGTAACGTACCTGGAAAGCACAACATCAAGGAAGTAAATGCAACAGCCATATTGGGCACTGCGCACCTGCCTCGCGAAGTAGAGCAAATTTTATCACGGGAAATAATATGTACAATGTAGGTGTACTGTAACAGCAGAATAGCTGTAACATCACGTACCCTAGAAACATGGTTTGTTTCCTGTGTGTGATCATAATTACTTTGAATAAAGGTGTTAACCAATAGTATCTGTAATAATAATAATAATTATTATTATTGTTTTCATCTTCATAATCAAAAAACAACACGCCACAATTTTAATTTAATTATGTAATTTTATTTAAGATTTAAACGAAAAGGCTAGGAATAATCTTACGGCGCATGCGTCATAAGTAACGGGAAACCGACGATAGCTACGGAAGGATGCGTAACTGAGAGCGGCCGTCGTGACGTCACGAGACACAGTATACCGCCATAAATTAAATTAATTGATCTAAATAAATTAAACTAGCATGACGAATGCCGTAGAATATGAAATTACTTGCTGTGACTCTTGTATGAAAAATCTTGCAGATGATAATAAAAACCTATGGCCACCAATTAACTTAAGGAGAATCATAACAATGGAACAATTGAAGATGATTATGTTGATGGATTATCAGGTATTGCATTGTTGTTATTAGCACTGATGAAGTGCGGGTGTTTCACAAAGCTCAGTGATGTGAATGGGCAGGTATCTTACGTACAGCACAGTGTAAGGTTTATGGTATATCTGCTTCCGTTAAATTTGATAAAGTCAGTGATGATAAGGTGAAGGGATTAATTACTACTGTTCTTAATTAACAATCATGCAATTAGCATGTATGCAACAGCGCAGTGTATAACCGCACGTATAATAACCTCAGCTGCAGATAAATGAATGTTATTATATCAACAGTGACGATGAAGCTAATAATATTAATAGTAATGGTAATAACGTGGGGGGGAGAAGAGGTGTATACAGGGTTTTGGTGGTGAAATCTGAGGGAAAGAGACCACTTGGAAGATCCAGGAGTAGATGGTATGATAATATTAAAATGGATCTTCAGGAAGTGGGATGTGGGGACATGGACTGGATCGATCTGGCTCAAGATAGGGACAGGTGGCGGACACTTGCGAATGCGGTAATGAGCCTTTGGGTTCCATTAAATGTGGGGAATTTCTTGACTAGCTGAGAAACGGTTAGCTTCTCAAGAAGGACTCTGCTTCATGGAGTGAGTAAGTAAGCAAGTAAGTAATGGCGATAACAATAATAATAATAATCCCTTAGTGACACTGAAAATGTAACCTGCATTGTGGGGTGAAGAAATGGAATAAAGCAAAATAATAATAATAATAATAATAATACGTAAACACAAAATAACAGTATATGAACTGTAAATCAGTTCACAGAACATCCAACATGGCCCCAATCTTAGAGTGTAGCCGGGAGACCTGGTCGATATTCTCCGCCTTGATGGTTGAAATGTAAATTATGGAAGTGTGTGACGTCATTCTTCCCATCCCCTTGTCTGAGAGGAGTAACTAAGCTTATTTAGGGTAGCTGTCAGGATGGGGGACAGCAGGATTTGGGGGAAGGGTATAATGAGATTAGAAGGTTAATGGCTAAGGTTTAAAACGTAGGTAAGACACAAGAGTGAGGGTTGATGGAGGGTTGAGAAGAGCCCAAAAAGCTGTGCTATCGTGTAGGGCAGTTTGCTGAGTCTCACTGCGAAATGGTGTGACAATGCGCGTACGGTGCGTACAGGGAAGATTGTATGCTATATGTGTCGTGTACTTGGCATCCTGTGGCAATATCCATGAGCTAGTATCAGACGCTACGGCGTCAAGACAAGTTTGAAAAGTGCTCTGCGTAGTAATAAAGGTATAATTAGGGGGAAGCTACCGAAGTTGCGGCACTTAGACCTGCAGCCTCGGGCAGAGTGGCACTGGGGTGGGTTGTTATCCCGTCACTTCAGTCCCCCTTGCCAATCGTCGTTTTTTATAATGTTCTATATTCACGTTTCGCCACTTCTGTGGTTTGTGTCAGGCAAAATCAGCCATCAAAATAGCAACCCTCAAGTGAGGCTTCTTGTTTAATGGGACATCTTTTAGAACTTAAGAAAAAACTGGATTTTTAAGATGGCTATTGGGACTAAAAATATTGGACCGCCAAAGGAATTCTAACACACGAAACAGGCTTAAAATAGATAACATAGTAGAAGATTTGAATGGACGATGAAAAAAACTGGTTAGATCACCGGAATGGAATGGACACGATTCGGCTACCAAGATTGGTTCTCCTATACCATCCCAGGGAAAGACGGAATATGGGACGACCTAGACGAAGATTATAAAAACTAAGAACACCGTGAAATTTAAAGGAACGGCTTCTAGGACCTAAACCTCAGACACGTTCGTGATGATCACGAAGAATAAAAAAGGGCAGTACCACAGAAATCATAAAATCGTCATTGATGTGTTGCAAAAAATCAAAACGTTATTGGTGCAGGTCAGTACACCGGAGAAACAGTCTGTCTCTGTTTTCAGGGTCGAAATACGTGTAAGGTGAGATGAGTGTAGTGTCAGCTGACATGTGCAGGTCGCAGTATCATATTTCCCATGAGAAGGGTGAAGATACAAAAGCCTGTCAGGGCCAACAGTAACAGAAGCTCTAAAAAATATGTATCCAAGTTTTTGTCCTAAAAAAATTTTTAATAAAATCAACTAGATGCACTAATTTCTCAAATTTATTTTTGGAATAAAACTCTACCTGTTTCGGACAGTTCCTCTGTCCATCATCAGGGGCTTGCAAGCTGTCAGCAAACCTGTATGACACATACCATTGCTGTGCGTAAAGTGAAAAACTCCTGATGATGGACAGAAGAACTGTCCGAAACGTGTAGAGTTTATTCCAAAAATAAATTTGAGAAGTTATTGCATCTAGATGGTTTTATTATAAGAATTTATCACGATGCATGGTCACCTGAACGCCAGATTTGTCCTAAACAAGTTTTTATCGAAATCACTGGTCATGAAGACTTGTGGCAGTTTATAACTATGTGGATCCTCAAGTGAATGGGATTGGTAACTTATTCTTATTTCCGGATAGGTTCTTTGTTTGTCCGTTGGGTGAGAGGCTGGCTGCACCTCACAGCTGACTGGAAGCGGTGAAATATTGAAAAGGATTCTTAACAGAAATGACGTTGGATGAAGTACACAATTGTGGCTGTCTTTGGCTAGCTGGTGTCACCACAGCGAGCTGCTGTCCTCTTTTTTTATTTTTTGTCAATTATTTTTAGATGTCATTGTTGCAGGCGGCAGGAAGTACGGCAATACTTTATAGTTGTGTTGGACGCAGTAAGGTGTTGGGTATTTTGGACACGGAACTTACTGTGACTAAGTAATGGGTAGTCCAGCTGATTGCCCACGATGGGAGATGGGTTGTGCAGTCGGTAGACAGGAACGTCATTCGGGAATATTAACTTGTGACATCGTAACGAACGAACAAACCAACAAACCGGTATATTACTGCAGTAAATCACGCTAACACGAGTTTTATATCACTCACTGTGTACTAAAGAGATGGGTAGCCCAGAATCAACAGATTATGAACACAGGACACAATAACGCAGTACGCGATACGTCACTGCGGGTGTGGTAGGTGGTAGCACCAGGTGAAGGACGCTTGTTCAGATCTCGTGAAAGCAATTTTGTATTTGTTGCACGTTTCCTTATTGACTTCAATCGGTCACTTGTGAACTTAAGTGTAAATTTCGATTAGTTGTTTGTTGCTAATGTGTTTGAACCTAGCAGACAGAATACATTGGACTGTAGCACTATAGCACTATAGCACTATAGCACTATAGCCGAACCGTAAGACAGTTTCATAAAATTGTACGAGAAAGTTGAAATTTTATTTTTTTATTAAACTGAAAGGCCTAACACCTGTAGAATTTTAAAATAGATTCGTATATTTGTAAAATGTATTTTAAATCATTTTTATTATAATAGTGACGATTTTAGGAAATGTGTATTTTTAATATTTTGTCATTTTGTAATTCTGCTTTTGGAGAACAAATGACGTGGATAAAACCCTTAGCTTGGTTACTTAGAGACCAGTAGTAACAGGTTACTTTGAGAGCAACAGTAACAGGTTACTAGACCAATATTAACAGGTTGTGTGCATCTGACATAGGCCTATTGGAAATAATTGTACGAGGAAATGGTTGGAAACTACATAACCTTGATTACTTCAAACTTAAGTTCAAATACGTAATATTTCTCTGATTTCTGAACTTTATACATATTTTGCGATGAGAATTTTGTTTGGGTTTCAGATCGCTTCAGTTAGTATATAGAAATATCGTATAAGGGTCCGAATTGCTTCCAGTGTTGTGGACAAAATTTATAAGACATTAATCTAAACAGCAACTAGATTTCAAATGGTTGTAAAATGAACGGTCAAGTCATGTGATCTAAAAACAGTAGAATTTCAAGTTTAGATTCGCTACTGAAATCACGTTGACATGAGACTGTAACTATATGAACAGATCTGTTCACACCCAAGATGTGGATTGTCCGAACTGTTCAACACATTAATAAGATATGCCACAGTGATTGTAAATAGTAAGTAGGCCTTCGTTGTCCTAGAAGTGCGCCAAGCATCAACCAGGCTTAAGTCTGACGGATGTCACACATCAGGGATGAAAATTTTCCGATACCCCCTGTTGCCTGGGAGACGAAATTCTGTATGGTGTCGCCTAATATTTGTGGGCCCTCAATATGGAACCTGCTGCATGCCACTCTTCTGGCGCCAAGGTTTTTTGTGGCCCGTATATATATATTAATTTCTGCACACCTGTCATGCATTGTAAGACAAGCAGCGAACTCCTAGAGAAACGCCATGAGTTATTTATATTGTAAGACTTTTTCTCTGCGTAGAAAATAAAAACATTTACTGAAAATAAAGTATTCTTATCTTGCCTGCTAACGGACGATGAGGAGTGGTTTGAGATGCGAAGTAATAATCACAAAGCGGTAAACATTTTAGGTATGTAGACGCAGTAATATGGCCGAGGAATAAAAAAGACGTCAGAACTCCAGTAAAAAAATAATACGATCATGTCTTTTGTAGGAAAAGCATTGAAATACCAACCTGACGGATCTGTTACTTCGCTGGAAACCGACAATTATCTGGGTCCAGCGAAGTAACAGGCTGTTTATAATCAGCCTCACAACCACGCACTTACTTTTGCTTGTACTCTGCATAACTGCCTTCACCTTCTGTAAACTAAAATCTGAATAAATTGTATGGGCCCATATTGGTAAGGAAATATTGATATTATGTCTGTTAAAAAGTGAAGTGAATTGAAGTGGTCAGAGGCTTTTTAGGGCAGTGAAGGGGTTCATTGTTTTGAAATGGTTGTATTTCTGTTTAATTCTGTAATTTGTATATCTTTATTCCCATGTTTATGTATTCTTATTGTGTGTTTATTTATTTTTATTGTTATGTATGTGTTGTATTATGTTTCATTGTGTTGTTTTGTGTATTGTTTGTGTGTAAATGTGTACTACAACTGCCACTGGGTTTAAAGCCACTTGCAACTAACAAAATACATCTTCTTCTTCTTCTTCTTCTTCTTCTTCTTCATATTTCAAATTGTCTGCTAATTTCGCTTTGTTTTGTGCGCAATTTACTTCTTGTGTAGAGAAAGAAAGGCTTGCTCCCTGTGACATATTTTAAGGGAGACTGGAGCCACCCTAGCACATTGGCATCCCCTGCATATGCTAGTGCCGGTGTTGAAGAAGGCTCATGCAAGCAGACTTGTCACCAGTAACGTATTCATTCAAGCTGCCAACACGCTTTAATTCCTATGTGTACTTCACTGTATTGTCCAGTGAGTACTGATATGGTATATGGAAGTGCTCAGACTTTTTGCTGGCTGGATATTTCACTTACTATGTGTCTGTCGCCACTTTACGCTTTATTGTTCATATTAGGAAAACAGCCTGTTGATTATACGACCACCTGATGACGGCCACTTGTTAACCCAAACCTGTTGTGACGGTCAAACCATACTCTAAGGACCATAGGCCTGAAGTATATAATATAGAGCTACATGTATAGTTATGTGTTATATAATTCTTTAGCGCGGAAGAGCGCCTTGAGGATTCAACGGGACGTATATTATGTACGCGCGTAGAATACATACATAGTGAGACCGTCTGACATTTAATGTCATTTGCAACAGACTGTTTCTTACCAGTGAAAGTATGTACATATCGAGGTTATATGATGATTAACGCTATCTCTAGTACAGTGAGAGTAACTAAGTCGTCTATGAATGACGAACACAATTCTCAATCATAAAACGTCTCTGTTATAATTATTATTTTTCGCTTTTTTATCAGATTTACGATAAGTAGAAATAAGCGAAGTGCTGTAAATCGGAAACATTCGAAAGAACTGCACCTTCATTTTTTCTCATATTTCAAGGTGTTAAATGAACTCGCAAGATAATGATTGTACCTGGAATGCAAATGACGTCACTGTGCATTCAGTTCCTCTCGTTATAACAGCTGCGTAGTTATTGAAATACTGACCGGGGCGTCTGCTGTGTATAAAACAAGAGCGTGATGCCTGTTATCAATATTTTAAGTTTCGTCAGGAATGGTTACAAATGTACTCGACCAACTTAACTTGACCAATGTTCATAAACTTGCTTTTGAATATTCCTCAACAGAATTGCTGTATACAGAACTAAATAACATAAAAATTAATAGTAAATATCTGTATTTAATACAATTTATTTTAATTGTATTAATTTTAGAATAGCACATTACATAAAACAAAGAACTAATTTGTATTAATAATTATCTAGAGAGACGTAACACAAAGCAGTCTTTTAATATTCTGCAAGTTCACTCTATATTTTTTTATGTTTTGCTGACCGTGCATCTCAACCTGTGCACGGGACGGCCACCTATAGGTGTGATGATACCAGAGGCTGTATAATAAAATTTTGACCTCCTGATGATGAGAACATGGTGCTCGAAACATGTAGAGGCATGAAATTAACTTATTGTAAAACAAATATTTTGTGCATCAAGTTGGTTAATTACTAAGATAAATTCACTCTACATGTTTCGGGTGTCAACCTCACCCATCATGAGGTGTACACAAAACTTATACTACAGCCTCCTGTACTGTGCAGCTACCTCCCTTCAACGTGGCCAAGCTAGCTTAGCCACGTTGGCTGCACAAAAAATATGGCCAGTACCGTAGGCTGTAGTTACAGTTTTGTGTACTCCTGATGATGTGTGTGGTTGACACCCGAAACATGTAGAGTGAACTTGCAGAATAATAAATAGACTGCTTTGTGTTGCATCTCGCTGGACATTTATTAATATAGATCAGCGATTCACGGAGCCATAAATATAAAGATAAAACTAATTCGTATTTGAAATTAAATAACAGTGGCTGAATTCCGAGTATTTTCAAGAAGTGGGCCACGATTTTTCAACACACTGGGAAATTCCATGAAATTTCCATTGTTAAAAATGTGGGAAACTCATCATGGCCCTGGATTGGAAATTCGTGATTAGCTAAAGAGCACACATAATCAATAAATCGAAGTACCATTATTCTGTTCTTCTTCAATTATTCGTTATGCCTGGTGATGTCGTTTCTAGGTTGAGCGCTCGAGGGGCAGATTAACCCATTGTTGTGTTCCAAATAATTTTAACTGTAAATAACAGGGCATTCGAGTTTGTGATTTTGAGTGTTTTTGCTGTCCACTTTACAGGTGATTTAAATAAAATAAACTCTGTTTATTCCATACTTAATATTTGTGAAAAAAGTAAACAGGGCCAACAATAGTCTTTTGTTTCACATATTGCCAACCAATCAATCTTTCCTTACCGATAGATGCAAAATGTCTTGTATATCGTTCAGTCTTAGTTTTATGATGAGTTATTACGTTAAGTTAAAGGTGTAGTACGTCGAACTTTATTCATTATTCTTCCTTTATCGTGTATCGGGCGCATAGAAAACGGATTATCTAATAGTTGAAGAATAAAAGACCAACTTGATATCACTTGCTATTTTATTTCACTTCTTATGTGCTCAACATGTTTCGGACATTAATATATCCATCATCAGGAGCTTGCGACTATTCTGTTGAATTACCA
>Ga0136643_10012411_pt1 | contig 12689 bp, 8 predicted proteins | sample TergutLab28metaG_FD_96883 | JGI IMG/M metagenome (GOLD analysis project Ga0136643, IMG submission 96883) | Labiotermes labralis P1 segment gut microbial communities from Petit-Saut dam, French Guiana - Lab288 P1 (version 3) (version 3) | ecosystem: Host-associated > Arthropoda: Insects >...
CCCCCGGGAAAGACCCGGTACCCATTTTACAGGAGGCTGGGTGGGCCCCAGGGTCGGTCTGGACGGGCGGAAAATCTCGTCCCCACCGGGATTCGATCCCGGACTGTCCAGCTCGTAGTCAGTCGCTATACCGACTGAGCTACCGGGCCCACATATTTTATTAAATAACCAATAAAACTTTGACAAATATGCTTCCAGCTGGAGCCGAGATGTTACGTGAGGGCGAGTGGACGGACATACAAGCAACAAGATTCTAGTAGGCGCTTTTTGCAATTGTTTGGTAAAAGCGCCTAACGTTATTGCAACCGTCTACACAGACATAATAAATTGCGCTTAATAGGCCTATGTGTCCATACGTCTGTAACGTTTCTACTCGTCAACATGGAACGAAGGCCAGTGACATAATACCGGACGGAAGGAAGCACATTTGGTGTGAATATTAGATCTAATTGAAAGAAGCAGCGTGTTTGCAACACAAGCAGTTCTGAGCAGAACGCTTAAAACCTGCTTCCCTCTTGCATAAAATTCTGGTACTGCATGTCACTTAAAGGAAGGTAAACATGTCTTTTTACGCATCGTGCAGGCATCTTGAAGAGTAGAGGAAAATTCCCACACATTCTTTATATTGGTATTACAAAGGGGTCAGTTGTCAGCCAACTTCATACTCTACTAATAAGTACCTCGGAATCATCCTCTAATAGCAGTTGAAATGGGGGGCGGGGGGGGGGGGTTGGCCGTACCCTCTCTGCATTTTAGAGTCGTGAAAATCTGTTGATACTGCCAGTAGTCCAACTATGATTCATCTGACTTCCAGCCCACAGCCTAGTCATTATACCGACTACGCTGTCCCGGCTACCTCCTTCATCTCTATGAGCATCATCGTCATAATCATCATCATCATCCTTATATATAACGTTTTGGAAGAGCTGTTTAAGCACAGATTTTAAGCATTAATTCTGGTAGATATAATTTTTTACTATATGTTATCGTCAAATACAACGGTATGTGGATACTTATAACATTTATTTTTGCAACAGATTTCTACAAACCTGCCACCATAAAATCAAATATCTCCAAAATAAAAATTGTTTTAACAACAATTTATGTTTCTCCTTATTAAAATGGAATTTTATTAACAATGAACAAGAGCATAGATTGGTAGAACAGGTAAAATGGATAAGAAATGTCACTTTGTTAATTGTCTTGCCTTGTATCTTTGTTATTGTTGTCAGTTTTACTCACGTATATTAATTTTTTCCCTTTATTTTAGGCAAGATATTCATAACAGCACTCTAATGTGTTATTATGTCAATGTATTATTTGTATGACTTTTATTCTTTGTGTGTTCGACGCAAAATACGCTTTACAACTTTGGTAAGATTTGACGCTGTCTTTTGCTAAAAGTTGGAATACTTTATACTGACTTTTATGACAGTGGCACATTCTGTTCGAAGAGACTAAAACGGAGAAAAATTCTGCACAGCTGCCAATTACTTAGTTTGCAATTAATAAAAATATTGACGAGTAGCGCATTTGGGTCACCCCCTAGTGTCATAAAATTCGCAGTAATTTTTGTGAAAACCGGAAAATTGGTTCAAAAGCCGAAATAACACAAACATGGCAAATTTACAAGCTTGCTAATTACTTCCGAATCAGGAAAGTAATCTAAACCGTGCCAAGTTCGTTTATTAACTCTCTTAGACAAGAATTATACGTAATGTCCTACCTCCTACACAAGGACGTGTCCAATATAAAGAGCTAAGAGTTAAGGTACATAACGATCGTTTATCAGAGCGTCATAAGAAACCCACAACCTGTGCAGGCGCACCTCAACCATTTTGACGTTACAGCAGATGGTAGACACAGTTTAAATTGTCTTGAATTACAGTGCCGGAATTTTACCTACTGATTTGCTCTGTTTGTACAGACTGAAACTTGTAATTTCCTCAAGTACAGATACAATAATTAAATTGACTCGTGACAGAAACTGAATACCTGACTTGTTTTCGTGCACATTTCTTTCAATGGAATCAAGTAGTTTTGTTTCTTCTGATTGAAGCAGAACCCCCTTTTTACAACTGTTCATCAGAAACACTTGTTATTCCGGTTTGTACGTTGTTGGGTGTTCTGTTATTCTGGTCTAATATTTGACTGATCGATACAAGTAATGCTACATTAACTGAAAGCAAGAGCTGCATTTTTAATATCGTGTTAAGTAAGATAACGTGAAATAATTACTTACACCGCTTTTATCTTATACATTAATGCATGAGATTAATGTAATATATGATAAATTGTAGTAAGAGAAATTCTGTATAAGACATTTGCATTTATTCTTATAAATAAATAGGTTAAGCGATCTTATGTTTATTCGACCGTGCATCATTGTAATAGTTGAAGAATAAAGACCAACTTGATGTCACTTGGTATTTTATTTCACTTCTTATGTACTCAACATGTTTCGGATATTAGTATATCCATCATCAGGAGCTTGCGACTGTGGTGTTGAATTACCACATCGGTCGTTTTGTTCTTGGTTCGTTGTGTGTTGGAGATTTGGTGTGGTTGGGTTTGAGTTGTGTCCGTGTTGCAGGCTCTCAGCGTTGAATTGAGACCTTGGAGTGATCTAGCAGCAATTTACACCTCACGCTCAAAGTTATTATTTGCCTCAAGCAGTTGGTCGCGTGCACAAAGATGCAGGCTTCTGCATTTTTTCATAGTAGGTTCTTGATGTTTTGTGTATCAACTGACATTGACTGAAATATTACTGTCTTTACGAAGCTAGGCTCGAAGACAGGAAACGAGGCACCGCATGCCTCTGTCATCAGGTAACTGATGATTCGGGCAATGAGATTCTCTGAAACGCTGGAAAACTTCTCTCAGATTTCACGACTCCATAACCCCAAATAGAGGGATATTTTTCCAAATTAAAGTCTCGTGTAAGAGCAGCCAATGCAATGTAGATGATTAGTATCCTTATTAAATGTATGCATTTTAGTATTTCCTAATTAGTTACTTCTTATTTGTTTTCCAGATAACAAAACTGATTATGATGCACTACAGAATTTACCAGTGCCTTTTTAAATTTAAAATGTTACACTTTTTCACAGTACGTGCCAAAATGTAATATGTCTTACGGCCACAGGAGATACGTGGTTTTCCCTGTGCCTTTCTCTCACAGCGCTATACGAAATGTCTTGGAACGAATATCACCCAAAATGGACAATAAATGTGGAAATTATCAAGGATGGAAATTATCACGCACAGAATTTCATGTGTTCCTCTAAAAAAATATGGCCGTCTTCGAGAACTGCTGTGAAGAATTTTAATAAAAATCCTTCAAGCAATATGAAATTACGAGTAGAAAAATTTTACACCCTCAATAAAACACGAATATCGCTGAGCGTACTCGATGTACTGTCATTCGCAACAAAGTTTTGTGATGAAGTGCTGCACAGAATGTCATGTAAAGTGCTGCACAGAACATCATGTAAAGTGCTGCACAGAATGTCATGTAAAGTGCTGCACAGAATGTCATGTAAAGTACTGTACAGAATGGCATGTAAATCACACCAAAAGTTTAGTCGCCTGTACTATGTCACAGGCAGAAGAAGGTTGTCTCCAATTAGGGTGGTCCATTTATTTCGCAAATTACGTCTGTGAAGTAATAAAAACATGACCTCCTAACCCACAAATCAAAGTTTTGCTTACTTTTGACGCGAAAGAAAGAAATAACACATGAAAACATTAAAGCGTCCTACTCACTCTTATACAGCTTAGTGTTCGAAACCTGACGCTTGGAGTCAATATACTAGAGCAAATAAATTAATTCATCCAGGAAACTGTTGAAAACGAGATGAGAAAGCAATCAAGTTTTCTGGTACTGAGTCAACTTTCTTGCATAAATGTAAGCTTTACAGATATCTTGACAACGCACATAGCATGCTCCCTGTTTACACACCTTAAATGAAGTACCAGGGACTTAACGTCTAAGTGATATATTGTTACCATCTGCCCCATGTGAGCAAAGAGTGAACGGATGCGGAAACAGGATTTCATTCGTCGGTTGAGCCCAGATCGGTCAGGACAATCACACGGCTTGAGGCATAACATGTGAGATGAGAAAATTCATGCACTTTGGATAATAATTGTGTTAGGTGGGGCGAAATCACTTAGCGAAACTGGAACATCCTGCGGGCACAGGACTGTCAAACGTCTCGCCTGCGACGGTTTCTATTTGTTCCACCACAGGAAATGTGACACGTCGCAATACTCATGAAGAATGTTGTAGATGTTGAGCAAATGTGATTCCGTGGCAAAGCTTCGGAAACTTGACTTCAAACTGAATTATGTGATTGCCGGGAACATCAGTGCTGGCAAGACCAGCACACGAGACACACAGCACTGTTTCAGTAAACACGACTAACAAACACAATAGCTAATTAACTTCATGGAGCAGAACCTTTCTTTAGAAACTAATCCCTCCTTGGATAGTCAAGAATTTCCCTGCATTTTATGGGACCGTAAGTTTCATCACTGTGTTTACAAGATACCGCCCCTTGTCCCTGTCCTGAGCCAGATAAATTCAGTCAAAGCTTCCGTTCTATTTCTTAAAGATCCCTTTTAATATTATTCTCCTTTCTGTACCTAAATCATAAGGTTTCCCCACCGAAGCAATGTAAGTACCTCCCCTCTCTCCTGTAAGTGCCACGTGTCTCTCCCATTTACATTTTCGTACCTTATGGCATAAATAAGAAGCCAGAATTGGAATAATGTAATTAGCTTAATTGCAGTACTGAAAGTTATATTTAGTGGATATGGGCGTTCTCATGACAATAAGACTGTTTTACAAGAAACTCACTATAAATTTGCGTGAGTAGGGTCGTAGGAATGAATGTAGTTTGGGATACAGAAAATGTGCTGTATTGTATTGTATTTCATTCTTTCGTACCGTATTGGGTTATAATGCACTGCCGTATCATATGGAGTACTTATAATCTTGTAAGCCCCATAAAATAACGTATTAACGATAATGGATTTACTCTCGACATGAACATGTTGGATTATAAGATCTGCTGACAAGAAGAACGGACTCGTCTCAAACGGTAGGTACAGCGCGTGCGTCAGATCCTGTGTTGTTGGCACACTTACTTGCACAGAATTTGTCCATAATCGTAATATAGAATAATTTATAAATTAATGATATTTCACGTCGTTATAAGGTAACAATAGACTTACCTGATTTAACATGTAAAGTCTGCTTAGTCATAGCATCAATATTCTTCAAAATTTTAAAATAAAAGACAAAAATTCCAATTTATTCAAAACTTGTTTTTTAGTTGTGAAAGGCGGAACACAGAGCCTTTCCTTTGCCATTCTCGAAACTGTATTCCGGAAATAGCAAGCCGCGGTAAAAGGCCTAGTTGCCACATCCCATGACGTAAAAAAAAAGTATATCTTATGTCGTTTTGTTATTTATTGCTAGAGGATGTCCACTGATAAGAGTTACATACTTCAGAACGTGGAGTCACGTCCATTTAGAATGCGTTTTAAAAATTTAAAAAAATGGCGATTGGTATAATTTCTTGTATTTTCTATATTACGGAGCGCACCAAAATATTTTAACGCATAGATATGAAATTTTAGTACAGTAAAGGAAGAGACCAATATTCACGTCACCTCTCAACTAAATGTCTGAGGAAATAATGAGTCTGCTCTCTTTAATAACGAATATTTAAGAGGGTTCTAGTATACGCCTTTGTTTATGCGTATTGCTGAAGCTGATAAAATCTGATACACACCGTAGATACAGGAATACCTTACTCAGCGATGGAATATTGGCTTACCAATTTGCTCATTGCATCTGAAATTTATAAAGGTACTTTCTCAAAGAGAAAACGTCAGTACTGAAGCAACATAACTTCATGCGTTCTTACACAGCTGCTCAAGTGAAGAAATTGCAGTAAGAATAAAGTAATAAAATATTTACTTTCCGAAACACCTGAGCTATTCTGGGCTCTTCAAAATAAATATAAATAATTCATTCGCACTGTTACTGTAATTAAACATGAGATGTCACAAACCGTAAAAAAATTCACGCACATCATGTGGTCATAGAAATCGAATCATTACTTCTTGAAACTGGAGAATGCATAAATTGCTGTCCTTAATTAAAAGTGCCCAGTGCTTGGTCCAGTGTCCAAGACGAGAGGGCACTGGACAACGTATGCAGAAATTTGTTCATTTCGTGTAATGTGAGCTCTCACAAATATGCTTAGACACTGCTACAAACGAATTTCATAATATCTGCAGACATTTTGTGCACCAATATTTACGTATTCAGTAACCAATCTATGTTTTATGTATGCTTTATTGATGACCATTAAATCCCTGAGGATGATCAAAATAAATCGAAACATGTCGGAATTATGAAAGGTAGTGTATAAATATATAATTGTAATATTATTGCACTTTTTGGTTTCATTACGCGAAAAGATAAAAATATTAAGACATTACTGACAAAAGGCATTCTTCCGCCAATTCGTGAAGAAAACTCAAACTTAGAACATAGCAGGTAAAGTTAAGCTCAAAGACACTGAATTATAAAATGTGTTTTCTTTATAAAAGGAGAGTCTGGAAGCAGCTAATTTACCTCTTAAAGCCTACTGGTTAAGTGAGGCACCAACAAGTTTAATGTTAAAAAATTGTACATTCTGCCCACACTGTATGTATGTACGTGCTTTGTACCTATCCCAGCACAACCAGCAACTTTTTCCCATATAACATAAACTGATTGGTTTTTATAACTGAGATATAAAGTGTTTTCTGCGCGGTACGAAAGGGATCTTTAATTAAAACTGTTTAAGCTTGGTGTTTAAGGAGTTAAGCAACTAAATTCATGTCAGGACCGAATATGATAAGAGGCTATCGGGCCAGTATTATTTAAATTGCATCTTACTAAGTCGATTGGCTAAAATATAGAAATAAAGAGAAGAAGTTAAAGGGAGGTGATTCGAAGGAGAAATCAGTGAAGTGTCTTCATAGATATCGTCCTGTCTTCTTAGGTAATACATATGCTACGCGACGAAGGAACTAGAAAGGGTGCTGGATGTGTGCTTAATTTAGAAGCGCAGAAGAAGCCTGATATTTGCAAGAGATGGCGGCACGGATTGAGCTAATTAATAATTGCGCACTTTAATTCCTAGAAGCATGAAGTATATTACGATTATATTAAAAATTATTCCCTACGACGCAGCATATAAAATACGTTTCTGTTGAAAAGGATTAATTGTATTTTTATTCTGCTATTGATATGAATAAATAACATACAGGAAAATGTACAGAATTTATGCTACAGCAAATGACACGTGCAATAATCACTGTATTTTAAAGTCAATATAAAAATTCTTTGGAACTGGACGAAATACGTGACGATATTTCTGGTATTGTATGACGTGTAAGTACGAGTAAAGGATCTGGAGAGATGTAAAAGGAGAAGCTTTTCGATGTGTTTGAAATATAGTGTTTAATTACAAGACCATAACGACAGTGATTAAAACATTTCCGGACTGACGTCCACACCGGGCTCCTAATACACATGAAATCAGGAGTACCACCGGATGAGCCTGTGGTGTAGGAAGGAACTGTTGTGAAAAACAAATTAAGTGACCTTGCTATTATTTCCAAGATAAATATCTCGTGGGTTCTGAAGCCCTATAGTCTTTTCGGTAAATATCGCCTTTCACAGTACTGCCTTCTGCCTTAAGTTAGAAGAGGAAGGTACCTTTGAAACTTCAAACTTCGCAGTCTTCATGATGCAGCATCGCGTAAGACATCTTCATAATCACCGCGATAAGAGAAGCATACTTTGTGTAGCTATTTGTTTTCAAAACATGCCTTGACGATTTAATATTGAACATTTATATTTTAACATTTCTGTTCTGTCCGCATTTAAAACCATTGCGAACTTTTACCAAGACGTCTTAGACAGAAGATCGGACAAGCACAAGTCAGCTACCTACAGGTACAACAAAACACAGAAAATTTTCATAATCATACGTGCCTCGGGGAGGGTTTATCCGTGAGAAGACATTGTCTGGGCAATTACGTACGTAGCGTGACTCACATCGCTTGGCCATTGAATTTGGCACTTTAACAATTACTCGCTCCTGAAATAACTTCTTTGTTTTCTGTAAACCAAATCGTTATTACTTCTGTTGAAGAATTATTGCAGCTTCCTGGATTCAGGTAATAGGTTTATTGGACTAGACAGCAATTCGCCGTGGTCTGTCTTTAGAGTATATTATACATTTACTTATTTTTAATTAAAGTGACGTCGTCAGCAGCTTAGGATACATTGCGTCAAATTTTAGGATAATTAATTAATAATAAATTGAAGAGTGAGTGCAAGGAAATATCCGTGGTCCGGTTTGAGTTTCTACCCACAATTTGTCAGGACAGAATGTGGAATACCGTGAAAACATCATTCGGTGTAGCATCTTTGTCGACCGAGATTCAAACCTAGTAGTTTCCGAATTAAAGAAGAAAAAGCACTTCTTGAACAAAATTTCTAGTCTTATGTAATGAATATATTCTGGAATATGCAAGAATGACACGAGGAATGTTGCAGAAAATAACCACCGACAGATGATTCTGACCACCATTCCTGAATACGATGGAAGATAAGGAATAAGATGGATCTCAGTCCTTGTCTAAATTTGTAAGGCAGGAAAGTTATGTGGCTGACCTTGTTAAATTTCGTCGTTAATATTATCATAAATGTGAGGTCAAACATTCTGTGTAAGGATCTGCTTACAACGCAACTTGCAGGATTCATTTTGGCAGTAAGGTTTCACGCATGGATAACGTCCGTAATTGAGGTTAAGCGTGGTTCAGGGTGAATTTTCAAGAAATTTGCGCATGTATTTTAACATCTTATCAAATGTAATTATCAGTCATCGCTGGAGCGGCACTGTATTTCCGCTGCTTGAAAGAAACCTGCTTATATCTAGATGAAATGAACAAGTACTGCATTTAATTGTTCCTGTGTTTTGAACCCTCTTATAAACGAATTTCATTTTACTCACACCGGCATTATTCGTACAATCCATATATAAACAAAAAAACTTAATAAATTCTTGATATAATACTGAGCCGTGTTCTGAATGTTGTATGCTTTCTTCTGGGTAATTCCCCGGCGTCTGAATTTTATAAGCCGACGTTTCGGAACACTCGGTCTGTTCCATCTTCAGAGGTAGTTCGGTATGAAGTATGACTGGATTTGAGAAAAGTTTGAGTATTTGTATAGGAAAAGGTCTGGCCAAACCTTTTCCTATACAAATACTCAAACTTTTCTCAAATCCAGTCATACTTCATACCGAACTACCTCTGAAGATGGAACAGACCGAGTGTTTCGAAACGTCGGCATATAAAATTCAGTCGCCTGGGAATTACCCAGAAGAAAGCATACAACGAAATTAATAAAATAAAATTCATGACAAACATTAATCTCCTGCCTGTTTCGGCACCGGAGTGTCATCCTCAAGGAGCCTTCTATAACAAGAAAATACGAGTCCAACACGCTCATCCAGGTATTGCACTGCATTAAATCAGGTATTGCATTGCCCTCACTGGAATTACGATGCAGTATCTAGATCAGCTTGCCGGCTTGTATGTCCTTGTCATAGAAGACTCCTTGAGGAAGGTACTGCGGTGCCGAAATAGGTAGGAGTTGATACTTGCCATGTATTGTGTTTTATTAAGTGAATTATTTTGGTTGATAAATTGACTCTTATAAATGGTTTGTGCATCTTGCTTCATGCTTTTTGCATTCTCTCAGAATTATTCTTTTTTTATTATTATTATTTAGAACTACAAATTTACAATCTACTCCTAGTGGAGCAATAAGTAAATGTGAGGTAAGAGACAACGGGAGGGAGTAGTCATCCATCGACGAGACTCCGACGGGCCTCACGGGGCGGTAGGTTCAAGTTAGTCGCCGGTCACGGTATGAAGATCAGATGGCCACCGGCGCTGAGAATTATTCTAACTGCTCTTTCCGGAACTGCAGGTGCCTTACACAACACCCATTTTTTACACTTCTTTTAGTTTTCAAGACACATTTTCTGTAATGTTCGCGCACTTGTCCTAAATCCTGCGCTGAATTGACAACAGTCTACTTGTTAATTGCTGCTGACAGTACGTTCTGCATAGTTGTCCATATCAGACCGACGAATTGAAGCAAACACCCTGCCCTTGCCAGCTCATGTACTCACAGCAGTACCTTCCGCCGGCTACGCTAAATGTTTAGCGCCACAATTTAATGAATGACCTATAGCCATTGTAGCTTAGCCGGTATAGTCACCAGGCTACGGGGTGGATCATCCTGTGTTCGATTATCACAAGGAGGACATTTGTCTCTTCTTTGAAACCTCCAGACCCTCCCTGAGGTCTCCAGTTAGGTGGGTACCAGAAGTAAAACATCCGGGGCGCGAGAATGAACACTCATCTCCATTCAGAGCCGGGAATAAACGTCAGTGGATCTACAGCTTGTTTTATCACTCGTCTCTTTGCGGCATATACAGAGACAAATACGGTATTTGACTTTAATTGTAATCTACGGCACATTTACTTAAAAGGAAATTAAGATTATCGCTTCTTGGCAGTGGTGCACAGTTTTCTCCAAATGTAGGAAGTACCTTAAAATACCAGGGACCAGAATTGTGACATGAAGGAAGTTCCATATTGAAAATTCACAGATGCTAGGTATTTGATACACCTTCAATTTACATTCGTCTTGCCCATGCGATTTAAAACTCTCATTCCTATGTAATCTTTCTGCTAGAGAACGAACTTCAAGAAGGTCTCGGGTTCAAGACCAGGGAAATTCTCTTAGGATGAAGGAAGGTTTAGGAATGATTTTATGTGGTTTTCAACTATTACCGCAAAAGAGGAGATGTGAAAAATGCGCTTATATATAACTCTTTGGTTTGAAGACCTGAAGCAGAGGGACTCTCTTGGCAGACCTAATGGTATGACTGATGGTCAAGTTAGGGATTGCGAGGCTGTGGACTGGTTAAACTGGCCCTAAAAGCGAAGTAATATAACTGCAGGTTACACAAATTGCGGCCATTTTACTGAAACAGCTGAGTGACTTGAGGCTGCTCAAAAAATATTCTGCTGCTTTTTAAATACTGTACATTTCCCGTGTACCTACATCATGTGCATAATACTTAATAACATTATTGCAAATTACTCTATGTATTGATTATTACTCCGACATGTTTCGGCTTCATTTCTTGGCCATCTATATGGAGGTCCATGAAGATGGCCAAGAAATGAGACCGAAGCATACCGGAGCAATAATTTATACATAAAAATATCGTGCAACAAGTTGGTGTGAAGTATTATATATCTTATCATACATCTTCATTCCCATTTCTTGTCACTTATATCTTCAAAATGGAGTCTTCCAAAAAACGCCAGAAACTTGTTGCTTTGAAACAGCGTTCAGAAAGTTATGCGAACAGTGGTATGAGCAGCATCGTTTAACAAAAACTTTACATTTCTGAGCCACAAAACTGGGTCTGCCTTTCGAAATACTCAAATAGGGCGACCACAAAATAAGCACTCTCAAATAAAATGATTGCATGATGAAATAATGAGATTGGAATAAATTATCGCAATCATGGGCCATTCTCTTTTACAGTGAATGTGATGGTCCTCTGAAAGACACTTTCACGAATCCAAGACGTTGCTTTCCTTGATGGATATATTACTGCTTTATAATCACTATTGAAAAATGATGGTATACAAAGGTAACAGGAATTGCAATGTTTACCTCCCACTATTTCTGTTGAAGTAACCATGATCTCGGCGCTATCAGGTTTAAAGTCTCTTTCAAACAAAATGCTGACCCACTGCACTTAGACTGAATGCTCGTGATGGATGAGACACTGATACAAGTAACAGAAATTCCATCAAAAGAAAATGCCCCGAACTTATAAGTTCGGAATAAATAAAAATTATTTGGATGGCGAAATTTTTATTACTGCAGGGAGTGAGGTTTATACAGATATTTCACTTTCTTTGCTTGTAATCCTATTCATAAAGACCTTGTTTTTAACTACAATAAGCATTTGGACTTTTAGGCTCATTAAGCCCATATACAAGAATTTCTCTCTGGGGTGATTATTATTGGCTTTGACAGCGTGTTTGTACTGTAGTACTACGGTAAATTGTTCCTCCACATTTTTCTATAACACACACATTCTTGTGATAGACACATATAGAAATACTGCCAACCAATTTGACATTCGGACGACGGTGCATCGTGATATATTCTTGTAATAAAACTAACGAGATGCACAAATTTTTCAAATTTATTTTTGGAATAGAAATCTGCATGTTTCGGACAGTTCCTCTGTTCCTCTGTCCATCATCAGGAGTCTAGCACTGTAAAAGGTAAAGCAGTCCCGTTACAGGCCTTGAGTGGCCCAGAGGTTTCCAGGAAGTTAAGGTTCCCAGATTACGTGACTATGGCCCAGGATGTTGGGAAGGTTGTCAGCCTTAAGCACCGGTCGCTTTTTACCCCCAGGAAATGCTCCTGGTACTCATTTCTGTTAGAGGCTGAGTCGACCCCAGGGCCATAGAGCGATCGGAAGGATTATGTAAATGAAAAATCCCAATGA
>Ga0136643_10012413_pt1 | contig 12688 bp, 10 predicted proteins | sample TergutLab28metaG_FD_96883 | JGI IMG/M metagenome (GOLD analysis project Ga0136643, IMG submission 96883) | Labiotermes labralis P1 segment gut microbial communities from Petit-Saut dam, French Guiana - Lab288 P1 (version 3) (version 3) | ecosystem: Host-associated > Arthropoda: Insects >...
TAACCGGCAGTAAGATACGTGAGGACATTTCTAACCGGCAGTAAGATACGTGAGGACATTTCTAACCGGCAGTAAGATACGTGAGGACATTTCTAACCGGCAGTAAGATACGTGAGGACATTTGCTTTCGAACTGTTGTTCTTGTTTTCTTCCGTGACAACAGAAAATCATTCAATAAAATCTTCTCGGGCAGACAGACCCATCAAGGTGTGAAATTCCTCCATTGTTTCAGGGACTGACTGCTGTCTTAGTGTGCTACTGACTGGTAAGTCTAAGCCATCAACAGCACCCTGAAGAGGGGGACGGAGTCAGTCCCTAAAACGTCGGAGAATTTACACACATTAGCGTCTGTCTGTTCGAGAAGATTTTATTGAATTCTGTCGCCGCGAAAGCTGAAGACTTACAATAGAAAATCATACGCACCTACTGCATTATTTTATTACAGATATGGTTCTTCGATATGTCTTTGCGCTGTAAGATCCGCTTTTATTGCGGATAAGCCTGCTCTATATATATATATACGTACGTAAACCGAGTTATATCTGTATACAGCCAGTTCATTATAACGGGGAAATATCTAAAATATTTCTGTATTTTCAAATATAGACACATGTGTAGCGCTGCTGAAAAAACAGCAGGACGTGAGGTCAAATGTTTTGATCAGTGTAACGTATTTCACAGCAATGATGCAGGTCAGTACGGATGAAATACAAACATAGCACAGCAAACACGAAATTATTTGTTGAAAAATTTATAACGTCGAGAAAGGAATGTCATAGCAAAAAACTCTGAAACTGTAACAGCAGAACGGGTACGATATACGGAGGTTAGCTGCACACAGGCGTAAAGCCACACGACAAAAGGGAAAGGGTACAATACAAGTCGGTCGGAGTTTATTTGGCAGTAAGATCTGTGAGAAATGTAATTAACATTTCAATAAAGGAGTTCCTTGATCAGTATTCAAACCAACCATTTACCAAATTCCATCCGAACGATTTATCGTTTTAGTAAGTGGCTCACTGTTACAAGTACTCGCCCTAAATCTACTACTACTACTACTACTAGTACTACTACAGTTGGTGGTAGTGATGGTATTGGTGGTAGTGTAGTAGTAGCAGTAGTAGTAGTAGTAATAGTAGTAGTAGTAGCAGCAGTATTAAGTACAGTCCAGTTTATAAGCCATCAAACTTTTCGTAGCTTAGCCCTTTTCCACAGCTTTTATGGTGTAACTTTATTCTTACATTCTTTGGTAAAAGCATACTTCCGCGTTCAAAAATCGACTCCATGCTGGGCATCTTGCTAGGATGCCATAAAATTTCATGCACACACTCTTATTACCTATTTGTGTTTCCTATTTTCCCTTCTCCTTATTCTAATCTTTCCTGTCTTTTCTAAACGCTACCATGGCTCAGGCTTTTAGTGGCCGGCCTCTCAGTGTGGTAGCCAGGGCTCGAAACCGGGCCAGTTCATATGGGATTTGTGGTGTACAAAGTAACATTGTGACAGTGCTTCTCCGTGTATATCAGGTATCCGCTACCAGTATCATTCCACCGATGCTCCATACGCGGTATAATGACAGCATCGTTAAATAACACGTTTAAAGAAAACAATTTAGTCTTTCTCATGTCACTTCACCTGACAATATAATCATGACTTGCTGTACCCTGAAGATGAAGGCTCTACAATCCTGCGAAACGTTCTCACTCGTCGACACAGCGAAATACTGGAGAAGACTTGAATCTTCATTCCATCCATCTCACCTCGGCCACACACATGTTTCACCCTCTTTTCACTCTGCCATCTACCGTTAGTAAAGGGACAGCAATCCCACAGCAATCCCTGTGCAGGGCTGGACAGGCCCTGATGGTTCCAGGAGGCTGAGGCTCCCAGATTTCAAGACAATCGACACATGAAGGTGATAAGGTTGTCAGCCTTACGCGTCAGCCGCCTTTACCCCCGGGAAATATCCCTGGTACATATTTCTGTTAGAGGCTGAGTCTACCCCAGTGCAGCCGGAAGGAATCGGGACTCGAACCAGCAACCTTCCAACTTGTAGCACAGTGCCTCAACCAACTGCCCCGCGGCATGCCCTATCTAGCCGTTAAGTATGGCATTTAACGTCCTTCCAGCGACTACAGAAACTCCCTTCGGCACACAAATCTGTTCAGACCAAACCGCACGGTTGTCACATATCACTTATTTCCTTTTCCCTACGATTAGCTGCATCTATGACTAGGACTTTAGGCTTCCTGCGCTGATGCTCGGATCTGCATTCTTTCATGTACTTAAGACGTTGCTTATAGAAAGTGCTAATAGCTTATACAGCACGGACTTAGTAAGCTCCCGGCATCCAATTTCCTTTGCCTCGCAGCAAACTACAGAGTATTAATTGCAAAGAACAGTATTTTCGCTATTACTTTACAACTCAAAACTGCCCGACCAACAACACTTCGAAAGTTAGTTAATATCGTGTGCCCCTTGCCACCCCTGAATACCTGTTTCTAACGGAATTAAAATAAAAATATCTTTAGTGTGCGGCAGCACAGTCGGTATAGGAACCAGGCTACGGGTATGACGAACCGTGGTTCAAATTCCTACAGGGTCAAAAGATTATCCTTTTCTCCAAAAAGCCTCAGCCCGATTATAGGACACACCCTTCCTCCTGTTCATTGCGTACTGATGTCCTCTCCCGGGGGCACAGCGGCAGACACGTGACGGAGGCCACTTACCTCCCTCTAGCGCTGCGATTAAGAATAAGCGGATCTCTAAATCCTACGCCGTATACGCCTCCATGACGTAAACAAGGAAAACGTCTTCACCACTGTGCAGCATTGCAAATTTACATTATATTTAGCCGAGTGAATTCAGAATTCGTAATCTGAAACAGCAGTTTTAAAACGTTTAAAAATATTTAGTATGCTGACTGCCTAATCTCATAAGAGGACACGAAGTTTACTTTTTTTGGAGGGGGGGGATAAGACCCATTTTTATTTAAACCTTTCCGCTTCGAAAAAGAGATCAACGAACCTAATAAATTAATTACTTTACATAGCTTCTAAAATTTAAATTTATCCTCCGATCCAGATTGTACTACGTGAATTATTTAACACTAATATGTGACTATGCGTTCTAGATCAAATTTGTTGCAAATGTTGCCTTATGACACCTTGCCGATTGGTAAGATTTGACCAAATATTCGGAAGAATGTGAAGCCCCTATTGTCAAGGAAGGAGAAACACACAGCTTCTTCTGACAGTACTGAACTTAAGTGTATGAATGACAAGCACAACAAACCACCACTGCAAATTTGACTTCGCTATGTGTCACTGCAGGACAATGTACAGGGTTGGAGAGTTACTGTCCCTATCAAGCCTATACATGGTTAATACAAACAGGCCGTTGGATGACTTCACTTCTAACGCCTCCATAATTTATAGGTCCGACCACGGTATTACAACCCGTAGTGAGCCAAAGTAACGAGCACGTGGCTTTCACACCAACATACAGCACTTCTGGGAAAACGTTCCGTTGATTTAAACATAAATACATCCGGTCACCATAGCAACAGCAGCCTCCATCCATAAGCACTTATTTTCTTTACTGTACAAGAAGCTATCAATACAGGTTATGGTCCTTTCACTGCCATTCTTTATACAAAACATGTCACAGAGGCTGTGGTGTTGTAAGTATCTATCGGACAGTATTGTGGTTACTTGCTTATTACTTCAGGACTGTGAAACTTGGGCACTGAAAAAACATGACAAATCTGAAATCACAGCAGCAGAGATGAAAATTTTGAGGAAAAGCACAAAGTACGCACTCTTTGACTACAAGAAAAATCAATACATTTTGGGAGACCTTAGAACATAACAAATTTTCGTAACAACAAATATAACAAAATATGGATACAGAATATTTTCAGTTTTTCACCGTGCATATTGTCAATATTCAAATAATCACCAACACATGCACACTTTTTCATTTGACACTATGAAACTTTAATTTGTTAAAATAGTTAAAATCTCCGACATGTTTCGGTTTACGTTTAAACCATCTTCAGGGAGCTATTAGTTCATGCTAAAGTTACTTATCTCTTGTTGGTATGATGGTGTTGTAGTAGCATGTCGTTACATGTTTGCGAAGGGTTCAGATGTTGTGTTAGTCCTCCTCCTGCTGATTATTGTGAATATGGATACAGAATGTTACTAATTTTTATCGCATGTGTCTCGTTGGGATTGTACGTCATAAATAGTTATTTACGTCATAAACATAACTAAATGTTGATGCATTACTCTTTGAAGTACATGTACGCGTTGCAATTTAGCAATTTTAGTTATTTTTAGTAATTATGTGTCGTCACATAAGTAACTATTCAGTGGCGTTTTAGTAGAATGGACCGGGAGGGAAAAGACAAACAGAGAGACCATTAAGAAGACATCTGGACCGTTACAATGAAAATGGAATGGGATGTAAAGCCGAAGTCCTTGAAAGCGTGATGATGATGATGACGACGATGATTACAATGACGATATAATGCTCAGTACTTACTCCCTCTTAAGTGAACTTAAATAAACACAATTTCTTCCGCGATAAAACAATGAAGCACCACTACAGTAACTACGTATTTAGAGGGGAGAGGCGCAGAGATCATTCTTTTTTGAAATTTTTTTAAGGCTAAGCGGGCTCCACTGCCAGTCTACAAATACAAAGATGAATCGATTCTCCCAGAATACTACACCGTGTCGTGTGATAAACAGCTGCCGAAGTTTCGGAGATTCGTAGTGCCTTCATCTTCAGGATGAAGCAAAAAAAAAGCGATCGTTCTTGGACTGCTCGATGCAAAGATTCTACAAAATGTCGGGAACTATTTAGCAGTGAACATGACACAACTTTCCTAAAGACTTAGAGTTTCAATCACACCGCTGGAAGAACCTCACATCTCGCACTGCACACAGTGACGTCAATGAAAGTCTCCGCCCCTGCCAGGAATCTAACCAATAATCTCCAGCCACGCAGTCCGTTGCTGGGTCGCTTGACGGACCAGCTACGAGGCTGCAATATGTCCATAAGACAGACCTAAATCTATATTTCATTTTTTTACTTTAATCTCTGATACCATCATAGTTATCATGCTGAATGTTTTAGTGTAAATCTGGTGACGGATTGGCCAATTACATATAATGTAGGAAACCAACATAAATAAAACCTGGATATGTGTACTTACTACGGGTAGGTTTTGAAGCCCAAACTTCAGCATCTCCGTTGTTCAATGATCGTTTACTCTATTCAGTTAATATATGTAATTATCTTATCATCTTTATCATCGTCAACACTTCCAACTTCCCTTCGCTATCTATACCTCCTCGTACATATGTCACTTTCAGTCTTCGTCTTTTTTTATTCTAAATTTGGTTTATATAACAGAAAGAAACTAAGGCAATATGTGTGTAACCATTGTACACTGCCTGAAGATAGCAAAACAGTAGTTTAAATAAGATGTGATTGGGTTTTCAGCAATAAAGAGTTGTTTTGAGAGCAATTGTTGTATCTATACACACATTTATACCAACGATGAAGACAGAAACGGTCATTCAGCTATGATCGTGACCAGATTACAGAACACGCGACCTGGGATAAGATATTTCTCCCTGCCCCGAAGCCACCAGCCAAGCCAAGCCAAAGTGTTAACTGGGGGGCGGAGACTTGCGCTTTGCGCAAGTCGACGTCCTCCTCTCTGTTAGCCATTCCTACGTTTGGCCGCATTGCTGGGCTCAGTAACAGACACCTAAACTCTAACAGGGGAATAAGCTGATGCTAACAACTTGGAAATCAGGCTGAGGCCCTTGACTGATCATTACAAAGACTAGGGCCTAGTTTACCCTGGACTAATTATGGGAGGGATAAACTTTGGTTGGTTGGCTGTCTGGGTTCCGAGCCCAGACTGGCTCTGTCGCATACTGGAGGAATGAGACGTTTATCAGGAGCTTAGGTGAAGCCGCCGCGCCTGGGGCAGGGGAGTGCGGGCCGTGCCCCGACTTTTCATCGATTACCTTGGCATTTGCCTTTAAACTGAGGAAAATCACGGAAAACCTCAGTCATGACACCCGGATGGCGCTCGGCTGTTCAACGCCGAACACAATTCCTTTTGACGACTTGGCCATCGCGGGCGATGGCCTCGACTGGCCTGATGTCCCCTGCCGCCCTTGGCTTTCGCGTCAGGCGACGGGGTCAAACCTCGGTCAGCTTACGTATCTGCCAAGTTTCCCTACTAGGGGGTTCCCCACATCAGCTAGCCTTGAGTCAAAACTCTCGGTCAGGGCTATGCTGTGGTCGGCAAAAAGCGAAAGGCCCAGATCCTCGTGTATCTGCCTGTTACTTACGTACCAAGGGGCACCAGTAGCGAGGCGAATACACTTGGATTGTAACACCTGTAACTTCCGGACATGGGAGCGGGCAGCGGACCTCCACACGGGGCACGCATAGTCCATCAGGGGGCGGATGAGCTGCTTACATAGCAGGACTCCGTTCCTGACGGATAGATCACTCTTACTGTTCAGGAGGGGACCCAGCATACCCATCCTTTGAGCAGTCCTCTTCCTGACCTGGTCGATGTGAGGCGACCAGGTGTATATTTATTTAAGGACACCTCCAGATAACGAGTAGTGTCGACCCAATCGATTGGTTCCCCGAAGAGTGTTACTGGTCGGGGCTGGATAAAGCGCCGTCCGGCACGCGCGAAAATTATCGCGGTGCTTTTAGAGACATTAATGGCGATTCTGCATTCATTCAACCACCGTTGAAGGTCGTTGAGGTATGACTCCAGGTAGCTGACAGAGAGCATCGGCTTGCGGGACGTGACTATGATGGCCGTGTCGTCCGCGTGGAAGCCCAACTTGACGTGGTGCGAGGGTGGGGGCAGTTCGTTGACATACAGACTAAAAAGAACAGGGGAGATCAATCCACCCTGAGCTACCCCAGCTCGCATGCCTCGACGAGATGACGTAGCCGACTAGAAGGACGCTTCGAACGTCCGATCCCTGAGGTACGATGAGATTGTATGGACTATGTAAGATGGAAAGTTGAGGAGCGTTGGCTTGTAGAGGAGGCCATCGATCCAGACGGTATCGAAGGCTTTGACCACGTCGAGGATAACTGCGCCGGTGAGCCTCTTTTGGCCAAAATTCCTGGTTATTCTTTCAACGAGGCGGACCAGCTGCAACGACGTGTTATGTCTGGGTCTGAACCCAAAATGCTCGTCTCGCATCAATCCGCGCTCGTTTATTACAGGTAAGATCCTAGCTAGTAGGATCTTTTCAAATAATTTACCAATCGTGTCCAAGAGACTAATGGGCCGATAGGAAGAGGGCAGTGCTGGATCCTTCCCCGGGTTAAAGACTGAGATCACTCGAGTGTGCTTCCACGTTTGGGGAAGGTGATGGGTGCGGAGAACAGCGTTCAAGATACGGGTGAGGAGGGAAACCGCTCGTCTGGGAAGATGCTTCAATGTCCTGTTCGGTATACGGTTCGGGCCCGGAGTCTTGCTGACCTTGAGGCCTATGATGACTTCGTGAAACTCGTCAGGGGTGGTTAACTGTGTTTCGTTGCCGGGGCTTAGGAAGTAAGACCTCAGCGCCTCGTCAACCCTCTCTATAACTGCCGGGACCGAATGATCGGTCACGAGCTGAAACTGAGGCTCCTGATTGTCTGCAAGGGCTTTGACTTTCTCAGAGTCTGAGAGAGCGATTCCCCCTGGGGTGACCAGGGGGGAGTTGGAGTAGGAACTCTCATCACCCGCTTGGTTATCCTCCACAGCGATTGGTCTTCAAGATCGAGTGATTCGAGTGTAGGACTCCACTGGTCGTTTCTCCCCACGTTGAGCCGGCGGGTCACCGACCTCTGCAGGCGGTTGATCTCGGCTTTCAGAGCGCGATCCCTGGTGATCTGCCACTGCCACCGCAGCCGGTTTTTCAGGTGTATCTCATCCTGAATTCCGGCCGGTATTGGAGGCCGTGGGTTGTCACGCGGGCGACGCTTAGAAGTTGACGCTGCCAGATACTTTAGAACGGCGCCGGAGAAGTTCTCAACGCACGTGTCGATTGCCATCTCGTTGTGCAATTCCGGATCGAACGGAATTAGTTCCTTCAAGTGAGTGTGGAAGTTGGCCTAGTCATTGCGCCTGAAGCCATGGCGTTACGATGGGTGGTGATAGGATGAGCGACACGAAGTGTCAGTGAGAACCGGGAGGTGGTCGAAACTTAACGCGGAGCGAAGTCAAATACACCGGGAATGAGAGGTTCTTGGTTATCACGATATCCAGGACATCGGGATTAACTGAGGGGTTGTATGGGTTGGTGGTTGGCAAATCCCGTCCTAAAGTCAGACAGGAGTTCTCGTCGGCATAATCACGTAGGTATTTCCCCCGTCTAGTTTTCAGCCGTGAGTTCCAATCCTCGTATTTAGCGTTGAGGTCTCCAGCCATCAAGACCAGCAATCCACCGCCGAAACAGGTGGTAAGGTCCGCTCCGATCAGTGGGCGGGAAGGTAAGCCGCAAAGATTAACACCGTTTTGCCGGCCGGTGTAACTTGGATGGCAGTAGCCTCCAAGTGGGTCAGGCCCGGAACGGACACTGACCAACTGACAGCTTTTTCCCGATAAAGTGCTGATGTAACCTAGTGCTCAAGCCCAGAACCCGTGGCTAACGAACATTCGCAAGTTGTAGGCCAGCTGCACTTTTCGACAGACGACGTCAACACTGTTCGTAGACACGAAAACACACGAAGTTGTCAGCAAGATGCTGGATCCCAGCACAACTACAACAGCCGCAAGACGACGACAGTAGAGACTGGGATGCGCCTATGAATAACTTTGTTTGACTTATGGGTACAGAAACCATGGAAAGTGTCCTTTCCTAACACAACGGACGCTGTAACGTAACAGGGTTTTCTACCCAAAGAACAGAATATGGCTGAGGAAGGCAAAATGCATAGCATAACGGTGTATGCGTTTGTACATGTCCTACCGGAATTCATGAAAAGTCTGGGCGTAAACGAGGGAAAAATGTGAACTTATCTGACATATATGGATTATTTACGCGTGGAAAGGACGAATGAGTCATGACGGGGTCTAGAGGTGGGCTATTGTGAACATGGTAGTGAATCGTTGACATCCGTAAAGCGAGGGGGGAGGGAGTAATTTTTTGAACAACTAAGGGACCACCAGCACGACGATTCAGGGCTTCTGCGACATGAAACCGTTTCTCTTAGTTAGCCCTTCATGGCGTTTCAAAGGAACGTTGGTACCCACTATAAGAGCGACACGGCGTCACATACCGGAAGGGTTGTGGAAATATGGCGATTTACAGGTTCTCAATTTAAAACAAAAAGGCTCCGTGGAAAAGGCAGTTCAAAAGGCATGACGTCAAATGAGTGCTGCATGCATTTTTCTACATTTTACACAATGGGTTGTCTGTGTTCACGCAGTTACTAGGAAATATGCCAAGGCCACTGGGCAGAGTACACCGTGCAGAACACACCGTGCAGAATGTCGTTAACCGTCATTTGTTTCAGCTTGATAGCTCTACGTTTAGAGCGCCAGCAGACCTACCTCTCTGAAAATAACCTACAGGCTTCGATTCACAAGATGAGTAATACAACATTAGAAGTTTTCCATTAATGATCCATTAAAACAGTTCACATATCACCAGTGCTCCATGTTTACACCTTGCTCCTGCGTTGTTTGCATTAAGTACAGCTTGACTCTAGACATAAACCGACAGAGGACATTCATGCAGTAAAATTACGTAACGTAATAACTGCATCTTAATTTATAGTATTTTCTTTTCCGTCGTAAAGTAACAACTTCCTATCACAGAAAGGGTATATCTGCTACCGCACAAAACATTCTGCCGGAGTATGTAACAAAGGTTTCTATACTGAACTGTGTCGAGGTTGGACATGAATAGATGAAAACTGACTTCATATAAGGAAATGAGCAAAGGGTCGAGACTGGCTCTGAAGACCACCAAGGGTCTCTTCGACGATCAGATGGTCTCCTTCCTTACAGATAAAGTGACGGGGTCAAAGTAATCACCAACCTCCGTGTGGTGACAAGGGCAACGATGTGCCGTGCTCTGCCTCCAGCTTCATGGCTCATCATGGCGCTGGAGTTTTAATTACAGTCAAAGAATTTTATACTTAGCGGGGTAGTTTTAGGCCAATAAAGTGATAAAGACGAATTAGGTGGCAAACGTAGCACAAACTGCCCATGTAGAATTTATTAGTGCAATGTCATCTGGCTGCGATATGAGTCCTGCGCGGTCTAGAGTTGGTGGGGATGGGGGGGGGGGGTCCTTACTGCGTATAGGGGAGAAGCTGGGAGTTGTTTCTCACTCACTTAAAACAATTTGGAAGACAACGAATGGCGTCTAAGGTGTTAAAAGTGCCGAATAAAGAGAAAACACATGAATATGGCAAAACCCTACCAAAGAAAGCATATGGCTATATTAACAGTATTAGCAGTTGATAGGCCCACGAGAAACGAAATCACAGTAGATATTAGTACGCAAGTAAATGTCAAAATTATGAAAAACTGCTAGAAGACACTTGAAGCTTAACAGCTTAATGTGCGTCACGGATGTTACTGATACAGTTGTTAGATGTCATCAGTATCGCCTGCAGGTTTCAACATTAAGAAACACAAGAAAACCATGAGTTAATTTTTACATTTTGTAAGAAAGGGGAAAATATTTAAAATGCAATTTGCAAAGAAAATAACTTTCATATTTCCACAGTTAAATGTACGTCATGTTATTTGAACGAAGTAAGCACATCTAAACAAAACTGATCGAAAACAAACTAATTAAATGTAAAAGAATTCAACTACTTAGAATGTGATTTATCGCATGCAAATAATGAAGGTGTGTACAACAAGGTACTAAAGTTTCAATATAAAATGGAACAATGGGACACACACTAAAAACCAGCAGAGAGGAAACTTGGTTGTAACTTTGTAAAGTAATGTCGGTACCAACTTTTCTACATGATTGTGAGAATTCGATTTCATGAGAAAAAAACAGAGACAGCGGAGATGAAATATGTGATTCACGTTCGTAGAATATTTATGTTATAGAACACATAAGATATAAGTAAATTGAATATATAAAATTGAATAGCATTTTTATATAATGTAGATGCAGTCGACACAACATTTATTAAGAATGTATGATACATGCATCAAAGTTAGTGTGTGTATGAATTCTAACCAGCAGAAGAAACGTAGGTTGGCCAAGGAAAAGATGACGTGATCATCACCATGAAGACGGAACAAGTCTTAATGGTTCGTAAGACTGCTGATGATGATGATAATGTGATTGTGATTATAATTATAACATGATGGTAATGTAGCAAGCAAGAGGAACAAATTTATACCAATCTCTTACCTAATTGTTTACGGGCAAAATACGACGCTCCGCCGTTAAGTGGGTGGATCAACTATTCACCAGCTGATTCAAATACGTAGCATATAATTAGAGAAAACGATCAATGAAACATTTACAACAACGCGAGTGTGTTCAGTATGTAAAGATCCAACCAGTATCATTCGAACACAATCCATTGTGTGTGACAGGTACTGGCTGGTTCGTTAAACGTTTATAAACGTTACACAGGAAATTCGCTTGATGGAATAGGTGTGTAACGGCCAACGCAGGCTGAAAACTGATTGTCCTAAATCAGTGACCCAGTTGTTCAGAATTCTACAAAATCATCATTAAGATAAGTACTTTGACATCTAGCCTGCCACTTAGCTTACAGTTACATCAGGAACCTATGAGCCACTTAGTGGACCATCCAGTGGCTTCACATCAGTGCCTGTCTCTGCTATTCTTAGCCTTCTTCACTTTACTGCTGCCCCTATTTTAAGATAACCACAAACTTTCTCATGTTTCCTCTCTGCAGAGCCACACTGCTTGTGTAAACGCATGTCAAGAGTAGCTGTTTTCCTTACTGCTGTCATGATTTCTCGACAGAGAACTGTACATAATTCTGTGTGGTTAAGCATTAGTGAGGCAATTCTCGGCATGGTAATAAAATTTGGGGTTCAATAAACATGTGGAAAAATTTTTGAAGAAGTGAGGGGCTTTAGGCTTCTCAGTGCCTCCGATCCATGTAGTTGTTTACTAATTGCAAGGGTCCACTAATCCAGGGCGACTAATTTCTGTACGGTGAGGCCCCATATTTTTGGTCCTCAGTGTACAACTTGCTTGAATTCACCCTCCTGACGCCTAAAAGTTTTAGGTTGCTGCTGTTTTTGGTATCCCTGACTTTGTCGCAAAATAAAAGCTAGTGACCGCAAAAATACTTCAACAAATAGCTGAATAAAGAGAGACCAACTTGATGTCGCTAGCTTTATTATATCATTATTTACTGCTCAACATGTTTCGGATGTTACTACATCCATCCTCAGAAGTTTGCGACCTATTTGCTAGTGTGGTATCCGGATGCAATGCTTCAGCCTGCATCCGGATACCACACCACCCCAGCCAATCCACAACGCAACACCAACACGCATCGAACCAGAGCAATACAACCCATTAAATAACTCAACAAATAAGTCGCAAGCTCCTGAGGATGGATGTATTAACATCCGAAACATGTTGAGCATTAAATAATGAAATAATAAAGCAAGTGA
>Ga0136643_10012423_pt1 | contig 12683 bp, 10 predicted proteins | sample TergutLab28metaG_FD_96883 | JGI IMG/M metagenome (GOLD analysis project Ga0136643, IMG submission 96883) | Labiotermes labralis P1 segment gut microbial communities from Petit-Saut dam, French Guiana - Lab288 P1 (version 3) (version 3) | ecosystem: Host-associated > Arthropoda: Insects >...
GAATTAACAGTATTAGTCTTGGTATGTTTAAGGAATGTTGCATTGCCAGGCCTGTTTGCCAAAATAATGCATGAAAGTCATTCCTTGGGATGGATGTGTTATATAATGCTGCCATTTTCCCTCATCAGTAGGTACATAAATAATATTTTATACATTGAAACTTTAACAAGCCTGTGTTAGATATGAGGTTTTTGTGGTGGTGGAGATAAACGTTTTCTGGGTTATATGACCATGCAGTCCTACTTGTCACCCTCAAGATGGAGACTCTTCATCTTAAATGGTACTTACCTACCAGACTGCCTGGTTATAACCCTGAAGATCGCAGTATAAACATACATCAATCGACCTGCTTGAACCTCACAGCATCTTCATTTTGCTAACTTCAGTGTGCATATGTGTGTTTTTGTTTGCAGCATATTCTGATTTCAGTTAATTTATAGGAATGTTGACATGGAAGGGATAGTTTATTTTGGGATTATATATATTTTGCATATTTGTAGTGGATTTGCCTAATGTATTCTTGTTGGTTTCTCATAATGCCGGGGGCTCTGTCATTTTCTTATTGCAGAAAGCAGGGTGCCCTAAAGAGCCAGAAAATATTCACAAGCTGGAGTGTAACTTGGCTCTTTTAGTTTGAATGGGTCTCAATACCACATATTTAGTCAGTCGTTCATGGAATATAAATGTATATATGCTGTCGGGAATGTTGAATGGTCGTGTGTTGTTAACTTCCCATAAATTTATTGAACATCTAGGTATTTATTGAAATAACAGATTTTACACTAATGGTAGCATGTCCATTGACTCTTTTATCACACATTAGTTAAAACTTGGAATTATCAAACATTCTATGCTTTACCTGGGATTCATTCTTTATTCTCTGCAGTAACTAGCTAAAGTGTTGAATGGCCACTCATAAACTTCAAATTCCCAATCCTGTTATGTTACAGAATAACTAGGTTGTTTTGTGCAATAACATACGTCATACATAATGATAACACATATTCTTGTTTCTGCCGTTTGTTATCCGTACTTAGAATGCTTGTATGAGTGCTTTATATCTCGGCTGCATTTTTCTTAAACTGATGCTTGCAAAGAAGTTTGTGAGGCAGAGGTCTTACTGTAAGTATTCATCGTTAGATGTATTTGTGAATAAGTCGCAACACATTACTCTTTGCTTGATCGTGTCTCTCAATCCTTTCGTCTGTTTGTATACAACAGCTGGACTTGTGATGGATTTCTTGAAACCCCGTGTTGGTAATTTTCTCTACCATATGCTGTTAATTCTAATTTCTGTTGAATCACACAAAAATATTGGACACTTTTCAGAGGAACATGACAGGGTGTATTGAATGAAAGAGAGGGAGATAACATGTTTTAAAAATGTAGAATGTGAATTCAAAATGGCCAAGTATGAAAACACATCACTAAATTCTAAGAGATAAGTTTCAGCTGGATGGCTTTAGTTCAAGAAACTATACAGATTTTAAAACATACAGTTTTAGCACATCCACAGTAAAAAAAATAACTTTCTGTTCAAGTTTTCCTTTGTGAAGTGCCTGTGATAGGAAGTTACTTGGTTGAGAATTTAGTCTTGTTGATGTCATGACTGGTACATGGCTACTTATAATACAGAATTGATGGACGAAAGTTTAAATTGCATGTAAATAACAACATACTGAAATTGGAATGTAGGTGTTTCCTAACTTTCAGACTGTTACTGGAAACATTATACACATTTTTAGGCGCATTTACAAAATTGTGAAAAGCAACTCTTAGCTTTGTGATGTCTGTCTGTCCGTTCACATGGAACAAACAGCTCAGCTCCCACTGGATGGATTTTCATGAAACCTGATATTTGAGAATTTTTCAAAAACCTGTCAAGAAAATTCAAGTCTCATTAAAATCTAACAAGAATAATAAGCACTTTACATGAAGATCAGTATACATTTGTGATCATATCTCCCTCAGTTCTTCTTAGAATTAAAAATATTTCAGACAAAAGTTACAGAGGAAATAAACCACACATTTTATGTTTAATAACTTTTTTCAAAAATTGTTCTGCTGATGAGATTATGTGGATGAATATTGTACAGCCATGCAGACCACAGGTCACAATATGGTGCATGAGCATTGCATGTTGGAAAACTAAGGCTACAAATACACAATCAGAATATGTAATACTTATTGCCTTTCCACTGCAACAGTGGTTGCATAAATGTGCTTCAGTATTACGTTATATGTACATTGCCATTCTGTTATTATTTTATTTCACTGAGTTTAATTTTAACTAAAAATGTATAATTTAATTGGTCTTTAGCATTCATTTTGTAGTCTGTCTTACAACAGGTCCTTAGCCTCTTCCAAAACAGTTCTCAGTACAATGCTATGTAATACTTCCTCTTTCATATGGCTTTTTAAATCCCAGGTTTTGGCTGTGCCAAAGTACTGTTCAATTTTAATGTGCACTGCTTGACAATAAGGGTATACATACAATGGAGCAGTGTTTTTTTCCTGTTTGCCCACTAAAGGTTAATTTTAATACCATTTGTTTTAGCCATTTATGAATCCTTATTGTTTTGTTCTGTTCTAATCTTCACCAAAGTCATGTACACTGAAATCATGTAATGTGAAGGTACCTGTGTTTGATTGCATGTTAGAATATGTGCCTGCAAAAGCTTGCTGTTTTGGCCGAATGACTGGTTTGCATGTGTAGTGTGTTGAATTTCTACCTGGTTCTGAAGCCTTAAATTTGCCCCTGTGCATGTCATGTAGTTATATGGGGGAGTGGATGTAGAGCTGGATTCATTGTTAACTTCAGGACTACAAGAAGATGAGTGGTCAGTCAGCCAATGTGGTGGACACTTTAGAGACTAGAAAATCTTGTAACTTTGATTGCTCAGTCGTGTAGCTTGTAGCCTAGATGCTATAGTGGCTGTGCTGTTAGCTGGTTCTTGATATGAATTTAATTTACAATGAATGACAGTGGGGCCTAGTTCCAGGCGCTGTAGTGTGGTATCTTGTGGTTGCATGATCTGCAGCTCTTCCAGTGATGAGGCTGCTCTGGAGAGAGTAATTTATTCCTCTTCTGCTAGGGTATTAGGTTCAGTTCCCATACTTCTTCAGAACCATTCCTGCTTTTGAAAAGGGTGCACTACACTCTTACAAGATAGTGGCAGTTGTTGCAGTGAGCCCAAGAAGGCAGTTTTGTCAGTGACTGAGGAAATGTTTGTTGTCAGCCTCGCTTGTGTAGTTATATTTCTCACGGGAAGGTGCTTCAGATATGCACGTAGTGTAATATTTCTGCTGTTACAAGTAATTTTTAGACGTGTTCTGATTTTATTTAATGCATTTACCATGAAATATTCAAGGCAAATGCACACATCTGTTGGACTGTGATAGAAACATGTAACCATGGACTGGAAAAGTAGCTGTGTGTGTGTGTGTGTGTGTGTGTGTGTGTGTGTTCAAGTGTCGTACGTATATTTGATGAGTGTTACTCTTACACATTTGATAAACTTATTTAAAATGTGAATGTATATTAATTTCTGTTAACACATATATTTGTTGTAGAAAATTTTACTTCATATTATGCAGGGAATTTAGCCTTAGTAGAAAATATTATCTGCTACATTTAACTTAATTTTGGTCTTGTACAGGGCAGTGGGTGAAAAGTGTCCAGTGTCTTCTGTATTCCTATGGTTTTTTCTTTACGAGTTCTTGCCATCTGTTTTAATCGTCTTGGTGTGTTCCAATGCCTTGCTGAACCATCTCATTACAGATTGTCCCATAGGTCTTTTTCTTTCAATATGTGTCATGCCGTTCTCTCTATGCATGTCAGTTAACCCTTATTTTACATTGTCAAACTGTTGTCCTTTCTTTTCCAACTCCGTTAACAAATTTTAGATTTAGACATTTTCTCAAAAGTTTGTTTCCTTGGAGTAGCCTGTGTCTTAAAAAGTGAATAATGTATGTAACACTGGTGGGCCGGGTAGCTCAGTCGGCATAGCGACTGGATTAGCTACCAGCAGCAGCAGCAGCAGCAGCAGCAGCAGCAGTGCTAATATGTCCTTGTATCATATAATAAATAAAGATTCTTCTTTATGTCTTTATTTCAGGAAACTGTTACAGGTTTATATGTGAGTCTGAACAGTTTTCTTGGATTTGGCCAAGATCATGTAGAACACAATTACAGAAAGACTGGTAATGCTGTTTATCTACATATTCATCGAGTAAAGAAAGAAGTGAGTAGTATTTAATTATCCTTTGTTTGTAGAACCTTAATCATTACCACTGATACAAAAGTTTATCATTAGACATAATTCTGATCCAGATCTACAGTCACCATATTCTGACTATCCATGTACTGAAGATTCATGTTAATATTTTTCCTGTGTATCCTTTGTCTTCACATTGGTTGCCTTCAATCAGGTTTCTCCTCCAAAACCATTCATTTGAATTCCCATCTAATGTCATGCAGTGGAATTTTCACATTTTGTTAATGTTCATTTAACTGATCCCATGGCAGTAATGTAAGCGTTGACTTTTCTTTGTTCAGTGTTTTGCCCAGTTAGCATTAAAATTCACAACTTCACAGTGAAATGTTATTTGTGTGTGTTCAGTGTTCAGTGTTAAATTTGTGCATATTCTGCCACATAGAGTTCAGAACTGCTGTTTGTCAGTGCTGATATGATGTGTATGTTTGTACTGATAACAGTGTGTGGCTTAAGGTGCACAGTTTTTAATGTTTCATTGTTGTAGTAGGATTTTAATGTGTATGGGACCTTTATTTTGAACTAGTTATTGATAGTGAATACCTACCACCATCCTGTGCCGTTGTCACAAAATCTGGGTGCCTTAACTTTCTGGAACCCTCTGGGCCTGTCCAGGCCTGTAATGGGACTGCTTTACCTCTTTATTGATAGTGAATAGGGACCATGATATTGTAGTTAGTGTACTGACTTGCTATGGGCTGGGTGGTCAGGGGTTCAATCTCTGGTGGGGGAAAGGGATTTTTCCTTTCCCACCCCCACCCAGACCAGAATTGGATTCCACCCAGCTTCCTGCAGTAGGTACCAGGCCTGTTACTGGGGAGTAACACAGCCAGGGCATGACATTTACTATGCACCCCCATCTGGTGCCAAGGTTAGGACAGAGTAGAGCGATACCATTACTCTTCGTCTGTGCCTTTGAGGCATGTTACAGGGAGAACTTTACCTCTTTATTGGTAGTGGGTTCTAGTTGAACAGCTCCTTTGGTATGTATGTTGAGACAGCCTGACCTGACCGTACAGTGTGAGGCAGAGCTAACCTTACGTGCAAGAATTTTCTGAGTAAGATTGGTACAGGTTCAGGTTTGCTGCCTGCTTCATCACACAACTTACGTTGTACATCTCCCTGTATATACCGATACAAACTGTATTGCCAAGTTATCCTATATTTTAAGATCAATTTTAATATTGTTCTACCATCTTTGCCTATTTGACCCAAGTATTCATGTCTCTTCTTTCCAATACTTGTCACATATCCTGCCTACTTTACCTTTCATTTTTTGGATTATCCTGGTAATAGTTGGTGAGCTAAACATAAAGAGAAGCTCTTTATTATGCCACCGCCTTTCTCTTATTTCTCCATCAGAATCCCAAGTAGCCTTTCAAGCACTGTATTATAGAATGTCCTAAGTCTATGTTTTTCCCGTAGTGTGAGATTTTCTTCCCGATTAACGTACAAAACCTAGCCACCAAACTGGTCATACAAACTGTAATTTCAAAGAGAGAGACAGAATGATTACCAGAATACAGATGAGAAGTGGTGGGAATGTGTGGAAGGTAGGCATGGTGGGAGGGGTTATAATTCCTAGACAGACAGTTGGTGAAGAATCTGTGTTCATTGTTTTCCTGACCTGACCATGTGTATGAATATTAATCCAAATAATTCTCACCAAGCAGAAAAATTTGCTCTTCGAGCAATTCAGCTTTAAAGTTTTAAACGTCACTTTTTTTTTGTAGATACCCACCGAACAGCAAAGAGATGGACCTGAGAAGAAAATAACACGTCTGGCTATTGGTGTTGAAGGTGGCTTTGATCCTGATTCTGGCAAGAAAAAGTTTGAGTATGAGGAATCATATTCCATTGTTATGTTACCAGATTTTGTCAGAATACCTTGGCCAGATACACACCTTCCAGAAGTAGTGAGTTTTGAGTAATACTTTGTATTGGCTTATAAATATTGTATGCTGACTTACACTCAAGCAACCTAATAACACTTGCTGTAAAAGGTTTGTACATAAACATATTGATCAATGAAGTTCTACGCATTACCAAAACAGACAAAGTATAATGACACTGACACATTAATTTCACAACGGGCTATTGTGTTACTAAATTTGATACTAAATCAAAATTATTTTCACTACTGCAACAAACTTCTCAAACTAAATAAAGGAGTAGGAACAGAATGTTATGCTGCAGGTATTATTGGCAAAATATTCATTCGGTATTTTGAACAACTTGTTTCAAATTTATGTTTGAAACAAAAGGTACAGTTAATTGTAGTAGGTGTGTTTGTTGATATCCTAATAATCTTTAATTCTTCAATCATAACAAAAAAACAGAAAATAAATACAATGAACATTCATTCTACTCTTGCTTATATGAACATACGAAAAAAATAACTGCATCAGTTTCCTAGACTTACTCATTGTCAAGGAGGACAAACTGGAAATGGATATATGTAGAAAACATACAGCTACAGACATTACTGTACAGTTTAGTTCCAGCCACCACATAGAAAATAGACTAGCAGCATATTGCTTTGTTATTAACTGAGTACACCAACTACATTTAACACCACACAGAAAACAACAAGAAACAGGTACTGTAGTACAGATAGCAAAAAACACTGCAGTCCCTTTAGACATATGATACAACAGCTAAATAACAATATAAAATGACAATCTACTCAGTGAACCCATCCCCAAAATCAGTCGCCTATTTCTTGATTTTCTTTGAAATATCGGAAGGAAAGCCATGACTGCATTTAAAAACACAAACCTCAAAATCATATTTCCTGCTTTTAATACAGTATATAATCTGTTGCAAACACACACACACACGCACACGCACCCACACCCACACCTGCACGCACACGCACAAACTAACAAACAAACCCTGAAATATCTACATAGAGGTATTTTTCATATAAAATACCTCACCTGTAATAAGTTGTATGTTGGTCAGATTGGAAGGAATTTATTATTAAGATTTCATGAACATATTAGATATATAAGAACTAACAACCTTGCAATGTGTGTATGCTGTGTATGTTCTGGACCACCAACTTCATTATGGATGTATACAAGACACAGTGGAGCTAATAATATCTGCACAGAATGGGGCATATGTGTACTGTCTAGATTCTTATCTATATACAGATGTGTCAACAATGGGGTTTATTAATTTAAGAACAAAATGTAGGCAAATGTAATCAGCTGCACAACATTGCACGAGACATCTTACCTCAATGCACATGCACGTAAGATAAATGTCGTATCAATCTGTAGTAAGTTGTTTACAGTCCCACTCAGTACAGCGTATTCTTTCGTGGTGCACACGCAATGTCTAAGCCTGGGGTACACACTATAAATTATTTCCTGTAATATATAAAGCTCGTAATAATTTTCTAACAATAATACTAATTTGAGTTCATTAATTACTTACAGATCTTATGATCCAATTTAAATAGGAAAAAATATCCTTACCAAAGGTGTTTGGATACAGCACATTGCATTATTTGAATACCTTACTTTTACTGTAAATTTAATACATTTTTAATGTTGTATCTACTTACAGATGGACACCACAGTTTTAACATTGTATTTAAATGTGAATTGACACTGATATTTATATATTTGCCATTTACATGTGACTGGTTGCGATATGTGCTGTATGTGTCTTTGAAGCTTGTAGCTCACTGAAAATGGCTACAGTCTGTGGCCAACATGTGCAAGGGGCAGTGAATAATAAATATTGTGCAGTGAGTTGGAAATGGAATTATGCATATGCACATTTTCAGATATGCGACTTATCTGTGTACCGTTTGTATTTGTGAATGGAGATGTGCATGAAATCGTCTTTTGTCCTTTCCCATGGTTGAGCGAAGTTATGGCCTTTTCAGTAGGTGGGGAAAGGGGAAAGGTGGGGTGACCAGGGGAGGGAATGAGATATAGTGTGCAAGTGCTTGAGCATCTCAGACTGTGGTTTATTTGTTTATTTTTATTATTGTTGCATCTCTGTCCCTTTATTTGCAACTGTCCTTGTGCTTGGTTGGTGATATTAACTTACACCAGCCAAAGAGGAAAATACTATTCCACTGATTTAAATGTCCTCAGAAGAAGAAATGTGAAAATACTGTTCCGCAGTGCCATGACATTCCTAGCATGTTCTACATTTATAAATAGAGGTCTTAGGCTCTTACAAGCAGGTCTTCTTTTACATGATTTCTTTTTGCATGATTTTTGCTTCAACACAACTAGAAAATTTACGCCACTAGTCGAATTTATATGATAATTTTGAGTTTAACATGATTTGGCATACATGATATGCGATCTTTTTTGGTTTAATGTGATTTGGCTTAGATTGGCCCTGGCTGCACTAGTCTGGTGTTGGAGGCTGGTAGAAAGTGACGGCACTGTACACCATCAGTCACGTGTATGAATTGATTACATTGGTGGTATAATCACACAGTTGATGTAGTTTCCCCTTCAACAGTATTGGATATTTGTTACCCAAATCAGTGAGAAATGAAATCTACATCACCTAGTTATTCCAAGTAAAAAATTGGTAGAAGACAATCACTATTGAAGAGAAATTAGATGTAATGAGGCTACTTGAAAAAATGAATGAATTGTTGACATAAGCCATAACATTAGCATACATACAATTTGTGACAGTGCTGAAAGAATTACAGAAAGTGTTAAGTCAGGAACTGAAGTGTTTGTGTAGCAAGACTACCACAGCCCTGTCGGAATGAACTATACCAAAAACTACGGATGTGAGTCTCTTACATTTTTATCATATTAGTCATAAATAAATATGTTGTATAGAAGGGTGTGTATACTGTATGTACAGTAGACATACATTACAGTTCCGTACATCCACTAATGGTATAGTCACACTGTATAGGATGAAGATGTCAAACCCCTAACCCCCAGGATATACACTGTTTTAAAAGGGAATTTTGTGCTCAATTTGCATGACATTTTTCAGGAACATAACCCTAGTATAAAATGAGACCTGCCTGAATAGGTATAAAAGTTTGTCTGAAAAGTAATTCTTGTTAAAATTTCCACTTATGAGGGATGATTTTTCTTACTGTCATCCTTATGATTATTGCAGGACTCATGAATTATTGACACATCACCTCCTAGTAGTCATTCTTATATTTTTCCTCTCCAAGTGGCAAAACTAAACAAGTGCACATATAAGTGCCCTTATGACTAGTCTCTTCTTTCATGAATGAAACATTTTTACAGTCCAAGTATTGTCATCTGTGGTTGCTTTGCTTCTCATGGTTACTGTAACAAAAATGGATGCCTTAACCTTGGCAGGTGGCACAGACGACAAAGGGGGGAGACAGTGCCTTTGTACTTAGGTCACAAATGGGTTTCTTGTACCAGTCATGGATGGTGGATGTTTGTTGAGCACTGTAGGATTATAATTGACAGGGGATAGTTGAAATTCTTAGAGAGAAACCTGTACCAGTGCCACTTCATGCCCCACACATCACATGTGGAGGACACTGAGGCCAAACATGAAATGAACCTGGGCCTCTGTGATGTGAAGTTGGAAAATAAGTGCCTGAGCCTATGGCTTGGCCAGAGCTACTGTCATGGCTGGAGAAGTGCTGCCAGCAATGTGAAAGTAGAATTGAGAATGAGAAATGAAAATTTCAAAGGAAGAAGCAGTGAAAGCTTTCTAAGAAGGTGTCATAAAACTTGTCTAAACTTCTGAAAATTTGGGGTCCTTGTGGTGGTGACTATGAAGAATTCTCATTTCCAAAACACTGATAAATTTTTATGAGGCTATACAGCATGACATCCAAGAAGATGATTGCATAGGGTGTCCCAAAAAGAGTTCAAGATTTAAAGTATGCACCTTGTTGTTCTGTTAGGTTGGCAGCACTGAAACTTTAACATCTGTTATTTGTCATTTTGTGGTAAGTAGTCATGGAACGCTACACAAAGGAACAACACATTATTGTGGAAAATTTATTACAAAATTAAATCTTGCACATTTATTGGGACACCCCATATTTGTGGTTGTAACATGTAGTTTATTTTTCAGGTGAATGCATCTGTGAATGCGATAATTGAAGCTGACTCTGCTACTAAGCTTGCTGAACTTGAAGCATTGGCTGGAACGTGGGATGGCGAAATTCGTGCAGTTACAAAGTAAGTGGTAAATTATTGTTTTATTATGTTGTAAAGAAAAATATTTGTACTTGGTTATAACTTCATCAAAGGGACCCAGTAAATTGAGTCAATATAAATGAGTGTCACTGTAAGCGAGTTGTATGTTGGAAGTGAAGGAAAAATATCTGGAGACAAAATACTAGCCTGTAGGCATATTGTTTAATGTTAACGCTATCATCTACTTGAAACTAAAATTACAATTAAAATTAATCTTGTGTAATAGTAAATTTCCATACAGGATTATGGTAAACAATACATTAACTTAAAATTAAAATTTAACAAGAACAAAGTTGTCATCAGAAGAGGACCGCTCACTGAGACGGTCACTACTCTCTTGCTTAAACTGCTGAAGTAGCGCCTCATTGATGTCACTTCATACAGGCTTTTGAAACTGCATTTTTATATTATTCTTGATCTGTTCTGTTCAAATGCGTTAGGTTCTGTTTTTCCAAAAGCTTTGGGTCGTAAAATGTATGAGACAAAATTCCTGACTCTTGTAGTTTCATCCCCCCCCACATTTTCTTTTTCTCTAATCACTTTAACTTTCTGTTTGAAGCTCAGAACCTTTCGTTGGTGAATGTAGCCATTATATTACTTTACCAGTCTCCTGTTAACTGCATGAGTAGTAAAATGGAGGGATCCTTAACGCACAAAGTGAATTACCATTACTGTTGTCATTTCCTGGCTTGGAATTTATTTAGCTCTCTGAAAGAGTTAGACAGCTTGCCGTCTCAAGGACAAGGAGATGTTAGAATATTCAAAATAGCCTGCTTCTCTTATGTATGTTGTTCTAACAAGCCAGAAGAACATGTGCCTTATGGTGAATTAGTGGGTACTGAATGTATAATACAGCCAAGGTGTTAAACTGACAGAGGTCATTTTAATGGAGGTCAGCTATATAAAACTGTTTTAAAGTCAACATGTGGTCTTTCAAAGTATCATGTTGGCATGTTTGTTAGTAGTGACTAAAGAGTATTACAGTTTATGTAGTCAGTGTGAAATCAGAAATATCCATTATCTGCTTTGATCGGATACTTTTGGTAATATCTGTCTATGACTGACAAACATTTTTTCGAAGAAGTAGTGTGGTAATTGTACTGTTTATGGAGGGATCCCCAGTTTGTGTCAACTTGCTAGCCCTGCAAGTGAGAGTGTACATTGTGGGTTGGAACGTGGTGTTGTATGTGACCTATCTGCTGAAGTGGCTATCAATCCTATTGCTATTTCCTCTGCCCCTCTCCTTCTCTTGCTGACTGTCTTCTTCAGGGTCAGCATTCTTTACTTCATTTGGTGTGCGTCAGATAATCGGTGATGAAAATAAGTTGTAGTGCAATTACATCATGAATTCTCATTTTTCAATTAGAAGCCATTATTGAAATGCTGTACCCTTTATAGGAAATAAAGTACACGTAGAACCCAGCATGTCACTCTATGAGTTGCTGGTATGAAATTAATTATGACTTAATGAGCAGCTACCAACTCTGGGGCCAAACCAGCTTCTTAGTGAATGGGTACCAGGGTTCTTTACCAGGGTGTGCAGTAGACTGCTCATCTCCATCTAGTGTTGAGGTAAAGAATGAGTGGAGCTATACCTCTTCTGTCCCCTGTATACCTACAAGGTGGGAACAGTCACAACATACTTTCACCTCTACATGTACTAGTGCATGTACATGTGTGCGTGCATGCGCGCACACACACACACACACACACACACACACACACACACACACACACACACACACATGCATGCACGCGCGAATTAAACAGAAAAGATTACATTATAATGAATGACAATACATGTTACAAGTTTTTAAAAATTGAATATTTGTAATAATGTTCTTTACTGATCACTGTCTGGTGGTTGCAGAATTTAGGGAAAAATTTTCAGTAAGGAAATAACAGCAAAATAGTTTGATGTGGAAAGATTTAATATCAGGAAGCTAAATATGCTGAAGGCTAGGAAACAGTATCAAATTGAGATCACGAACCAGTTTGCAGCTTTGGAGAACTTAATTGATGGCAAGAACATAAATAGGGCTTGGGAGAACATTACAGAGAATATCAAAACCTCATCTAAAGAGAGTCCAGTTCTGTGTTAATTGAAGCAGCATAAACCATGGTTTGATGAATGTTTACATTTTTAGATCAAAGGAAGCAGGCTAAAGTTCAGTGGTTACAGGATCCAAACCAAAGCAGTGTAGATAATCTAAAC
>Ga0136643_10012424_pt1 | contig 12683 bp, 9 predicted proteins | sample TergutLab28metaG_FD_96883 | JGI IMG/M metagenome (GOLD analysis project Ga0136643, IMG submission 96883) | Labiotermes labralis P1 segment gut microbial communities from Petit-Saut dam, French Guiana - Lab288 P1 (version 3) (version 3) | ecosystem: Host-associated > Arthropoda: Insects >...
CTACTCTTCCATGACCGCGGCACTAGAAGGGGGTGAGTGGTCAGCAGCACGTCCCGGCCGCACTTTACCCCCGGGAAAGACCCGGTACCCATTTTACAGGAGGTTGGGTGGGCCCCAGGGGCGATCTGGACGGGCGGAAAATCTCGTCCCCACCTGGATTCGATCCCGAACCGTCTAGCCCGTAGTCAGTCGCTATACCAACTGAGCTACCAGGCCCACATATAAGTTTATATGGCATTGGTAAATAAGTACGGAGCACTGGTGGAATGTTGCTAGGTAGTGAAAACCGAAGTAACTGGAGAAAACCCAGCCCAGTACAACTTTGTTCAGGCCTCAGTTCTGTTCGCTTACCTTCTCTTCTGTGTAGGTTAGGGTCTTTGTAGGGTCCTTAAAATTTCCTGGTTACACCCTTTGTATTCATTCGACCAGCACTTTCCAATACCCGGTAAATTATTTTTCTAAATATAGATGAACCAAAACAAACAAAATGCTAACTAAGGGATGAGATTTAAGCGAATTATTCATAGTTTGACGCCCTTTGCTACGTTACTGGAATTGTGCGTAGGAAACGCTTAGAAAATAACTTACAAAATGGCAACATGGAGTCACCATAAACTAAACGAGTTTGATTTTTGGCTGAAGGCCGGAATGTGCTCATAATACGGGATTTTGCTGCTGGAGAGAAAGGTTCCCTTTTTTTATTGCAATTAAAGCCTTAGGAAGGAACACTTTGGTTAGTTGCGTGGAAGTATGATGATCGAATTCAAAGAGGTGGAGAAAAAGGGCCTTGCCCTCTATTAACTATATGCTGCAATTTTCTTTAAAACTGGGGGAAATCACGGAAAGCCTAATTCAGTTTAGGGGAGTAGTGTATGTACCAATCGTTAACAATCGGGCAGCACTGCTGCGGGCAGTGTCGACCCGCCTACTAATTTTCAGTTGCCGTGGATAAGACTAGACATAAGGGAGAGGCTCATTGACTCGTTTCACTTGTAAATATAGACGGACAAGAAAACTGTACAGCTCAGAGAAAGAGTGGCGTATCCATTTCTTGTAACCAAGAGGCGTGACTCGTGTATTTCATAAAGCAATTCGCAAGGAAATAAAATCGTCTGTGTTATTACAATATCACTTTTAGACATCTTGTATTCAGTGCGGCTACTAAAGCAGGGATCACACACGGTAGAAGCAATTGGTTTATCCAGTTTCGATCGCCCTCTCTTCCATCGTTTCTAACAGGAAATTAAGAAAATTCGGGGTTAAAGAAGAAAGTGTACGACGAACTGAATCCTAAAGGGACGGAGAGAACAGTCAAAGTAAACCCACAAAGATTTCAGCCATAGACGTTTCAAGCAGCAGCAGAGACAGGGCATGTGAAATAATAAACACGGAGCGCGAATACGTCCTGAACAGAGCGAAATGTCTGTTTGTTCAGCAAAACGTTTATTCGGAGAAGGGGGGGGGAAGTGTTTTTTCACCCAATGCACAAAGTTGGGGCGTAACAGGGATATTACTACTGCGTATTCGACGTCCCCAAACAGTTTCAATGGCATTTGTTTTGCACCGTAAACCGCACTTTTCATTAAACTCGAAATAAAGAATTACTTTTTCTGAAAATGGCTCTTTAATGCTTTTAAAGGCAAGGTTAGTTGAAATAATATCTACAAGTTTGTCTCTAGTTTATAAAAAGATGCTGTTTCTCCCTAACAAAGACAAACTTATCAACGCCAGTTTGAAAAAATCACTCTTTATGCTAAAAGTCAAGCAGAAAGCACAAACATGTTTCGGGTATAGGGAAAGTAAGCTAGAACAAATTACACATGTAGTTACAACTTTGCTGTAAAAGCGATCGAGTATGTGTGGTTTACAGTTATTTTTTTCTTAACCTGTCATGGCTACGACTCCTTTTTAAATTTCCTATTCATAATTAACTTCTGAATCAACAGGTAATTTTTACGCAATACGGAAAAAATTGTAGAGAATTCGGTCCGTCTCTATGAGGCTGTCGTCACAGGACAAAATAATACAACCCAACAAATCTCAAACACAGTCTATAAACAAGCGGTACCTAAATCCGCGAACTCAATGTCTGACGGATCAAAGGCCATATAGGTTACAGACTGATATGTTTTTGGAATTCCGAGAATGGCTAGAAAATTTTAATTTGTGTAAATTTTTTTTCAACAATCTATGCCTACCCAAAGAAGAAATTTTTAATTGGATGTGTTTCCAAACGAGTTTATTAACTTCGTCGAAGATCCATGCAATTTTCTTCACACTTTCCATTATTTCAAACAAAAGGAATGGAACTTTTTGTTTTCGTATTATAAATAAGCTTCCCAGACATCACATAGCAATACTGCGACCAGACAGACGGATGAACGGACACTGGAACAATTTTTTGTTGTTCTTCCTGAAATCCTCTGCTCGTTTCTTAGGATCAACACCAGGTGTCAGCCAATTCGCTCTGTGTATTTGTAGAGTGAAAATGGTTGTACCGGCTTTAGTCTACATGTTTCTTCTTATTTTTCTTTTCAGTGTAACATCTTTTCCGTGTGTTAGGAAGAGGGATTTAAAAGGGCGAAGTTCAGACTCGTATATTGGCAAAATATGTAGGTGCTTTTCTCTTACGCTTGTTTGTTCCAAAGATGAGATACAATGGCTCAAGTTTCGCGTCATCTGTGCGTTGGTCGCCGACTTTTGTGGTCATAAGGGACTGTTAGTAAACATCGCCAAATTGGGACCGTATACAACCCCTAATAGAACTTACAACAGGGTATCGTTCTTAGGCACACTGTTGCTCATAATCAAGTGTGGAATAAGCCAAGGCAATTTGTAATAATAAATTATAACAACATTTGATTTTAACTGAAATTCTTTATGTTATATACAAAATGTAGTTGTATCAAAATATGTGTTAGATTTTACACGATGTCAGTTACCTCTTGTTTGGATATACTTCGCGTTGTATTAGCGCGTGGCAGCTGTATTGCCTTTTATCACTTCGGAGATAAATGATAAATGCTAAAGTTACGTTTCTGATAACAGCGAAGGGAAGTTGGAATAAGCCTGTCGTAAAGCTCACTATGGTGACATCAGTGTTATATATGTCAGGGCGACATGTTTCGACCTAGTAGGTCATCCTCAGACCCTCCAAGAACACAGATCTAAGCTTAGATCTGCGTTCTTGGAGGGCCTGAGGATGAGCTACTAGGTCGAAACATGTCGCCCTGACATATATACAATTGTATATAAATAAATGTTGTGTTAACGACTGACGTGTAAAGTTTTATTTACTAAGTATTTTAGATTTTAAAATGAGACATCTCTGCAGGTACATATTTCTTTTTCATGTTAGTCGTGCACAACGTGTAATACAAAGTAAAATAAGATACATGTTTCGGCTTAAACAAGCCATCATCAGGTCTTCGACTAGAGCATTAAAAAAATAACTACTAGAACTACAAGCAAGTGTGAGATCTCAGACCTTTAGAGTGCGAAGGTAAAGCAGTCCCGTTACAGGCGTGGAGTGGCCCAGAGGGTTCCAGGAAGTTAAGGTTCCCAGATTATATGATAACGGCACAGGATGGTGGTAAGGTTGTCAGCCTTACGCACCGGCCGCCTTTACCCCCTGGAAATGCTCCTGGCATTTATTTGTGTTAGAGGTTGAGTCGACCCCAGGGCCATAGTGCGATCGGAAGGTTTTAATGTCAATGAAAAACTCCAATGACACCAGCTGGGATCGAACGAGCGACCTTGCGATCTGTAGCACAGCGCCTTAACCGCTGTGCTACCAAAAAGTGCGAAGGTACAATTATGATTACATCAGCAAAAAATTTTTTCATACTTAATTACATATGTTCTTTACAATAACTTTCAAGAAGGAATATATACATGTTAACAGAAAGGAAGTTCCGATACAACAAGGATGGACTTAACTCAATAATAATTATCACCATTATACTCAACAATAATAATAATTATTATTATTACTACTATTTAGTTCTGTACTTACAAATTTACTGCTCATAAGTGAAATGCTGTATAACACTTGTCAATGTGGCGAAACTGGTATTAGCACTGTCATTTTAAGAACAGAATTGCAAAGAGGTCAAATATTTTGTAAAGAATAGTAGCATCAATACTTTAGACGACATCACAGTCCTGACTTTGTCTCTGTTTGATCCCGTCATAGCATAATTAGGTGTCTGGACTAAGGTTTATGGCGAACTTCTAGACGAAACGCGGCACATAAAGGGCAAGTAGGCAATTAGCTCTTGGTATATAATTATGCTCTCGCCACATTAGCTTTAAAAATTCAGCGTCGTTAAATAAATCACATGAAAGGAAAAAATTTTAACATTAACAGACAACAATTTGTATTGCATTCCTAAACTTGCTCCTTCAAAGCAACGAGCAGGCGCAGATAATATTTTGAAAAGATCACAGAAGTTCCGCTAGTCATTGTAAAATTTAATTAAGTCTGCGTTTAAGCTGTTAGTTGCCCTTCTTTGTGCTCTACAATAGGCTGTAAAAATCGCTTCTGTTAGAAACAGAATTTTGTTATTTAATGGATAATCTGTTCAACGGGTTCTTTTAGCAGGAACTTTTACCATATAATAGTGTGTCATAAAATATTTAATCAAAATTAAATATGAACTATGCTAATACCCTAAATCCTGCAGTCTCTGCTGCATTCTTCAATAAAATTTCATTACCTATAAGTTTCGACTCGACCTAGCACGCGATTTACTACTAGCTGTGGTTGGATTTATATTTCTCACTGGCCTATACCTTCTAACACTGGTTTATCTTCATGTAACACTGAACATGCCAGGTGACGTTGCATTATTACTGCATGTTTAGATTACAGTTGTGCAAAGCATTATATTTAATCCTCTAGTTGCCACAAAAATTACCCATAATTAAAGCCGAGGTAGCTCAGTCAGTGCAGTGATTAAGCTGTGATTTGGAAGAGAGAGTAATCGGCGAAAATTTCTCTCTTCACTACAAATTTCAGATCGCTGTGGGGCTCACCCATCCAGCTATTCAAAATCAATCGAGGGTTCTTTTTCTGGAGTAAAGTGACATGATCGTGAAGCGGATATTACCATACCTATCTAAATTCAGAGGTTACAAATGCGTAGAGCAATAACCCCATCTCCCTATATTTTACTGCTTCAATGCTTGATTATTATAGGGATTAATTTACCTTTTACCCGGTGTTACACGGGGAGAGATAGGTGTGAATTTTAACTAAGATTCAATAACCTAAGTAACCAACTAGTTTTCTGACAAAATAGCCTTTAATTTTATACCTCCCACTAAGCTTTAATTTAACACTAGCGGCATGTGCAAGCAAGGATGAGGTGGGCGTGGTATCTGGCACGTGGGGGGGGGGGGGGAAAAGAAAGTATGGATGATTTTGGTGGGGAAATCTGAAGGAAGAAAACCACATGAAAGACCTAGATGTAAATGGAACATAATATTAAAATGTATCCTAATGAAATAGGATACAAGAGCATGGACTGGATTCGGCTGGCTCAGGATAAGCCAAAATGGCAGGTTCTTGGAAAAAAAATAATGGAATGTGGGGAATTTCATGAGTAGCTCAGGAACTTTCAGCTTCTGAAGATAGACTCCGCTCTATGGATTGCATTAGTTATAAATTGTTCAAGTAGCAAGGAATTGCGCCGTGGCAGTCTGTGTAGTGAATAGGTTATCGGCTGGAAAACATGCACACTGTGGCGCGATTATCCGTAGAAGATAGATTCAGCTCTTTCCAAAACGCTGAAACTAACCCTAGCGCCCACCCACCCTCCTACTGGTCAATGCGTACTGCAGCCCCTTTCCCCGGGATACAGTGGCCACGGTGTGTAGCTAACTACTCGCCTTCGTCTTGTACTGCAGTTAAAATCGAGGGGCGCTCTGCTTCGACAAAACAATGTGTTCAGGGTGTGAAGAGGAACATTACCATCCTCTGTAAACATCAACTAAAAGATTATTCAATTCAGTCGGAACACAACGATTAATTTATTATCAATTTATAAATCTGACAACATGTTTCAGCTCATCATCAGGCCTATTCACAAAACATACTGAATGTACCTTCAGTATGTTTTGTGAATTGGCCTGATGATGGCTGAATGAGCTGAAACATGTTGCCAGATTTATAGATTATAATAAATTAACTGTTGTGTTTGGACTGAATTGAATAATCTTTCAGCTGATATTTATATTGTATAACACAACGGGATGGCGCCAATAAAAAAATATTGCTACCCTCAGTTGCAAAAAACAACGTCTCAGACTGAAGCTATACGCACTGATATCACATGCACCAAAATATACACATCAGAAGTTGGAAAATCTCCTACATGTTTCGGCACGTCATCTGTTCCTTCATCAGGCCTTATTGGGATTATAATGCGTGTGCAAGTGTGTGTCTGTTTTTGCCCACTTATTGTGCAACGAAAGCCAGTGACTGGGAAGCCTCCCTAATGACGGCACCTATGACTCGATGAAACACGTAGGAGACTTATTAGCGTCCGGTGTGTATATTTTGATGTGTGCGATGTTGGTTATATTAATTAATTTATATGCAATGCAAGATACATAAGATAAAGCAGTCCCGTTACAGGCCTGGAGTGGCCCAAAGGGTTCCAGGAAGTTAAGGTTCCCAGATTTCATGACAAGGGCACAGGATGGTGGTAAGGTCGTCAGCCTTACGCACCGACCGCTTTTACACCCAGGAAATGCTTCTGATACTCATTTCTGTTAGCGCCTGAGTCGACCCCATGGCCATATTATGATCGGAAGGATTTTATATCAATGAAAAATTCCAGTGACACCATCCGGAATCGAACCAGCGACCTTGCGATTTGTAGCACAGCACCTTAACCGCTGTACCACCGCGGTCCCCGCATGATACATAACACATTAAAATATATGAGCTGAGTTGCCGAAGGCGTCGTTGACAAACTGCAATCCGTAGAGCAACGTGGAGTGAAAATAAACTGCAAATGCGGTCAAAACGCCGTCTTTGTTTCTGTGTCATCTGATTCTGGCTAAGGAGAAATCCTATAACACGCAAGCCGATCGTCACGTGTTCAGAGCTTGTGCTGCCCACCGTGTCGTGACATTGCCATGGTTACCGTACTAACGAGTACGTAACAGTACGGGTTGCGTGTCGCCTGCTGACCGCATCAGCCACACTGACACGTCGTCCCCAAGGTGCCATGCGTGTCCATTAAGTTGCTTAGCGCTCGGTCGATAAATTATGGCGGAATGTCATACCGACTCGGAATCATGGCCGGAATGTGCACCTATATCAAATTCTGGACACACACAACGTTTACACCCGTGACTTGATGATTCATGGTTTATCTAGCGTCACCGCATTAAGTGGAGTGTTTAGCATTACGTGATCATGCAGTGGGAACTGGGAAAAACGGATGAGTAAACCTTTGTGGTAGTTTCTCGACACAGCTGCGACAACACCCAGAAATTATTTACAAAATGACTCAAATCTCTGAGGTATCGGCAATGTCTGCGAAAGAATCGAATCGGTTAAACGTCTAACACATGATACAATCCAGCTGAACGTAACTGAAGTTAAAAGAGTGTACAACATACGGAACATTGATAGAGGACGAGGCTAAAGTGAAACGACTATACACAGGCAAAGTGTCATCAATGTCTACAATAAAACTGTGCCATATAAAACTTGTGTGCCTCCCAGAATTCATTTTTCGCGTTTCTCAGTTTGCCTCAAACATGTTGAATCTCCATTCTCATGTTTCTTGCATCGTATTTTGGATTACGTGATATATGCTTTGCGGGCTATTTCACAGGAGAACTTTAAAATATGGGGAAATATGGACCCATACCAAAGGCCGATTTTTCAAAGGTTGACTTTAATTTAAATTACACACAAAGGACGTGTTTTGTCTCAAAAAGAACAAAAAATATGATAAACATTTTACTTTAACTGTCCTTTTATTGTTATGCCCTTCTTTTCAACACATTTTAAAATATTGTCTCAACAATATCACATAATTCAGATTTCGTTGCGAAATTTTTTAAACAGTTTTTGAACTTGAAATTTTCAAAACCCCCTCATGAAAACGAAGGGTCTAAATACATTTAGGGGTTAGTATAATTTGCCACATTCTTCTCTCTTTTAGTGTCTCAGGCGAATGGCGTTTATTTTGCAATCCACGCATCTTTAGCTGAGTCTATTTTTTTAAGCTTGGGCAGAAAAGAAGATGCCTTATTTCCGAAAGTTCTATACCCTTAGATAAAAGCGACAATAAACATGGCCTTTTATGTGTAGGCTATATACTTGAGCACTTGGTATATGTCTTGGCCTACTCTTATTATGCAGAAAAGAACATCGATCCATTTTGATGCGGTCCCCATTCGCGATAAGCTAAAGAGCCACCAATGTGAATGACAGCCAAAGAAATGGACGAATCAATAGTGAGGGACTAGTATTAATAGAAGAGGATGATTCTTTGTGAAGATAGGGGTATGTTATAGATGGAATAATAAAATTTGTAGCCGATGGTTACTTGCATAACGCTAAAGTAAGGATATTCTGGGAAAATATTTGCACATTGCTTCTACAAACTGCGTATAGAAAAAGGGAGAGAGGTTTCAAAATAAAAGTAAAGTTTAAAAATCGTCTCCCTGCTCATTTAGAGCATAAGAGCGTGTTTCTTGTAAGTGCAGACACAGTAAAAGTTAAATCAGTCCCATTACAGGACTGGAGTGGCCCGGAGGGTTCCAGGAAATTAAGGTTCCCATATTTCATGACAACGGTACAGGATGGTGGTAAGTTTGTCAGCCCTACGCACCGGCCGTCTTTACCCCCAGGAAATAATCCAGGTACTCATTTCTGTTAGAGGCTGAGTCGACCCCAGGGCCATACTGCGATCGGAAGGATTATGTCAATAAAAAATTCCATTGAAACCATCTGGAATCGAACCAGCAACCTTCCGATTTGTAGCACAGCACCTTAACCACTGTGCTACCGAGGTTCCCGCAGGGACGGTAGATTACTTCAATTTCAGGCGTAGGCTCTCTTCAATGGCTACGCGAAGGTCTCTGATAGTGCAATGGGTTTATTGTTTCAGTACTTAGAGGTAAACTAGATCTAGTGCTACACAATGAGGCTTTGTTCGGTATTAGACTTAATTTGTCTGGTTATTAACAATAAATATTCAAGCATTATTACACCTATGAACTTCATCCCATACGCACCGTGCATGCGTTAATATGTGCAGTACTTCTACAGACTACTGTATTGAATTCAACAGCACTTTCTCTTTGATCTATAAATGAGTTTCGGCGCTACCATGCTTCGTCCTCAATGCACATTGAAGATGAAGCTTAGAAGCGTCAAAACGCATTTATACAAGCTACACAATGAACGCGCAATGTAATATCGTGGCGGGCTCGTTTAACTAAAGTTGCCATGGAAATGCAACAGTGCGAACTTCTTGCATTGTTGAAGAACATATGTCGCTGATAACAATGTAACAAGTACTGCAAGCATTGCCACGGACGCAGAACAATACGTTCTCTGTAAATCTGTCGTACATGTCTCGCTGCCAACAATATGATAGTTTTGTCTCATAAAACCAAATCTGAAGCTGTTCGACAGATTTTCGTAAAAGTCTCCCTATCAAATTTCACGAAAATCCGTCTTGTGTAAACTGCGTTGATAAATCCGGAAGGACGGAGAAACAGACGGACGAACATGACTCAGAATAGGTGTTTTAAGCGACTACATGGACGCACCTAAAAACAAAGTGTGTTAGACACTGGAGAAGTCAGTGGACAGCAGCCGTATCGGGAATTGTGTTGTATCGTTATTTTATTGGGCGAAATGCGATGGGAGGGTTAAACATAATGCCTATGCGAAAACTGCATGGATGTTAAATTCGAATTATTCGTGGTCTGGGAAGAAGCATAGTAATAATATGTGCTAACCTTACCTCCTGCTACAGCATCGTGCAGGGTTGTAGCCGCTCGCGTTTTCCAGAAACCCCTGCGGGAAAGTGTTTAGACTGCACGTCTCACAAGGCAGTCGGAGTTGTTGCCGCCCCGAGCGGCGACTCGTCTCCGATTATGTCCAAGTGGGCACCATAAAGTATGGTGGATCATGAGGTTATTTATCATCACCGTGTAAACTGCAGAGGTTTCTTTCCATTATTTAGATACAAAATTCTGTACCCCTCCAAATCGGACCTGGCGACTATCCATCCTCCTGTACAATGGGTGTTGGGTAACATTTTAGCACGTTGCACTAACTTTTGCAAGCCACTCAAAAAAAAAAAAAACAGAAGTTTGTCGGTCCAACCAGGTCTCCGCGGCAGCAATGACCTCTGCGTCGGAAGAAAAATGGCGACCTCTCAAATTTCTTTTCAGTCCAGGGAACAGGTGGTAGTCCGACGAGGCCAGATCCGGAAAATAGGGTGGGTGATAAAGATATTAGAAGACCAGGTAGGCCAGTTTCTTCTGGGTTGCAAGTGGCCGGTGAGCCGGCGCATTGTCACGTATGAACAAGACCACCTTGGTGACCTTCCCGCGGCGTTTTTAGTTCAAAACATCCTTCAATTGCACCAGCAGAGATGAGCAATACTCCGTGTTGATAGTTTGACCCATTAGAAGATAACCAATGAGGAGGTTGCCGTCTTGATCCCAAAAAAATTAGGCGAGAATTTTCCAGTGGATTTTTGCATTCTGAATTTTTTGGGCAGGGTGAGCCGCTGTACCCCCACTCCATTGATTGTTGCTTTGTCTCCGGGTCATAGTGATATAACCAGGTTTCTTCCATGATCACCAATTGTGACAGGAAATCATTTGGCTGCAACCTGGACACTACTCCAGCCTAACCGCACCTAACCTCCAACATACAGCAAACCAAGAACGAAACGACCAATGTGGTAACCAACATCATAGTCGCGAGTTCCTGATGATGGGAATAGTAATGCCCGAAACATGTTGAGCCTGTAAGAAGTACAATAAAATAATCAGTGACATCTAGTTGGTTTTTTATTCCTCAGTTAATATGAACCTAGCTACTCCAGAGAATGCCCACCTGTTTTGGATACCTAATTGAGAAAGTTGGTCGAGGAGATGCGCTAGAAGTTGGAAGGTCGCGGGTTCAATTCTCCATGGGTCCATTGGAATTTTCAGGTTCTAACAGAAATGAGAACTTCGGATATGCCCTGAGGATACAGGCGGTCGGTGCGTAAGGCTGACAACCTTGTCACCTTTATTTGCCAATTATCTAGAAAATCTGACAGCCTCAACCTCCTGGAAACCTAAGGGACTCTCCAGGCTTCTAAAGGAGTAACTTTATCTTTGGATCCCGAAGGTTCATAATCATGTCCATATAGCACGCCACTTGTCTTTACGCCAAGCTAAACAAATCCATTGAACACTGTCCCACCCGTATTCTCATATCCATTGTAACGTTATCTTTCAGTCTAAACATATGTTAGACGGGGGTTATGCTAATGTCAGAGTTCTCGACGGAAATTTTGCGTTCATCTCATATCTCTCATTGACAGAGTCGTCACGATAATGTTTGGCGACGAGTTCGAATTTTTATAAGCGTATATTTAACAGAACACAAATACAGAACTCTCGACTCAGTAGAGCTAAAGACACGTTCTGAAAATTTGCCAGACGCCAATAGAATTTATCAACCTTAGGCAGTGTAATATCTATTCTCTTGGTTAGAGCTGACAAAAAGCATCCAAATCTGCAGGACAGAAACATTAGTGGTGCATTTTCTGATAAGAAGTCTGCATTTGTTTTTGCAGTGTAACGCGTCTCGGTTGCGATCCACGAACCACTGGCGGCTGCATGTCGTGATGAGGCTACAGAACCAATCGGTGAAGTCACACATTACGAGACTTGGCAAGTTTTTCGCTGAAATCAGGAGTTTTAATGGATTCCAGCAGTTTCTTGCAACAGTAAACCGTCTCTAATGGAACGTCGTGCAGTTAATTAATTATACGATTCTAATTGCCAATTTCTGCGAAGTTTTTTAAGCAAGGAAGCAAAAATTAAATTCACTTTCGAATACAAAGTCGTAATCGAATATTCTATAGAGAATTATTTAAACAAACGCTATTTGCTTAAGGAAAAATACACAGAATCCACAGATTGTTTTCGAAGAACAAGTTCAGTAAAATTCGTTATTGTGTGTACATAACGTCATAATGAACCTTACTGCTAGTTTCATTTAGTAGATTTAAAAACAGTTTTATCGATTATAAAAGACCCAGGCCATTCTGCTGGATTTTCAAACCAGAACTTAGATTGCAGTGATGAAGAAAGTGGATTCGTCCAGCGCATCTAAAATCAAAGGAATTTCAAGTGAGGTATCTGTTCATATGTGCCATGAATTATTTGCTCTTTAGTACGATTCGATATAAGAGATCTGTAAAGATATTTGTCACTTTATTGTTGCATTTTTTCTGCAGGTGCTTGTGGTTTATTTAGCACACCATTTTTATCCATATTATACAGCGTTTATTGTAGTTATATGGGCAAGAATATAAAGTATAGAAGTAACCATAATTGACAGCACATAAATGAAGTAGTGGAAGAAATATCTGCACTGTTAACACCATTTACGGCCACAAATCTCACATGAATTTCTC
>Ga0136643_10012425_pt1 | contig 12682 bp, 9 predicted proteins | sample TergutLab28metaG_FD_96883 | JGI IMG/M metagenome (GOLD analysis project Ga0136643, IMG submission 96883) | Labiotermes labralis P1 segment gut microbial communities from Petit-Saut dam, French Guiana - Lab288 P1 (version 3) (version 3) | ecosystem: Host-associated > Arthropoda: Insects >...
TGCGGTTACAGTTTTTAGTACTCCTGATGATGGGTGCTGTGACACCCGAAACATGTAGAGTGACTTTGCAGTAAATAAATATCTGCATACTGTTGCATCTGGTTGGATTTTGATTAACATTGAATTACGATGCACAGAACCATGAGCTTAAAAAAAATTGCTCTGTTATTCTTTAATTTATCTGCTGCCATTCCTACTTCGTCTACCATAAAGGTAATGGTAGGGGATAAAGTTCGCCCTGTAACAGGCCATGAAGGCCCAGAGGTGGAGTAGATATATAGCTCTATTCTTTCTTTAACCTCGACGCTAGATGTGGGTGGGTGGTCAATACCATGCCCCAGCTGCTTTACCCCCGGGAAGGATCAGGTACCCATTGTATAGGAGGCTAGGTGAGCCCCAGGGCCAGTCTGGATGGGTGCGGAAATCTTCATTGACCACAGGGCTGTTTATTCCTTCCCGTCTCCCTTCTTCTTATTTATTTCTTAGGATTCCTTTTTCATTATTATCAGTAATTTTTTTATTTATTTCAAGCAGATCTTGAAAATGTTGGCTCCATCTTTCTAGAATATTATGTTTATTATGTACTATTTCTCCATTTATCTTCCTACATGTGACAATCCTTGGCTTAAAATGGTTTTCTCATGTTGTTAATTTATTTGTAACACCATCTTGTTTCATTCTGAGAGTTAAGTTCTTCAATTTCCTTCATTATCCCTTCATGAAATAGTTTCTTTTTCATTGTATTTACCTTTTTTCTCTTTTCTCCTTTATTCTTTATAGTTTTGTACAGTTCTTTTCTTATAATGTTTCAGAATCATTTCTTTGCCTTCCACTTCCCTCCTTAATCACCTCATCGACTGCCTTTGTTATTGTCTGTTTACATGTCTAATTTTCATTATCTATTACAGTTGTCCAGCACATTCCACCTGTACTTTTAAGCCGTTCATCTGTTTCACAGTCTTTTAGTTTATCTGTGTCATACCTTTTCAGTTCATTTCCTTTCTGGTATCTTATTTATTTATTTATTCTGCTGTGTACTTTAGCTATAGTTAGGAAATGATCATAGTCATTTTTGGGTCCTCTGTAACCATGTATGTCTTTTCAGTTACTGCAGTATTGAGCATCTGTAAGGACGAGATCAATTTGGGTTGTGTTCCAGTCTGGTGATCTCCAAGAAAACTTATATATCTGCTTATGTGGAAAGATTGTGCTTCCTGTTATCATACCCACTGAGGTTGCATAATTGATCAGTCTTATTCCATTATCTTTACTCTGTTTGTATAAACTGAATGTACCCATATTAGGTTTTTAGTTTTTTTCTCACCCTATTTTTAGGATTAAGGCCACTCGGTATCAATTTAATGTCATGCCAAGGGCATTTATCATATTCCTTCTCCAGTAAATCATAGAAATTCTCCTTTTCATATGTATCTTTTTCTACTGTTGGTACATGCACCCTAAATAGACCATAGTTGTGATATCTTACTTTTATCCTGAACTAACACAGTCTGAAACTAATAGGTTGGAAGTCCATCACAAGATGTCTTATGCCATTATTAACTATAAGTCCTGTTCAAAACTGATGGTTTTTATTATGGCAGGTGTGATATAATATACATTCCTTTTTTTCCCATATAATTTGGCATGCCCATCTTATTTCCTGTAATGCTAGTAGGTCAATCTTGTATTCCTGAACAGTGTTAATCATTTTCTTTAATGCACCTGTTTTGTATAATGAAAGTATATTCCATGTTCCAACTCAGACATTTGTTCTTGCTAGGTCTTCTATTCTCATTCCATCTGGCTTGCATCTCTTCTGGTTTCTTGATAAGAGGTGTTTTACAGGGTGAGGGAATCAGCATGATGCCCAACCACAGGCTAGTGGATCAGGCCTCTGTATTTATGCCACCTGGAGAGAGGGTGGGCCAGCTATACCCCCAGACACTGGGTATCCGTTTTAGTCGCCTGTAATGAAATGCATGGACTGTGTTGAGGCTATTCTTGTTTCCAACCACCGCACGCGAAGGGATGGTTAATGCTGTTTAAAACAAAGGTTTTAATAATGTAAAATTGTTCAACATCAGAGCCATGTGGCAAGCTTGCATTGTTACAGTGAATACTCTTGTACATTAATGCCAAATTTTGAATGTCTGATGCTGAATTCTCCCTGTGGAGGGACAGGATCAAAGCCAGTGCAGAGTGTATGTGCAATATGTGGTTTGGAAAGTGGTATTGGAGCAGTCTTTTCTTGCGTACTTTGGTTGTCACTTGCCAAGGAACTTCTACAATTGTGTTTTCATCTCTTATTTCTATAAAGGGCTTCACACACATTGGCACACATGACAACACAGTGCACTGCAGTATGTTTAGTGAGATTTTATCTCATTCAGTGCATTGTGTCTGTGTGTATAAACACACGCATATTGAGACAAAGCATGACACATTCAGTAAGACCACCAGCAGATGGCACATTCTGTTGCAGGTTTATAATAGAAATAAGCGCTAGCTCACAAGAGTTAATTGTCTTATGAAGCAACATCAGACATCACCACCAACTGTCTGTCTTACAGGCAGAAATTACTCTGCATTTTGCAGCAAGTTTCTGTTACAATCTTCCTGCATGTGTTTGGATGTTTACATTTTGAATTGCATAGCAACAAATTGAGAAATACTTCTAATGCTCCTCCCCAGAATTTCAGTTATTTATGCATGGCCATCATGCTTTACTGGATGTTTAGTTCTTTCCTGGCTGGAAAGTTAGGAATGTGATGGCACCCTGTTCTTATTATAAGCCAACATGAAACTCACATGCAGCTGTTCACTGTTAGTTTGTACTCAGACTGGCAGTAAGTCAACACTGTGTAGTAAATAAATAATGTCAACAGTTGAGTGTCAACCATGTACAATGTATGCACCATGGGTGACACGGCACACATCAATACGATATTCAGGTTCTTGCCACACACACATCAACATGGGTGCATCGATATTCTTCACTGCTGCAATTATCTGTGGAATGTTGCTTCATCACTGAACTGCACTTTTTCCAGGAAAGGATCATAGGAACTCATTAAGTCTTGTAACTGTAAACAAAAATCAAGCCGGCGCCTGTGATCTTCATCCAACAATTGTTGTACCATTTGGGTGCGATATGATTTAAACACCGAACGCTTACACGGAACCCTCCACACTTTTTTTTTCGACATCGATAGCTCCTTAGCTGCAGTTCCCGTTGATGTCTTTGGACTATGCAGAAAACTGGCCCAAACCTGTTCAGCTTCATCTTCAGCAGTTAATGGGTGAACACTCGATTTCTGCTTGCACAGACACCCAATTTCAGTAAATTGTTTATACCACGAACAAATGGTCTTGTCTGTAGGCAGGTCCTTTGCATACTTAGCACGAAATGCACATTGCACAGTAACCGCAGACTTACTAATGTGATATTCCAACACACAAAATGACTTCTCCCCCAGAGTGGCCATTTTCTCACTATATATGTGCATCACCTCATGGCAGAAATGTGAACTATGATGAGAACCAACTTACTGGGAAAAAAATTTTTGAGTTGTTCCTTCTATCTGTACAGGTTCCATAAATACGTGTCCTACGGTTTTCCTATAATAAATTTTTGTAATCCCGGAGTACATTATGAAACACCCAGTATACATAAAGAAAAATTGGGTATAAGAGGTATACAGTTCTGTGATCAGTAATTCATACAGACAGAATTCACATTTAACGGTCTCAAAATTTGCATTTTGTATTATTTTGCTTTATGAATGCTCTGAATGTTAAAAATGTTATTTTATTCAGGTATTGGTGGTTGCGTATCTTGAGTCTTTCAGAACAGGGAGACTGGTTGGAGTTGGATAAGTTCTCCAAGAGTAAGAAGTCTCCTATTGGAATTGAGGTAAGGTAAAGGTGTCATACCAGTATTTTTATTCAGTCTTGTTATTGACACTTCCCATACATTTCTTTCCTATTCTGGTGTTTAGTCTGTAAAAGAACAACATATCAGTTATTTAAATATATATGTATTTTATAAAGCCAGCTGCTTTTTCCTTCTTCCACCTTCCCATGTGCATGTGTTGAGAGTTTAAAGGAGACATAAGGAGATAATGGAAACCAGAGGTACATTTTAAGATAAGAAATGTAAAATGTGTGTGTGTGTGTTACGCACATGCATGTCACTCTCATACGTGCAAGATTTCAAACACTTTTGTTAGAATCAACTTACCAAAAGTAATAAATGAAGTGTTAAGTGTAAGTTTTTATTAGTTGGTTTTAAAAAAGAGAAATTAACTTTAATTAGGTACATGTTTGTCCCTTTGTTGACCTTGAACTGTTTATTCTTGCATATTTCTGATTATTGATGTGTTGCACCTCGTATTATTTCCAGCCATTTGTTGATGTTTGCCTCAAGTATGAAAACAAATATGAAGCACAGAAGTATCTGCCTAAAGTGAAAGATGAACTCAAAGTGAAGTACTATGTTAAAGCTGGGTAAGTTTGCATGAGAGTCAATAACATTTTTTAAAAATATATTTACTTTGCCACTGTCCAGTTCAGAATAGTATGCCTTTCAATCTCCTGTCTAAAGCCCTAAATATGTGTAAAAATATTATCTTATCCATTGTGCTATATGGAAGTGTAACATGGTCCTCACCCTGAAGGAAAACATAGATTAAGTATGTGTGGGACTAGGGCAGAGGAGAGAGTCAATAAAAATACATAATCAGGTGCACCATACTTTTTACTCTCCACCATATACTATTTTTAGGATGAGCTTGTTGGGGCATGGAGCACATGTGGAAGAGATAAGAATTGCTTGCAGAGTTTTTGTGGGTGGGATTCAAGGAAGAGGAACACTTGTGAGGCATACTGCTAAAATTTGCATCCGGTATGCCCATTTTATGACTGGATTATAACTTTACATATCTAAATATGACATTAATAAAGTGAAATTTGTAGAACTGATAGTCTGTGCAATATTAAAGTAGACTTGGTAAATTTACCTGGAATTCCTCATTTAATTTGGTAGTCCTTGAATTATATAAAAATGTTTTGTATTGCACCAAAGTGTGCTTGTTTTTATTGTGTCATTTTATATATGCAGGATGTTCGAGGAGGCAGCTCGAATTGCATATGAACAGAAGGACCTCCAAGCACTGTTGTTTGTCCAGGGGAGATGTCTGTCTGCAGATCGTAACCCTAGTGACAAGATCAGTCTTCTTGTTACTCAGCTCAGTTCCAAGAAATAAGTAGGTATGCTATTTATTATTTTAGTAGGTTTCAGCAGTATTCTTTATTAATTCTTTCAGAGATAACACATTCCTAATTTATTTCTCTTCCAGCAGCTGTATTGAAAATAGAATGTTAGGAAACAAAAAGAATTCACATTAGCAATTTGAGAGCATAATGTGCATTGTCAGACTGTCAGTCAGACTTCTCGGAGAATGCATCATCATCAAATTGTGATGAAGATTGTTACTTCATCATTAAAAACTTACTAGATTTTCTTTTCCAGCACACTTCAGTATTCATATACTGGTAGGTAATTGAAATGTACTAGTAGAATAATTCAGTGGGACATAGTTTGTGACATGAAACCAGTCCGTGACGTTGCCCCAGTATGAGGAAAGAAAAGTTTCGGGAGCGGGTTATATAGCCATGAGAAATTAACAAATATAGCACACAGTAAATTTTATCCATGATTACTTAAAATCTGTTTGTAGAGTCTTTCTTGTTAGGCAGTGTTTGACAGAGATATTAATAGATATAAAAGTGTTAATGATTTTGTGAAGGCTGATATTGTGAAACTTGATGAATGCACAGGAGTTTTCTTCCATGAGGTTCCCTCTTGTATGTGTGACATGCCATCAGAGATGTTTAGATAAAGTCTTTGGAAGTCCTTGTTGTGGCAGAAGTATAATTGTGTGTAAGTAATGTGTAACTTTAACTTCATACTGAGTAAGAATTGTAATGCAGTATTGGGAATTTATATTCATGAAATATGACTCCCTCACATTTTTTGTGTTGTTCGTGTTTCAGGCCTGCATCACTTAGTTTGTCATTGTTGCACTAGAGGGATCACCAGTGACACACTGTCTAGTGAAAAAATGATAGTACATTAGAGTTTGTGGGCTGGGTAGCTCAGTCAGTATAGCAACTGAGCTACAGGCTGGATGGTCAGAGATCGAATCCTGGTGGGGATGATATCTTCCGCCCGTCCAGACCAGCCCTGGGGCCCACCCATCCATCTGTACAGTGGGTACCGGGTCTTTCCTAGGGGTAAAGTGCGGCCAGGGCGTGCTGCTAAACACTCACCCCCTTCTAGTGCCGCAGTCATGGAAGGGTAGAGCTATACCTCTACCCACCCTGTGGGCCACACTGGGCCTGTAATGGGAACGCTTTAACTTTAACATTAGACTTCGACTTAAAATATGACAATTTAAAGTCAAATGTGAAAGTGTTATGACATTCCAACCAACTTAAAGAACTGAGTGTACATGCATGTAATGCATATATTTATTTGCCTAAGAACGTGGATAATCTGCAGTGACAGTTACTGTTTGGCTGTTTCACCCTTCCAAATTGTATTTTAATGTCATTGTGATTAAGAGTGTTGGGTTCCTAGAATTATGTTTGAAATCCAACTTCATATTGCTCTGCCATTTGGAATGATATTTGAAAGTATATTTTCTGTTGGAGGTAAAAAACTATGGGACAGGAATGCTAACATATTTCATTCCAATCACAATCAGTACTGGGAATTCTGATATGAATTCTTTGAACCTTGCAGTGTCAGTACTCTTAGCTGGTGGCAGATGTTGACTGGATTCAGCTGACTGAGGATGCACTGTAGTGGCTTGCTGTTGTAAACACTGCAGTTAATGATTCTTGAGGTGCCACAACAAATACGTTGTTTGCTGGCAACTGGAAACCTTCAGCTTTTCAAGAAAGACTCTATTGCATGGAGTAAGTCCCTTCTTTAACAAAAATATGTGGATTGAAGAAAAGTTGGATTATGAAAAATGAGCAAAATAAAAGATTTAAGAAAAATTTTTGTCCATCAAATGTGAATTTAATTTTTATTGTTACAAAAAAAACTCCTGATTGGTTTTTATGCTAGTCAAATAGGTCAAATCACATTTTTTACAATTGTCTTTGTGTATGTGTTTCAATGGTGCAATATGTTATTGCTAATAAAGTCATTTAAGAATGCATAATTTTAAATCTCATACATCCTTCCCTTGTTTTATGGATATTCACTGTACACATCTATGTTTTAATGCACAATGATGATATTTATCTGTTTTTCACTTTAAAATCTACTTTTTGGCTTTTATATACCAACTGTAAAGTGTCAGGTGAGCACATTGGTCAGTATACTTGCACCTGGACAGCTGCAGGTTTCACTTTATGGATTTGCACCTTATGAACAGTCCTCAGAGAACAGATAACATCCATAAAACAAGGGATCAGTCTAATTAAAGAATTACTGTGACAGTTAAGTATATAATGTGTCTACAAACGTTTTACAGCTCCCCACTTTCAAAAGATAAAGTACTTGTTAGGGAATGTGTGTAACATACGGACACCACTAAATATTTTAATAATCTTTAGAGGTTGAAGGGTACAAAATTCATTTAAGTTAATTAGTTCTTCAGTGACACTGGGTTTTCTATTCCAACTGCCTAGAATGGAAGGATTTTAAATTTAAAATACCCTTAAATGCATTCACAGTCACCCAGTGCACCCAGAATTGTTTGCACTCCTACTGACATCTGAAGAATGAGATTCAGAGCATTAAGAATTCATATGAGGGCATAACCATTAGTTCCCAGACCAAGTCAGTAACGAAATATACTCTTGTCTTTGTTGTTCTTTCAAATTTCCCCGTTCAGAGTTTATGCAGTAGGTCCAGTGTTTCTGTCACTGCTGGAAACACCACTGGAACTGCCTTTTTGTAATTGCACATACAACATTCAATGATTGTTCCTGAATTTCACTGACATCCTGGACACTGGAGAGGAAGTTACTGTTGTTGCAGATTTCGTGCAACATTTCCTGGCACAAAATTTTGGATGTTATAATTATTTTTTTGTAACTCTTCTGTTTATTATGTTTTGTATATATGTTAAGCTTAAAGATCAAAAATGCTCATTGAGCGGAAAAAACGACCACAACGCGTTGTGGCATTAGAGAAACAGCCACAACGCGAAATTTTGTGTTGTGGCTGTTTTTAAACAACCACAACGCGTTGTGGCATGTAAAGATATGCCATGATGCGAAAGTCACATTGTGGCTGTCGAAGGAAATGGCCTATCAGCTAATGGACATGTTTTATATGTTCGATGCCCCATTCATACTGCAGAGCGACAATGGCCACGAATTTATGAAAAAAATAATACAAAACTTGGCTGATATATGGCCAGGAATGAAGCTCGTGCATGGAAAGCTGAGACATTCTCAAAGTCAAGGATCAGTTGAAAGATCCAAGATGTTCGAGACATGCTGGTTGCTCGGATGTCCGACAACAACATGAAAACCTGGTCTGAAGGACTATGGTTTATCCAAAGCAAGAAAAACTGAGTTCTGCATTCAGGCATCCAGACAAGCCGTTATGGGGCTATGTTTGGAACGGCGCAGAGGATCAGACTTCGGGATTCTCCGCTGACTGAAGACGTGCCCTTCAGTAGAAACTGAAGAAGAACTGGAACAGCTCTTTAATGCAGGAATGAATAATGGTTGAGAGAAGGAAGACAAGGAAGAGGCCAACAAACAGGATAGAAAAGATGAAGATGAAAATCAAACCAGTGACACTTTAGAAGAAACAGTAGAGAAGAAAGACAACAAAAAAAGTTTACTGTGAGATTTGTGAGGCATCATCAGGCACTCACAAGTGTTCAGTGTGTGACCAGTTTGTTCATGCTATTTGTGGAAGTTACAGTGAAGACAGTGAGGGTTTTGGACTGAAAGTCACTTGCAACCTCTGTGTAAGGAAGAATCGAATCAACATTGAGTGAGAAGGTGCAAAATCTGGTCAGGAACAACAAGCTCAAAAAATGGTTTCTCTCTCCAACTCAAGACTTCCATCAGTTGATATTGGGACAAACGTTGTGGTCAGGGTGCCTGACCTTGATCGAGGACATCTAGCCCCCAGAAATGTCCTAGCAGCTGTCGTTGATGTCAGCTCTTCTGGGCTTTATCTGTTGGGCACGAAGGAAGGCCTACTTGAGCGGCTGTATCCTTGCAATGAATTCACAACTGCTGACAACAACTTCATTGAGACACGTGATGTGCCCTCAGGTTCACTATCTCTTCGGTCACCCTCAATGATAACGTCTGGAAGTAAGCAGGGATTTGTAAGCTGTCATTGTAAGAGGTACTGCATCGATAAAAAGTGCAAATGTCATTCAAAAAATACGAAGTGTAATTCTAAGTGTCATTCTAACAGCTCCTGCAAAAATAAATGAGCTTCACCATTGTTCTTCATTTGGCCTACATTACATGCATTTTTATCAATAAATTACTAAATTTCTAAACAGTTCATTTAAAAGACATTTCGCATTGTGGCTGTTTCTCTCATGCCACAACGCATTGTGATTGTTTAAAAACATCCACAACACGCAAGTTCGCGTTGTAGCTGTTTCTCTAATGCCACAACGCGTTGTGTTCATTTTTCCCGCTCAATGAGCGTTTTCGATCTTTGAGTGTAACATATATATGTGATGCAATCAGATAGCTTGCAGGCCAAATTTATGTCTTAATGTCTATATGGGAGTGTGATGTGAAGGCACCCTAACAAGATTTTCAACATGAAGATGAAAATCTACACACCTCTCCACTCCTATCCCATTCTTACGTACTAGCAGTGGGTCTTGCTAAGGTGAGAAACCAATGCTAAGGTTGAGGTAACCAACCCCTTCAGCAGAATGAGTCACCAGGCAGACAGAGCAAGGGAGTCTGATAGACCCAATCAATAAGGGTCTATCAGATAGGGAAGGAGGGACCCTTGAGCTTGGTTGCAACCCTCCTAGGAGAAGGACACTCCAAAATCAAATCAAGGGTAGAGGACACTCTGGAACCTGTGGTGAAAGCTAGTCACATAAGGGAGTAAACCCTGATTAAAAATCCTGGCCCTTCAGGTTGAAGGTTTTACGACGGGCTAACCCCCCATCTAAGTAAAAGAATCAGTGGTTACAAATTTCTCAAAGGAGCCTTAGAAGAAGAAGATAAATGATAAAACATGGATGTGGAAAAGGAACATGAATATTGGAACATGGAATGTGAGAAGCTTATTCTGGTCAGGAGCACTAAAAGTACTTCATGATTAGCTGTCAAAGTTAAGATTTTGATGTAGTAGTACTTCAAGGAACACGACTGGAAAATGGTGTACAAAAATTTGATAACTTTATTTAATAGCGGACCAGAAAGCAAAAAACATGGATTCAGCTGTAGATTTAATGTAAGAGGAGAATTTTTAAAATATGTTAAAGACTTTAAATTATAAATGAACGTATATGTTTGAATTTGATTGTTTACATCCCGTTGTGTACAAGTATCGAACTTATTGAAATGAACCGTCTTTACACAACATACAGATAACAGTTGCAAATCTACAACTGGTTAATTCAGCGACATGTTTCGGCCTTGTTCGGCCATCATCAGGCTTACAAAGAGATGGTGTTAATTAAGGTACATTCGTTCCCATCGGTATAGCAAACGAATGTACCGTAATTTACACCATCTCTTTGTAAGCCTGATGGTGGCCGAACAAGGCCAAAACATGTCGCTGAATTAACCAGTTGTAGATTTGCAACTGTTATTTGTATGCTTTGTAAAGACGGTTTATTTCAATAAATTTGAAAGTATACATGTATGTTATTTGAGATTAAAAGCTAAATGGTTCTCCTGTACCTTGATAAATGTACATGCACTACCAAACGAAAAACCAGAAGAGGTAGAAGAAGAATTTTATAATTTATTAGAACAAAATATAAATCAAATAGCTAATTCAGGCATTAAAATAATACTGGGAGATTTTAATGGAAAAGTTGGTGAAGAAGATATATACAAACCCACCATTGGCAATGAAAGTTTACATAATGAAACCAACAACAATGGAATAAAAATGATTCAATTCACAATCTCTAAAGGTTTTAATGTAAGAAGTACATTTCCACATAAAGATATCCACAAAGAGACATGGTATGTAGCAGATGGTAGGACAGTGAATCAAATAGATCATTTCTTAATTAGTAATAGATTTAGAAGTGCAAGAACAGACATCAGAGCACAAAGGGCACCAGACATTGGATCAGTTCACAAATTATTGAAGATAAACTTCAAAGTGAATTTAAGGGTAAAAAATGAAATACGAGAAAAGAAAAACTGTGAACATTTTTCAAAGTCAGAGTGGAAATAAGAATATTGGAAAATATGGATGATGATGATAATATTGACAATAATATTAATTAAAAATGGGAAAACATTACAACAACAATTAAGGAAACAAAACAACAGCTAATAGAATAGGATGAAAGCACAGAAACATTAAAAAATAGATGGTACAATGAGGAATGCAAAATTGCAATAGAAGAAATGAAGGAAGCAAGAGAAAAGTGGTTAATTAAAGGGAGAATAAAGAGCAGGAGTATGACTATAAAAGAAAAGAAGCACACAAAATAATTAGGAATAAGAAAAAGTTATACATTAAATATGTAATAGAATCAATAGAAGAAGATCAAAAGCATAATAACACCAGGAAAATGTAATAGACAATAAACCAATTTAAGAAAGGATATCAAAATAAATTTAATATGATTAGGAACAAAAAAGGAGAACTGGCAATGAATACTAAAGAGAGCAGAAATATGGAAAGAATATTTTGATAAGTTACTAAACCCAGAAGAACGAAAGGAATTAATTAAAACAGGAAACAGAGAAATTAATGAAGTTGAAGAACTTGCTACACAAGATATAAAAAAGGCAATGAGAAACTTAAAAAATAACAAGGCAGCTGGAACTGATGGAATACATCCAGAATTAATAAAATATGGAGGAAATAAACTACTGAATAGAATTTATGAACTAGTAAGACAAATTTGGGAGGTGGAAAGAATACCTGAAGAATGGAAAGGGGTTCCTATATAAAAAAAAAGGAGACAGAGATAGGTGTTAGAATTAGAGGGGAATGGCATTAGGAAATGCAGCTTACAAAATTTTGGTGACCATAGTTTTGGAAAAAATTAAACCATATATTGAAAAAATTACCAGGGACTATCAGAATGGATTCAGAAATGGAAGATGTGTAATTGACAACATATTTGTATTGAAAATAATAAATGAGAAAGTTTGGGAATGTAATTAGAATGTACAATATTTATTGATTGATTTTCAAAAGGCATATGACACTATACATAGAGACACACTATGGAAATATGTGGAAGAATTTAAAATTCTAAAAAAACTAATAAATATGTGTAAAACATGTGTACAAAAGACAAGAAGTGCTGTTGGAATAGATGGAACACTGTCATCCTTTAAAAAAAAAAACCACAGAATTGAAACAGGGTGACTAACCCCACTATTATTCAATTTAGCATTACAAAAAAGTGATACAAAGTATAAAAATGGTTCCTAGTGGTATAAAGATTGGTAAAGAACAATTGAA
>Ga0136643_10012429_pt1 | contig 12680 bp, 3 predicted proteins | sample TergutLab28metaG_FD_96883 | JGI IMG/M metagenome (GOLD analysis project Ga0136643, IMG submission 96883) | Labiotermes labralis P1 segment gut microbial communities from Petit-Saut dam, French Guiana - Lab288 P1 (version 3) (version 3) | ecosystem: Host-associated > Arthropoda: Insects >...
CCTTCTTGAGCAGCTAACTGGTTTGCAGCTAGTCAAGAAATTCCCCGCATTTCACGGAACCCGAAGGTTCATTACCGCACTCACAAGCGTCCGCCACCTGTCTCTATCCTGGGCCAGCCCAAATCAGTCCATATACCCACATTCCATCTCCTGGAGATCCATCCTAATATTATCCACCCATCTACGCCTAGGTCTCCCCAGTGGTCTCTTTCCCACCGGTTTCCCCACCAAGACCCTACACACCCCTCTCTCCTCACCCATACGCGCCACATGCCCAGCCCATCTCATTCGTCTCGATTTTATCACCCGCACAATATTGGGTGAGGAGTACAAATCATTTAGCTCCTCGTTACGCAATCTCCCCCATTCCCCGTTACCTCGTCACTCCTAGGTCCAAATATTCTACTCAACACCATGTTCTCAAACACCCTCAGCTTCCTTTCCTCCTGCAATATCAGCGACCAAGCTTCACACCCATACAAAACAACAGGCAAAATTATATGTCAAATCCATTACATACAGCAGTTCATGAGGTAAAAGAAGTGCGTCTTTGCGCCTTTCATTCGTATGGGTACGGACACACTGAAGGCGTGAATCTTGGAGGTCAGCGGCAAGCAGGTGCATGGTAAGAACGCGATTTTAGGCAACAACAAGAAACTTATCCAGGCGGCTTCACTGACGCCCATCCCTCCCTCTAAGCTAATTGACAGGGTAGAGGTAGTTGTAATCAGTGCATCCGCCCGAAGAAGTTTCTTGTTGTTGGTTAAAATCGCATTCCAGCCATGCACCTGCTATCCCACCTAACCTCCAAGCATCGCGCTGTCACTGCGTCCGTACTTGTAAGTGTATATTGTACACCGATGAAAATATTCGTGCTAGCTTAATACTCGCAGTACGTTTCTGAAAAAAAGGTAAACTGGCAATTAAAGTGGTACTTATTCCTAGTATTAATACTGTATGCAGCTGAATTTGAAATTTTGTTTAGTTATTTAGAAATGAAGAACACGAATGGAAATACTCACATGAAAAAAGTAAATTCGCTCATCTCTTTAAACAGGACTGCACATTAGCAGGAACGACCCCATTTAATTTGCTGGTTACGTCACTACATTAAATTCACAACTAGTAAACAGAGGTTACACATTAGGAACCTTGTCACATTGCAGGCAGGACAACAAAACATTCAGTACTGCAAGTGTTATTTGTAATTATATTGGTCCAAACAAGAAATCATGACTCGTTTAGTTCAAATATGAAATATCGACACGTTCTTAATGGACAATATTATAAAGTTTGGTGTTGAGTTGTATCCTGTTTTATAGATCCTTATTGTGTCAATTACTGTATGCTTACGTCTTTAGCGACATAAATTTTGGGTCATTTTCCCATATTTCGACAATACTTTTACAAGTGTTTGGACTGGCACAAGCATGAAAACTAAGTACACACTAGTCTTGTTGTGTTTTAATTTACTATCTTGAGGGTAATTGGCTGGGACAGTTCAGTCGTTATAGCAAATCATTACGGGCTGAACGGTCCGGGGATCGAATCCCGGTGGGGGATGGAACTTTCCGCAACCGTCCAGGCCGACGCTGTTACCCACCCAACTTCCCGCACAATATGTACCGGGTCTCGTTCCCCGGGGGTAAAGCGGCCGAGGCGTGGCCTTGACCACTCACCCCATCTAGCGCCGAGGTTAAAGAAAGAGTAGAGCTATACACCTACTTCTCCTCTGGGCCTTCATGGCCTGTTCTATGGTGAAATTTACCTTTTATCCTAAGGGTGGTTGAGTTCGACTGAAACACGTCGGAAGGGGTGTGTGAATGAATGCTATCATGTTAATAACTGCATGTGCACATAAGGCATTTGCTTTAAACGTTTTACAAAACGACGGATGACCCCCCCCCCAAATCATTCCATGTTTGATAATAGTATAGAAAGAGGCAAAAAATGCAGTTCCCACCTTACAGAATACACTATGTGGTCACAAAGACCAGCCGGTGACACCGTCACAACTTATTGTGAGAATCACAATGAGCACATAAATCGAATATGTGGACACAGGAAAGCGTTATGTTTCGAAATTAGCAGTACGCTTAATAACTAATAGGTTTTAAAGGGTATGTTAAGTATAGGAAGGGTTCGGTTTTTTGTGATGTAACGTCCTGTAGTTTGATAGACAGACAGACAGACAGACAGACAGACAGACACAGGAGTTTCAGACGAACCTGGTTAATTCCTACGCAGGGTAGAGGTTAAATCGGGTGACGGGTTGTTCGGTGCGCTACGTATGGAACTGCAATGAGAACAAATGGGAAAATGCTCTTTTCAGAGCCTTGATAAATGTATTATTCAGTTCCTCCTTTCCTATTTATTCTTATGTACTTCCTCCTGAATTTCTTGCACCTGCTTAAGTGTTTATATATTCCTTTTATTTATTTATTTCATTTTCTTTTCATTATCAGTTTTTGTCAACTTTCCTTCCTCTTACTGTTAATTTTTTCCTTGTCGACACGTGACCTCAGTACAGGACCCCTTGCACAGCCGCTAGTTCTTCCTAACTTTCTTACGTCCACAGTCCCGGTTGGCTAATACTGCTAGCCCCACTTTCTCCTTGCTACAGCAGCACAAGTTACCCACGTACTTTACCCTTCTAGTCTACAGATGAAGGAAGCAGGTTTCTCAGAAACACTGCAAACTGCACGCCATATTATGAGGCGTTACTGCAGAGAACGGTAATTTTAATATTTGCCGTCATAACAATCTCAAATCTTACGGGAAAGGCATCTGTCTATGCAACGGTCTACAGTACAAAGTAAGTCATTCTGGTTGGAGAATCTCTTAAAATTACGTCACGTCCAATAATACTGCAAATATAAAGGTACGACACTAGAATGCCTTCTGAGAAAGCAGGATTTCAACATTTTAACTGAACTGTGAATGACTGAGAGTAGTTTTTATAATAAAACCAACGAGAAGCACTAATTTCTCAAATTTACTTTGGAATAGGTCTCTACATATTTCGGACTATCTCTGTCCATCATCAGGAGTCTAGCACTGTATACACAGCAATAGGTCATACAGGTTATGCTGACTGCTTGCTAGCGGGATCAGGATGGATCACCAAAGAAAACCTGTATAAAACCAACGCGGCAATATGGTACAACAAAATATGCAGAGAAAAACGGCCAGCGCCCAACTATATATCAATCAAAATAAATGGCAAAAACTCATAATGCCAGAAAACAAAAAAAGCTGCAACTCACTACTCTCTAAAGCAAGAACTAAAATTTCTATACGTTAAAAAACAGAAACTGAACGAACGAATATACAGAATACATCTACAGTGCGCCACCTCCTGGCAAAACAACTGGCATATCATCCAATCATCAATTGACAACAAATTACAACAACAGATAAGTTCCATCCTGATCCAGCTAGCAAGCAGTGTGCGCAACCTGTATGACATATACATATTGTTGTGCGTGCGCAGTGCTGGACTCCTGATGATGGACAGAGAAACTGTCCGACATGTAGAGTTCTATTCCAAAATAAATTTCAGAAATTAGTGCTTCTCGTTGGTTTTATTATAAGAATGTATCACGATGCATGGTCCTCAGAACGTCAAATTCGTCAATGGGGGTAGTGTACAGCAATCGTTATGCCAAAGGGCCATTTGGAAACCCCAAACACCGTGTCGGCCGCAAAATATTTATAAAGAGTGAAAAATACTTAGACAAGAAATTATTCCAGCCTATTTTACTGGTATAAATTGGAACAACTCTTATCTATATATTTCCAATGGCACGGAAGGTGTGAGGTATTAAGTTTAGTAATAAATGTATTTTTAAGGAAAAATTATTCTATATTAAGCGATTCATGTTAATATTACTTATTTGTAGTACTGCAATGAAATTAATACTGCAACTAAGTATAAATTTATTTTTAGTAATTTTATTATATTCGTATAACAGAAAAGTCGCTCTTAAGTTTTTAGATTTAAAAAATGAACAGATGTATATTATATAAAATTAGGACTGTAGTAAATTGTTCTAACTCACGTCACTCTCGTTACGTATCATAAATTGTTTTGAAAAATGCAAGGGCATCAGACGTCAGTCTGGCGGATAGCGGACTGCGGGTTCCTGAACACTGCCATATGATAAAGCGCAACAGGCACTTTTAATGGCAGATGCACTCAGCCATATTTCTATGAAATACAGGGTAACTATAGGTTTTTTTTATGCAAGACTACCTAGGTACACCCGATATGTTCACCACTGTACAAGCTTAGCGCCTACACCACTGGCATTTTAATGAAGGTAAGGCTACACTGAATCTGTAGAGGCGCTGTGGGGAGCCAGTCGATTTTAAGGGCAGACTGCCAAACAGTGACTCCGATCGTTCGATATTCCAATTATAGATTCATCGACCTACCTCAGATACTTGTAATGAGACACAGCAAAAGTGGCATTAGGATATCTTGCTCCATGACATTGAAATATTCCGCGCTCTCATGTTTCTGAAAATTATCGACAGCGTTTATAATATACGATAGGCATGCGGGTATCTGTAAAGCATCACGGTAATATGTGTTTCTGTTGATTTTGCACAGAAATGTTTTGTTCCCTACAGACAGTACAGCGGGTGTACATATGTTATAAAGTTACCGTAAGATCACATAAAAATAATCATTTTAAATCATACAAACACGACATCACTTACCCATCTCCAAACCCAAAATATAAAAATTGTATTTATTTCTCTCAATAACGTTACAAAGTCTGTAATTCTGCCAAACCAGACGTAAAAACCCTCTTCACTTACTCAACAGTAAGTGCTTGACTTGATTAGTTTATCAGCTCTCATTTGGTCAGCAATTTTCGTGTACCTTAAAGAAATCCTGCAAGTTGACGACTCATTTCACGATGGCCCGCCACTTTACCCTATCCAAAGCCTTGACTTGATAACCCCGCCAATATTAGTACACGGTGCTGGTCATTACTTTAATTCACATGAAAGTACTTGACACACCCAAATCCTGTCTTATCAGGATACGTTTTGGTAACTTCGTGATACGTAAAGCAGAAATTCGAAAATTCGTGTCTAATGTATAAACGTGCAAACTCAATAGACTCCAGTTTTACTAAGTAAATTAACACGGCGTTCGTGCAAAATATTTCGCTTTGTTTTATCAAATAATTAAACACTTAAGATTCAAAGAGGATCCAAAAGCAGGTTGGTATTGACTGAATGGGTGACGATCAGCTATTCAAACGGACATTTGTCTACCTTGTATTATGCAATGTACGAGTAGTACGGAAATGGAGTGACAATATACCATCGCACTGGGTGAGTCACAACTCTGAAGTTAGGAAGTCGCAAACATGGCTATGGAGCTAAAAAAAACATATTCTGATAACTACAGCTTATCTGTGTTTGAATTTATTAAAAGAACAAAATTTCTTGCGTAAAAATATTAAGTTCGTGTCTTACTCGGGCATTGAAATCTCTCCCCTTTAAACATTTCTGAAGTTTCAGCATGTGCCTTAATACTAACATATCTTCAGTGATATTTGTATGAATTTTCTGATCCTGTGAAATTTTAATGATTAAAACAATTTGTTTGGTATCAACACCACTGTGAATAAAATTTTCCGACTCCGGCTGTTAAAGAGGAATTAAACAAATAGAAAATGTTGAGGAAAGTTTATGGAACATGTTTTATGTTCGCACGTACCAACCCAGTTAAAACTCTCTTCAATAAAAAGGCTCAAATCATTTCATTAATTCAAAAAGGTAAGAGACCTAAACAAACTATCAATACAAGTAGTAATGTTTAACACACATCGTGACAGAACGTTGGGAAGGGCGACTTCATTAAACATGCCATTTTACAGTAAGGTAAAATCGGTAGTTTGAAACAAAAATAATGGCTTCCTGATGTAGCAGAACATAAGCAGCCTGCTGGACTACCCGTTTTATAAAGTGATTCCTGTCCTTCCAACCTCTCGTTTTCACCCATGTCCATCCGGACCTGAAAATGCAAGTTGTACGAGGACTTGATGTTTGGAAATTTTGTTTGGAATTTTGTTTACAAGATTTATGGTTTATTTCGATGAAGAAATAGGTAACTTTCGGTTATGTTGTGGGCGTTTCTCTCCCATGGAAATTTAAACTTATTTATGAGAATTTTAAATTGGTCAGCTAAAGAAAGTAAAACACTTTCGTTGTCCTACCAATCACGGAAGGGAAAGGGTGTTGCAGGTATCGTCCTGGAGAGTGAGGGCTGAAGAGCGGGTGGAAGGTTTTGAGGGAGAGGGTGTGCGGTGTTCAGCGGATGTAGAAGTAAGGAATGCCAAGACTGAAGTGTGTGATAGTAAAGAAAATAAGTATCAATAGAGCAGTCATAACAACAGAAATACGAGGCGATATAAATAACTCAGCTAAATTTCAAGGCGCCTGAGAAATCTCATGCTACCGAGGAGTTTAGTCGTCCTCACCAATATAGCTATATGGACTTCAGAAAACTCCCATCGAATGCCGACTAAGAGTATGTTCTGACATGACACACAATATTGCTTAATCATTTCTCACATTGATGTGCTTACTTTTGGGCTATAAATATTTGTGCATGACAAATGTATTACCAAAAGTTACGGATGAAAGGAACGCCCTACTTACAAGACGACGAAAGAAAGCTAACTGGATTGGTCACATCTTGTTTCGAAACTGGCTTTTAAAACACAATACCGAAGGAAAGACAGAAGGGACGCAAGGACGAGAAAGAACACGCAGGCAGTCACTTGCTGACCTTAAGGAAAAGACAAGATTCTGGAAACTGAAAGAGGATGTACTACATCGCACTCTCTGGAGAACTCGTTGTACAAAGAGCTGTGCACCTGCCGTTAGACAGTGTGGTGATGGTGAGAACAAAAGGCAACACAAATAACAAACAGTAGCACAGAGTACACAGTACTCAAATCTGATCGAAAGCACACGTACAATATTTGAGGTTTAAACGCTGTGATGTAGATGAGATCCGCGCTCTTCGGGGATGTTACGCAGCGTAGTGTGTTTAACTCGACAGCAACGTTTCGAAACAAGCTATCAGTCTCATCTTCAAGGGTCAAGAATTCCCCTTGACCCTTGAAAATGGGCCTGATGGCTTCTACAAAAACGTCGGTGTGGAATAGTCACTCTAAACTGCGTAATACCCCAGAAGAAGGCATATCTCAAATTTTGGTACATTAATCATGAAAGAAATGGTCTTCACTGTCTGAAGAAATCCACATAAAGCGTGTGCGAAAATAACAGGCTGTGAAGGAGGTACAGCACTAGCTTCTGTTAGCGACGATCCTCGCGTATTCACTCAACAATATCTCTCATCATCCCTGCACTGACGTCATCTCAGTACATTATCATTGCCTTACAAGACTGGTCAGTACATGTCCTTACACATAGGAGAATGTACCGCTTTGTGAGTGTCTACGCCTCTGCTGACAGATACAGTAACTTTTCATTACCAGACAAATGAGAGCTCTTTCCATCTCATGGAACAGTGCTCTGTTACCATGGTAACAGACTTATCACATTGTGACACTAAACTTTGTCTCCTGGCGCGTTAAGTTGCCAGCCCTGGCGTGATGTTGATAAGCTGTTGTATTGAGAATGCTCTGAACAGAATTGCCTGTCTACACAATAAACCTGTCGCGTACTCATTTTCACACTGCATACAGCAGGAGATGGACTGGCAAATGGGAGTCGTTCGGAGTGATACACTCTGTTTCCGATTGTTTCATTGGCCCATAAATTTATGTTCGCATCGGGTCATTAAATATTTAGATTTCGATACAAATTCTAGTACACATAAGAACCAGGTCGCCTGACTTCAGAAGCTCTCAATAACTGTAGAGACAACTTACTGCAGAATTAAAATTAAAATGGTTATATTGTATTGTGCTGGTGATAAAATCGAGAAGATTGAGGTGGGCGGGGCATGTAGCGCGTATGGGGGAGCGTAGAGGCGTGTACAGAGATTTGGTGGGGAAAACGAAGGGAAAGAGACAACTGGGGAAGACCCAGGCGTAGATGGGAGGATAATATTAAGATGGATCTTCAGGAAGTGGGAATTGGGGGTGTGGACTGGATCGAGCTGGCTCGGGATAGGGACAGGTGGTGGGCACTTGTAAATGCGATAATGAACCTTTTGAGTTCCATAAAATGCTGGGAATTTCTTGACTAGATGCGAACCAGTTAGCGTCTCAAGAATGACTCTGCTCCATGGAGTAATTAAGTAAGTAAGGGTTATATTGTGCCCGAAGTGTAATAAACTTACTTTAGAATTTCAACAAAATCTTATCCATTACTTGTACGAGGTATCTAAAATTAATGACTTGCCGCAGGTCAAATTTCGATGTAAACGTGTCAGTTCACGTGCCGCGTATTAAATTCTGCTCAAGAGAATTTCATGAAAATTTATGTTTCTTACTGGAACATTTTAATGTTGACCTACAGAAACCTACACATAAGCCCACTGTACATGAAACTCCCATACATTTTCTGAAATGATTAATGGGAACAAATACTGGCACATACAAAACTCACGTTATATTAAAATCTATAACTTAGTATAGATTTATATATTCAACGAGGTACAAGCAGGAACATTGTATCAGGTCCGTGTATCGCGAAGATATTCTCTGTTGGAATGCGACACTTTGTTGTTCAGAAGAATGACGGTCAAACTTGCCTCTTCCACCTCCTACCATAGCGACGAAGACAGGAGATTCCTTCCAGACGTTGTAATCATATAAGAAACTAAACGCCGGCACACATCTGGAGACCTTAATTTTGACAACTGACAATAGTACAGGTATTATACACTATGTATTAAATAATTGAGAGGCCATTATCAGCATAAAATATTATAAACTGAAATTAGATATCATTTTTAAATAAAATAGCGGCGGTATACAAGGTTAGGTTGTAGAAATAAATCTTGAAGTAGGAGGTATTGCAGCTGGTTGGAGCTCTGTAGCCCCATTGTAGTCCGTCTTAGGCAGGTCCATAGCCTCTTCCAAAGGGAGCTGTCCACAGATTGTGATACAGGGTTTCGTCTTTCAATTTACAATATCCTTTCTTTTTCCCTTAAAGTTATATACTAGCTTCCTACGTCTTCGTCGTCGCCTTTCCGTCACTTCTATCCTTCCCTCTATCCTTTATTCAGTAAAGTGTTTTAGAGTTCTTACGCAAAAAATGACCAATCCAGGTAGCTTTCCTTCTGTTTACAGTTTAGGGGATATTCCTTTGGTCTTTGACTCCATGTAATACTTCATTTGTCAAAAGATCGACTCAACTGAACATCTCAATCCTTCTCCAGCACCACATTTCAAAATTTTCCAGGTATTTCCGATCTATCATGTATCCCCAATTTATGGAAGTACGTACTGTTTAGAGTTCCTTGTAAATTTATGCGTTCGACAGAAGTTTAATAACACTTTGACAGCAAATACCGAGCGATAAATGATATTGCAGGATTTGCTTCTGTGAGCTTTCGCCGACTTAAATTTCCGTCCTAGTATACTAACCTGATGACGCAATTTTCCATTACATTTAATCGTGTATGTGTAACATGTAATAAAGAAGAGTGATGTTACTTGTCTCAAACCAGTGGCTCGGAAAACTACAGGCGGTTTAAGAATATGCTCCGCATCTGTTTCGCTGAATTGGAAAATAAATGCCATATGCATTGACAGTACTATGGAACGATTACAAATTCGTACGACGAAAAAGAAGCAAGTGCAATTCAGAACAGATATTTGACGTCGTATTTAAACTGCCGTGTCGACAAGACTGTATCCGTTATTCACGTCTGTCAACACATCACACAAATCTGAAACGCAGATGACAAACCTAACACTTTAAGGTAATGCTATATATATATATACACATATATGTCACCTGCTCCAATATTAATAGCTCGGCACTTAGCCACGAAATGTATCTTCATGTTCCGTATAATTATCATAATTAAGAAGTCAGGAAATGTCAGAATAACACAACACGTGTGCGTTTGCGTAAGGTTTCTGCAAGTCCACTGCTACTACCACTTTACCAGAAAATAGTGCTATTATGTTGACTTAACGTCGCCGGAAACCATTTTGATACTTTTGCCAATATGAAATAAAACTGGATTTCCGAGACAGATTTTCATAACAGTCCTCTATCTCAAATTTATTGGAAATCTTGAATCTTGTCATCCGGTTTTAGACAGCCATACACGTAACGAAGATGTGCACGCAAACTTTTAGTTGGAAAACTTGCAAAAAAAAAAAAAGGGATGATTGAAAGACAGAGAATGGTACTAATCGAGATCGTAATAAGACGTGGAGTGAAGCCGCGCACGAAGCGACTTTAACTGAAGGTAGAATGTCATGCAAACATATGACTTGCGAGAAACTAACTCCGGTGACGTAGCGGCTGAAGTTTGTTTGTGAATACTGCGAGTATAATAAAAACATTTATCAAATATTTATTGATAAATCAAATTGCACAGAATGCTGCGCCTGCTTAACTCCGGGTTTTTCGCAGTTCACAGCCTTTATGTCTAGTTAAAAAACGATATTTTTACATATCCTTTACCTCAATCTACCGTTCGCACATCCAATATCAAAGAGTAAATCCTTCGAAATCTTACAAATCAAACTTCGCTTGAAATGTTACACCACTAACACTTTTTCTTATTTTTCTATAACTTTCAGCTATTAATTCAGTTATATTAAATTCTATTCTATTAACCTACTAAATAAGATCTCTTTTCGGGTAGTTCAATATATATTTATATCTACTGCGTCCTTCCAAAATTCAGTAAATCTGGTCTTTTCTCTTCAGGGATGTTACGCAGAGTAGATTGGTAGATAGTTACCGACGTTTTGGTACTGATAGTGTGCTCAAAAACCTCAGTATCTAACTACCAATAAAGTCTGTGTAACATTTCAGAAGACCCAAGACTTCAAAGACACAGCAGCGGAAGCCTGAAATCACGTTCATTAAATAATTTCACATTTCTCACTTACCTGAACACAACTACAAAAATTCAATCCTGCACGCACCTAATTATACGTAGGATAAAATATGTTCTGCATTTTTGAGTTTAGCCCCATTCTCTTCTATACATTCAATAATAAGAAGTACTTAGAAGACTTCGACTACTGTATGTTGTTTTCTTAAAGTTTTACACCTTGTATAGGTCTGATTATGACCGGGATGTTAGGTCGAACCTAGTAACCTAAAAGACTGTATTGTGGAAGAATGCATTATAAGTAAATTTATTGATTAAAGCGCAACGCGGATGTATTATGTAAAGCTTAAAAAGACCATTCATCTCTCAACCTTCTATTTCTTCAGCTAACTACCTCATAAATATTAAATTGCGCTACTGTCGACGAACATGCTCATTTTCATCCCAAACAGGACTGACACGGATACTGTAGATATGTAAATAGTGATTTATAACTGGGGACGCTAGAACATGGATCGACACTACAACGGAATCTAATATATATCGGCTAACAAGGCTTCAGCCTTCTTGCTCAAACGGCGAGATAACGGCGCTGACAAACCTCAGTCAGCGGACGATGCAGTTCTAAATCCTTCAGCGCCAAACAATACCAGCGATAAGCAGCTACTTCCATCTCACAATACAGCCATCAGCTCCTTCTGAACTCAGCGAAGTGGTGAGAGAAGTAGTAAAGTTAAGCCCATTCCTGTATTGCGCGGACGAATGGTATGAATTTCGGATCAGTCATCGGCTATCCCGAGTCAGTTATGTCGTGGCCCCCAGTCCCTCCGAAAAATACAAGTCTAATTCTTCGATTAGGCAGAAACCGCCTTTTGAATTCATCTTCATTCATAAATCGTCCTGCCACTCCAGGCTATTAGTCTGTGTTTTTTTTAGCAACGCCGTAAAAGAAGCAAAGAATATTTCTTCAGCTATCTATGAATTACACATGAGCGTGCGTGGGATTACGCAGCCACCTTTAGCACGGTCTCACTACATATGTTTACCCTTGGTTCTGCCGTGAAGAACAATATTCTAAAGTCTCCTACTCTACAACGTGTCCTGCAGGTTTAATCGCTACTTTTTTCAGGGCAATTTCCCTTCGGTTTGTATTGCCCTAGATATAGACCCTATGCTCCATGCAGAATGAGGTTACAGAAGGCTGCAATGACTTATCGACCACATCACTTAAACGGCGTACACTATATAAACTGAGAAGCAAATGTATTAACGCTACTTCAAATAAATCACATTTCTATGATGTGAGCCAAAGCGTGTAAACAGGGGGCGTTTGAGCATGACGGGGTGCGGTTAGGAACTGGGGGGATAAATTGTCACCAAAATGGTAACCATTCCAGATCAGTGATTTGCGTGCCATTCTGGGTTGGAGGAAAAAAAAACCTCGCGTGAGTTCGAGTTTGGTTAGGGAAGTGATAGGGATGTAGGGATGATTGGGGGCAAGGGTGGAATAGCAAAAAAAAAAAAAAAAAAAAAAAAAAGGAAGAAATTGGGAGGGAGTAAAAAAACAAATCCGAGTGTTTAAAATCAACCCTTTTTTTTTTTTAAAACTTTTTGTTCGCTCACGCTTCTCACAACAAAATATATTGTCAACCACCAC
>Ga0136643_10012430_pt1 | contig 12680 bp, 13 predicted proteins | sample TergutLab28metaG_FD_96883 | JGI IMG/M metagenome (GOLD analysis project Ga0136643, IMG submission 96883) | Labiotermes labralis P1 segment gut microbial communities from Petit-Saut dam, French Guiana - Lab288 P1 (version 3) (version 3) | ecosystem: Host-associated > Arthropoda: Insects >...
TGTTAGGGTTTTGTACATGGTCGTTAAGCATGTGATAGGTCGGTAGTTTCTGACTTCCTTGCTGTCTCCTGATTTTGGTATCAAGTAAATTATTCCTGCGGTCAGCCAGTCAGGTGCCTTCTCCGGTTCCTCTATTATGGCATTGAAGTTTTTTGTAATATGCCTGTGAGTTGCTGGGAAAGCTTTAAGCCAGTAATTTTGTATTTGATCATTTCCAGGAGATTGCCAGTTGTGAGCTTTAGACAAATATGTAGTAATTTCCGTAATCTGTATAGGCATCCAACCCATATTATTATTATTATTATATTTTACACCACACATTGTATACCTCTTTTAAGGTGAAAAAGAAACAGATTTGATTGTGTGTGTGTGTGTGTGTGTCTGAATATGCCATTAAGAATAAACTGGGGACTTTTTGTATATATATATATATATATATACAGGTGAAGAGGTACTGGCAGCAGGTGAATGTGACATGTAAATGTTAAGTGCATAGCTTATGGTGTAATGTTCTAATGTTTTTCTATGATTGTAGTAGACTCCACTTTTAAGACTTGTCTGGCAGGCACACTTTTTGTACCTAAAAGTGGGAAAAGTCTTAAATGGGGTTGTGTCAAAATGAAACAGAAAACTACCACTGTGATTACAAAAACATTACATTCTCCCTAAATTTAAACCTCATGATATTTTTCTTCTGCTATCACTTTTATATTAATGTTTTCTTGTATTTTTATGGGACATGAAAGACAGAACTTGAACTGTAAGCTGAAATAGGTTCCACAGCGCATGACATTTCATGAGTTTATTCTTCTGTGAGCATTGTCTACGTTCGACTGGTCATAAGACAGTTTATATCGGGTGTGCACAAATCCTGTGCATTAGGTTTCCAGGGCGACTAAATTTGGTATGGTGGTGTGTATTTTTGTGGGTTCTCAGTATGGTACATCCCTTCTGGTACATAGAATTTTGAGGTGGCTGCTATATAATTGTAAAATATATGCACCCCTGGCTTACATCCATGATTTTTTAACATGGTTGTATGTAAATGGCTCCTGCTGTGGGCTTTTTGATGAATCATGCTGACACTAGCTCTTGATAATCAGTACTACTCTACTGCATTAATTTACAATTGATTTGGACATTGATTAATTTCCATTACACATAATCATGGTCTAACTTTTGCAACCCAAACTCCAGAGTCCTGACAGCTGTACTTTCACTATTCTAATTTCTCTTTAAATTCAGATTGCTGTGTAATAGAAAAAAAGTATTATTATTCTAATCCATTTAACCTTTTGGAGCCGGAATTATTTTTTTAATTTTAGCACACCTGTATATAAAATGTGAATAATACAGGAACCAAATGCGTTATTATTATGAAAAAAACTGCATTTGGAAGAGAAAAAAACGGAGAGTATACACCATGTTTAAAATATTCGGTACCTATATTTGTTTAATAAATATATAAAATGCAACTTTGGAGGTTAGCGGTGCGGTACGTCAACTAAAGTTGACGTTAGACTTCTAAAGGTTAATGTGTTGCAATGAAAGTACAGACCGTGCATAAAATATATTTGGTATTAAATAATTACTGCCGTAATTGTGCATCCGCAAGGCCAGAAATTTGTCTGTGTTTGTGGCGCATCCTACAGCATGGTGCTGCACACACACCTCACACTGCTACCTGGGCTCTCTTCTTGTTTTCTGTGCATCATGCATTGCACACTACCTTGAGAACTGTGCTCTCCTGGGTTGTTATGCAGCGAGTAGTGGTAAGAAACTACCACTACTTTCTGTGTTATAACCCAGAAGAGCTCAGTTCTCAGCTACTTCTCAGCAGAAGCCTGAAATCATTTACACTCCCTTGTTTTATTCTGTATATTTCATGTTGCCAGAACATAGACTGGCAAGTCTGCCTTTGCCAGACATGGAGGATCCTCTTCATTTAACTTAACTGCCACACTTCCCTGGTGTACGTATCAATCCTGGATGATTTGTGGCAATGATTCTTTCTGTGATACCCGTATGAACTACAAAGCATTCATTTTTTCTCCCAGTTCCAGATGCAGACCATACATTGAATGTGCACATATTTACCAGCTGGCAAAAATATCTCCTTCTACCAAACTTCTGTTGCTTCCTTTCTGTAGGGGATACTTTCATCATCTGATTACCTTGGTTTACACCTCCCTCTTTTCTATTATAATTATCAACAGCTTCTGGAAAATTTACTTCTTTCTCATGACTACTTCCGCTTCCTCTTCTCCCTTGTGAAAAGTGCTGAGGATGATAACTTATCTTCCATCTTTCCATTTCAAGAACATTGACCTACCATCTGTGTACCCAACTTTGTTTTCCGTTTTTTAATTTTAGTTCCACTGACGGTCTTAGGAAGATCTGTCACCCCCCTCGTATACTTTCCACAAATGTCAGTGTGTCTTTATGCGAATGAGCCAGTTTTGAGCTGGAGGAGAAGTTATATGCATATGTGGTGTACCCGTGGCCAAGCATTTCTTCACTGAAGGTTAGAACAACTTCACTTCCGTGTCTTGAATTTTTACTCCCCTTTAGTTGTGTTGCTGTACCCAGATTGAGATAGAATCTTTTATTATGAATTGTGCTCTTTGAATAAGTATGAACTGTGAACTGTGAAATACCTATATTCCCTCTTCACAACATTTGACCCCCATCCACAGTCCAATTTTGGGTATGTTTGTACACTTCAATAAATTTTCTGATTCTGCAATCAAATATAGGTTGCTCTTTGTATAATTTCTGTTTTTTGGATGGAGGAACATTATTATTGTCCACTAAATGTAGAGATTACAGAAATATATGTTCATTGTATGGAATGATTCTAGGGAAGCTAAATGTCGTAAATATGGTTTGCGTTGTTAATTTCCCATTTCCAAATAACCACCTGCAACAAAATTTTGGCCATAAAATTCTTATTTCATGCAAAGTTCTATCTTTCCTCATACAAAGACAGGAGAACTTCACCAAAACTGTGTTTTGATGTCGCTTTGTAGCTTATCTTTTTGTTTCTTTTGCATTGAGGTCCTTGAGTACAACAGTGATAAATAGCTCCAGTGGTTCTGGGGAATCATTTACGTTATTTGCAGTTAGTACATTTATAACTGACTGTGCAGTAAACTTATTTTAAGGTGGATTTATGTGATCTGCATAAGCATATCAGATTTTTGAGTTTTGGTCTGGCATTTGGCTGTGAAAGTGAATCAGTAGTTCCTTCATTAATACCATCAGCTTATTATTTTGTATGACAACTACTAACTGCTAAGGTCTTCCACCGCTACAGCAACTACCATGGATAAAATGGCATTTACATCACCATCAGTATTATGTTTTGTAGGCAGCCATGTTTGCTTACAGGCTACTGTCAGATCAGAGTTTGCTCTTTATAATAAAGATTTTTCAAGCAATGCTTGTTGAAAGAAGGCAGAAACTTTTCAGGTATTTTGAATACTTGTCCTAGAATGTAGCAGCTATTGAAGTTTTTTCTCACAGTGAAATCCTATGGTAGAAACACAGAATTTGAAGCCATATGTTAGAATGAAATACTGTGTTGAAGACATTATGGTATCCTTCAAGTCCTGTGTAGTATTAGTTTCAAACAGTGGGAAGGTGTTAAGTTGAATTTACTCACAGTGAGTTAAATTTGATGTCATTGGTGTTGTGAGATGTGACATGCTTTTTTCCTACTATATTTATTGCAGAGTTAATGTGTATTATATTATGAACAACAAAAGGCCCTAATGTTTTTATGATTTCAATTTTGGCTGTTCATTTTTGAACATTACTGTTTCATGTTGTTATATGTGGAAAAGTCTCTTAGTTTCAATCCATGGGTATTTCTAACTAGTTCTCCAAAACTTCCTACAATATTATGGATTTCAGCATTTCATATTCTAGCATTCAGATCTCCTGAGAGTAAGATGTAATCATATTTGTTAGTTTTGTTTAATGTTTCCTGTAATTGGTGTAAAAGTTTTTGTTTTCTTCAAATCTTCTTTCTTCTGGTGAGTAGAGTCTAAAAAATTATGACAAAAATAATGCTGTATTATAAACCAAATGGACGAAGTTGACTTGGAAGACCTTAGAAGAGACTATTAGAGAAGGCCGAAACAGGTCCATCAAGGCCTAACTCATTATGGATGATGATGATGATGATGATGATGATGATTTTTGACCATGCCAGCTTTATCTATAGACCTGTGAAACCTCATTTACATTGTGCTGAAGGCAGCCATAGGAAAGAATTCTGAATTTATTTGTGATTGATGACTGTAATATCAATTACTGTTATGGTTGATTATTGTACTTACAGATCTGTTGTCCCACTATGAACACATATTTGGGTGTTTCTTGGAGGGTCTGACAGAGTATACATTGGACAGCCGTGGTGACATTGGAGCATGGGTGAGAGAGGCAGCAATGACTGGACTTCAGGTTTGTACCTTTGTGCCACTGTAACAAGATTTTCTGTTGCTGCTTCTGCTGTTGCTGCTACTGGTTTCCTGGGTTATGACACTTTATAGTCATATCAGTGATAACCAACATTTCAGAGGGACATACTGCTTCCATTGTCAGGGTAGAAGATTGTTACGAATGTTCTGGATGAACCTGGTGCTTCTGTATGTTGAAGATGGATTAGCAGGTTACACCAAATCACTGATAATCCTGGACAGGACTACAGTATCATAACTTAGAGTACAGCAAAGTTAAAAAAAAAATAAATAAAATAAAAAATAAATAAAAATATAAAACAAGTTCCAGCAATAAAATTTTGTTCTGAAGTCCTTTTGTAGCATGCAGGTTTGTGCCATTTCTGGTGAATGTGTGCTGTTTTCAGGTGCTGACTGGCCTTGTTCTGAAATCAAACCCTTCTCTACTGACATTGGAGTTGATGACAAAGGTGATGGTGGGTGTGGTGCAACAGGCTGTGGAGAAGATTGATCGAACACGGGCTCATGCAGGCAAAGTTTTCAGGAGTCTTTTACATAGGTCAGTGATAAACTGAAATGTATACACATGTATAAGGGGGCATGTAGCATGTATGAGATAGATGAGCAATGTGTGTAGCATTTGGGCTGAAAAACCTGTAACCTAAGAATCATTCCTTTTATGTTCAAAGTGTTTACTCCATGATAAATTACATTGTACTTTTCCACAGTATGTCAGTCCTTTGAGGGAAGATCATAAATTGTTAGTGTTTGGTAGCAAAATGCTGGTGACAGTATATGGGTCTATGAAGGATAAGTAGGTGGGGATTGGAATCATGCTCTGTGTGTACACTTGCAATAATTACAGGTTTAGCATATTGAAGTCTAAGCCACTACAGTGCACAGGATTTGTTACTGGGATGGGGAGATAAGTAATACACAGTATGGGTGACGAAAATGGTTATTGGAGTCTGGTGAAGGATTAGGGAGGATGGCTGTATCTTAGGGATGTAGGTGGTAGGTTGTGTGATTTTGAGTAGCACTGGACAAGCATAATGTGCCATGATTGTGTTATTAGCATTGCTAAATATATGGTGAGAGAGTTTATCTGTTGGCCAGTATTACTTCTAAAGTCTTGTTTGTAAGCATTCTAACAAGTGCAGTGACATATGTGGTGAGGCTTTGTGTGTGTGTTCCAGTGATCCTGCAATCCCCAACATTCCACATCATGCAGAGCTGCTAGAAATCTTCCCAGTAGCAGCATGTGAACTTGAGATAAATTGGATTGCAGAATCTAACACATTCCCACGTTTTACGCAGCTGCTGGCACTTGAAACCTACACGTATTGCGTGATGCTTGGTTTCGTGGTCAGCGTGGGTGGAATTACCGAGAAACTGGTAAGGGTTTGATTCTGACATTAACTGTGTAGAATGTCTGCCAGATCAGACTGACTAGTATGTGCATGTACTTAAATATGTATTGTGACTGGACAAGAAGTAAGAAAAGAGCACCACCACAAAAATTGTAAGAACAAAAACAACAGGGTAAAATAAAGTATTGATTAACATTTACTGTGTATAAAATACATATTATATAAACACCTGCTATATTTACTGCATTTGACTGCCAAAGTATCCATTTAATATTAAATGTAGCAAAATAGAATGATTTTAAATACCTGGTTCTTTTGTCCCAGAAGATTATAAATGATGACAGAAACCAACATGATCCATACAGAACACTGTAGTTTTCATCCTAATTACATCTGGTGCAAAGTAGGATGTGTGAAGCTTCAAACTGTGTTATTTCCATACACTCCTGTTATTTCCTGTTTCTGCTGCCACTATCTGTACAGCCTCCTCTACCACCACCTGCTACCTCCTTCACCACCACCACAACAATGATGACAAGAACAATGACAACATGATGATGATGATTGTGATAATAATAATAATAGAATAATTATCATAGCAACAACAACAACAACAAAATTCATCAGTTTTCTCTGTTCTTTCCACACTGAACTCATTAGCATTTGGCAATAAAGAATGTTCTTCTTTTAGGCCATTCTGTTTAAAAAGGCAACAGACAAAATTACAGCATTTACTATAGGCTTTGTTTTAATACATTGTAATTGGCCTGTCTGGTTACATGCCTGTACCAGATTGAAAGAGAATGTGTTAGAGTGTTTCTCTTCTCAGTCATATGATTTGCAAGTATTCCTGCCCTTTATTCTCATTTTTTATTACAGTATTTGGTTTGACCCTTTGTGAATGTTTTAGATGTATGTGATGCACAGTCTACGTCTGAATGGCCAGTTAACTAACATGTGGCTTCATATGTTGGAACTCGCATCAAAACTGTAAATGACTACCATTTTCATAGTCAGGCATTCAGAATCTAGGCTGGTGATGAACCATACCTGACTACATACACTTGGCTTGCATTATAAACATTTGTTTTAATGAACTTATGCCACTAAGACTTGGTTCTTTGATTTGTACTGAATGTTTGTCCACAGGTGAAACACTCCAGTTCATCACTGTTCTCATACTTGAAGGCCCAACAGAATAACAGTCTTGAGCTGGAACGTCTTTGTCAGACCATTGTTGAAATTTTTCGGAACTACCAGTATGTTGACAGGGTCACTGTTCCTTTGTTCATATTTCTGGATCGTCTGTTTAGCTCTGGGTGTGTTTGTTCTGTTTTGAAAAACCCTCAGTCAACATTTGCATCTGATATATTTCATCATTTGAAGCTTGAGACTGGCAAGAGGCGGGAAGTGACGAAGCTGAAGGGAAGTGTTGATGTGCTCTGTCATTTGATTCAGGTTGGTAGCTTCAAACAGCCTGTTCTGGTTATGCTGTCTGTCTTTTTTTTTTTCCTGATTTTCATTTTCTGGAATGGTAAAATTAGGTGTATTTGTATGTTTATGTAAGCAATATTGGTGTTTTTTAGATTTTTTTGTGTAACATTTTGGGAATATTTATGTTCTATAACCTTGTAACTTTTTGTATGTAATCTAAATTTTTTGGGAGGATGGTACAGTCCCAGTTGTTTGATGTAAATGGGGCCAAAGGATGATTAGGTAATTGAAAATGTTGGATAGTGTGGAATAGTAATGAAAAATATGAGGGTAAATATCAGCTGAATATGCAGCTGAGTTTATTATTACATTATAAAGTATATACAATAAAGGATCACATAAAATGTCTTACATTTATAATTACAGTTTAATATAATGCAACTTTATAATTGAAGAATAAGAGACCAACTTGATGTCACTAGTTATTAAGTTTTATTTCACTTCTTCTATGCTCATCATGTTTCGGACATTAATACATCCATCATCAGGAGCTTGCAGGCTGAAGCCTGCTACATGGATACTACCCCAACCCAGCCAGACCGAAACTCCAACACACATCGAAACAAGAACACACGGCCAATGTGGTGATACAATAGAAAAACTGCAAGCTCCTGATGATGGATGTATTAATGTCCAAAACATGTTGAGCATAGAAGAAGTGAAATAAAACTTAATAACTAGTGACATCAAGTTGGTCTCTTATTCTTCAATTATCACAATGATGCACGGTTCAATATACATAAGATAATGCGGCTTTGTAGATGAAAGGTTATTTTCTGAAGCAGTAAGTAATAGTTCTTTGTTTCTGAGCCATCTCTTTTTCACCTCTGCAGCAAGATCATGCCAATGCCTGAACAGTAGTATATGTGTGGTGGTAGCCTCTCTTTGTGTTTAGTTTAAGTTGTTGCAGTCTTACACCCTTCATCCCCCACTGTCACTCATTCTGTAAAATTTTCTGTGCTCCCTTATTACCATAATCTAAATGGTCATCATCAGCATGACACAGGATCTGCCATGTTGTCAGTCAGTAGTTTCTCTTCATCTTGAGTCATCCATTCTTGAATGTGATGATTATTCACACTTGTAAGACTTGGCATAACATGCAATAAAACAAGAGAGTCTTTGTTGTTGTATCTCACCATTTTCTTTGCTGCTATATGATCAGATTGTTTTTCCTCTTCTGCAGGTTATTTTCTTGGCCATTGTGCTCACTTTGCTCCCAAGTTGGGCTGTCCAATAAACAAAATAAACAAAATCTTGTAGGTTTATTTTCTTCACATTTTCTAACATTTTGTGTCACTCAGTGACTTCTCTGAGTGATTTAAAAAATCTGTGGTGATATATTTTTTTTAGTGTTGTAATGACACCTTGGTCCATAGATGGGCATAATGAGATTACATTTGGTAGTAGAATCATCACTCTTATTTCCTTACTCTTTACTTACTTTTTGTGTGAATGAGCCAGCACATTGTTAGAGACATGAATTGTCTTCTTTCAAGGTTCTTTGTTTTGAAAACTTTCTGCAGAAAGGACAAATTCAGTAACAAACCAACTGTGGGAAGTTATTTTCTAATCTTGTGATTGTGCTATTCCAATGTCCCTTCTTATTGGGTATTATCTTAATACTGATAGTGGTAACACCGCCTTTAACAGAGCATATCTGTCATGCAAGCTCATGTGTTCTCTTAATGTTTGTCTTCCTGCATGACCATATGCTGGGGTCTGTATTTTTACTTGCTAATTTCTACACTAAGCCAGAAAACTCAGGATGTCAAGATATAAAATTGGTGTGTAAAACTGTCTTCTGAAGGTTAGTAAAATACCCATTTTATTTCAGGTGAATGGAGAGGTTTCAACACGCTGTCTGGTGCAGCTGTGTATCTTATTATGCAGTCATTTTATGTGGATTCGAAAGACAACAGCCAGCAAACTTTATGAGGCATTAATGCTGTATGGAGAGGAAAGTGTCATTCCTGCAGAAAACCTGGATGAGGTAATGGCCATTCTCAGTGATACAAACTGGGAGCAAGATGTGAACACTGTGAAACCCACGCGCAATAAGATTTGCAACCTGATGGGTGTCCCAGTACCAAAGTCTGTGTCGGTGGCAGCAGCAAAGTTGGTCAAGGTGTAGAGATCTTTGCCTTTCCTGCCTCCAAAATATCAGCGAAGGGGTTGCTTTTAACAAAGTATGTGATTTGTGAATTGTGAACAGGTTTTCACATACACACACACACACACACACACACACACACACTGTTGAAAAGGTTCAGTGTGTTGGTTGGTAAGAATTAGGATTATCTGTCGTGAAGCTTTCATTTCCATGCATTTTTTGTGTATTAGTTGTATCTTGAATATACCAAGTAATTGCACTTAGCCCACGCGGTCGCTAACCCCCATAGGGGTGAAGTCACTAGCTGGAAATAACGGGGGCTCAGCACTATGTACTTTTCTGCTGGCTGTCTGGGTGGTCGGGTCCCGCCACAGGGAAAACGTGGGGAAGATGAACAAGGGAACACAGAACTATTACCTGGAAAACGGGCACAACACACGAAAAATCGTACAAAATGATCTATGTATATTTCTAACACTATAGTCTCTGCACAATAAGGAACAATGATGTAACACCCTAGAATTAACAAAATAAGTACAAATAACATTACAAGAAAAAAATCTAGACCTCTCGGCCTCTAGGTGCGCTGTCTGCGCACTCCAGAAAATCCAACTCTAACAATAACTGCCTTGGGGGTGACTAGCCCGTCCCCCTTCTCTCTCTGATAGCGTACAAAAAAAATATACAGAGAGACACAGCACCGACAGTATACTCGGGTCCCTCTCTCTCTCTCTCTCGCTATGACGTGCAAAATTCATGTACAAGTAAAACACTCAATACTGACAATATGTTTGGGCCTCTCTCTCTCTCTCTGTCTCTCGTTACGATGTACAAAATTTATGTACAGAACCTCAATACTGACAATATATTCGGGCCTTTCTCTCACTCTCGTTATGATGTACAAAATGTATGTACCTAAACACTTAACACAGACAATATGTTCGGGCCTCTCTCTCTCTCTCTCTCTCTCTCTCTCGTTACGACGTACAAAATTCATGTACAGAACCTCAATACTGACAATATATTTGGCCCTTTCTCTCTCTCTCTCTCGTTATGACGTACAAAATGTATGTACCTAGACACTTAACACAGACAATATGTTTGGGCCTTTCTCTCTCTCATTTTGACGTACAAAATGTATGTACCTAAACACGTAACATGTTTGGGCCTCTTTCTCTCTCTCTCTGTCTCGTTACGACATACAAAATTCATGTACAGAAACATTTGACACTGACAGTAACTTAGCAAGGGCTTGTAGTCCCTTTTCCATAGCGTACGCTGCACTGCCTGAGCATACACCAGCTCGGCTCCTCCACTAAGCGAGCTTTCTCGCTCAACGTTACGCAAGCTGTAACACGCGGCCCACTTAACAGTAGTTACTGTGTCACAACAGGCGCTTATTCACCAGCCTGGTCACAAGTCATTCCCCTTATTACTACAACAGATCAAAAACCTGGTACAGAAAACTATGCTGTGACACACACAGACATGTGACAAAGGTACGCGGCTCTGAGGGCTTGCCTCTGGCCCACCGGTCTGAAGTTTAGTATGAACTACCCAAAAGATCCAAATGTTTCATTACCAAGAAAATAAAACCCAAAACAGGAATTTAACTCAAGCTCATACCAACTGTCGGCCCCGCTGCCAACACGTACGCCTCAGCACTTTGAAACCTCCTCAGCAGGACGTCCGGCCAATCCTTGAAACATTCCAGTCGCTGGCACCGTGTTTCCGAAGCGAAGAGCAGAGAGCAAGTCTTTTTTCTGTGTGGGGTCAGTTATTTCCCCAATTGTCTTACTGACGTAACTGCCCCTAGTCATTTCGCTCGCTTATGGCACCCAATCACCGGACGACAGTCCAAGGACGGGAATGACAGGACTCAAAGTCCGCACAGTAAAGCTTCCACATGGTAACGACCTTTGAGACGCCCTATGGGCATGGCTTGGCACACATACATTTGAATAAATATATTATTATCAAATCTCTCCTATGTTTCAGTGCGTACCTCACCATCCTCAGGGAGATCTCTTGATACTTGCTCAAAACTATATGTTTATTGTAATGTTGTTACATGTGGTACAAAGCATAAGATATGTCATATACAAAGCATAGATATATATCATATGATGTATCTTATGCTTTGTGGTGAATGTAACAGCATTACAATAAGCAGATAAGTTATGAGCAAGTAACAAGAGTTCTCCCTGAGAATGGTGCGGTATGAACTGAAATGTGTAGGAGATATTTGATAATTAATATATATATATATATATATATATATATATTTTCAAATGTATGTGTGCATTAGGTGGTATGTTAAAGATATAATTGTTATGGGATTATCTGTATTTCATACCAAGTATCTTGGTATGGCAGTACAGACTGTACAATATTCTGAGGCTGTGCAATTGTGTGGAATTATAACAAACACTAAGATTTGTTGGAATAATTATTAACAAAGTTAGCCAGCTAATAGAGAGGATGGTTTGATTTCTTGATCTTATTTTGGTCATTGAAGTTCTGTTGGTTTAACATTTGATATTGTGCAAATGAAATATTTTGAAATTTGAAATTTTGATACTTAAAGGAATGAGTGTGAGGATTACTAACATCCATCAAACCTGCCAGTTCTAAATGCTGGAATATATCTTATATTATTTTTTTCTTACAGGAAATTATGATTATTGTCCAAATTGAGAATGTTTTTGTGGTGTAGATATTTTCAGTATGTATGTATATCAGTTTACTTAATGCTTGATGGGATGGAATGGTCAAATTTGGGCAGTGTGTGCAGTGTGCTGTGTAATGTAATTTTATTCGATTATTTTTCACCTAAACTGGAATAAAAGTAACATGGAAACGTGCTCAGTGTTAATATTTAGTTGCATCTCCAACATACTATTCAAGAAAGGCTACCGTAGAGTGCCAGAACATGGCATTTTTCTTGGAAATGTCCAGAAGGTGGGATGTGGGTATGTGGACTGGATTGGGCTGGCCCAGGATGGAGACAGGTGGCGGACACTTGTGAGTGCAGTAATGAATCTTCGGGTTCCATGAAATGCGGGGAATTTCTTGACTAGCTGCAAACCAGTTAGCTTCTCAAGAAGGACTCGGCACCATGGAGTAAGTAAGTATATATCGGGTAGCCTGAAGAAAACAGATCTTTAGGAAGATCTAAGTGTAAATGGAAAAACCCTGCTATTGATCTTATAGAAGTAGAGTTTTAATTTTTTATTTTAA
>Ga0136643_10012431_pt1 | contig 12679 bp, 6 predicted proteins | sample TergutLab28metaG_FD_96883 | JGI IMG/M metagenome (GOLD analysis project Ga0136643, IMG submission 96883) | Labiotermes labralis P1 segment gut microbial communities from Petit-Saut dam, French Guiana - Lab288 P1 (version 3) (version 3) | ecosystem: Host-associated > Arthropoda: Insects >...
GACGCCTAATGTCAACTATAGTGGTCGTACCGCACTGCTAACCTCTAAAGTTGCATTTTATATATTTATTCAACAAATATAGGTACTGAATATTTTAAACATGGTATATACTCTCCATTTTTTCTCTTCAAAATGTAGTTTGTTTCATAATTCTAACGAATTTGGTTCATGTATTATTCACATTTTATACACAGGTGTGCTAAAATTTAAAAAAATATTCCGGCGCCAAAAGGTTAAAGTTCCTGCAATTCATTGAATGATACGCCTGCGAGAACGTCTGAGAATCCCCGTACTACGTAACGTTATACACTATTAATTGGTGTAGGTCAGCACAATCACTTTATTACTCAAGGTAATTTTAAGGCTACATATTTCAACTAAAGATTAGTCATCCTCAGGCCTATTTTGTCAATTGTGTCACAAGATGCTATGTACACTTTGGGATCCTATCGTCTTTACATCCATGGAATACATCAAATTAAATCGTTTGTCTCTAAGGGCGTGACGTGCAAATTGTGTTTACAAGAGTAGGATACATAAAATTGGATCATTTGTCTCGTAAAAGTATTATACAAATTGTGTCTAAAAAGTTCAAATATGTAAAATTCTTAACGGTGTATTGCTGTTCACCATTTGCAAATATGAGTCCCGTTATCGTCTGGTTGTTTTTGGAGCTATGGGGTACTGTATATTTACTGGTGACGTCGGAGTACGTCTTTGTTGCTGCTCCGTGGGAGTGGGTGTGTTATCAAATGATCTCGCACGCTGAAATATTGGGTACTATTCCTGGTAAGGTTCGCTCCTTGTTTCTATTTTTATGTTGTTAATGTACGGATAAGCTTCCAGTTATTATTTTCTCCTACGTAAGTGTTGAGTTTTTGCTTCCATTGTTTATGTAGTCTTTGCGACCAGAAGTAGTCTTCAGCGTAAGTGTCTATACGTTCGCACTGAATATTAACCACTGTGTAATATGTCGTTCTATAGCTATAACGATAGTTCACTTATGTTAACAACAGTCTAATTCTGTGTGTGTGTGTGTTTGTGTGATATCAGCTGTTTACTCCTGCACTTCGACCTTAACAGAAAACGCGAGATTCTGAGACATTTAGCCCTTTCAACGCCGAATTAAATCCCATCTGCCATTTGCTGGCATTATTAGGATCTCGCCATATTTTCCATGTTAGAAGGATAAGGGTTAAAAAGGCAGGAACCAGGGATTGCAGAATAGCCGTCTTCCGGAATGCGACATCCTGTAGTCTGCTAGAAATTTACCGACGTTTCGAAACAGCTTACTGCCTCAGTCTTCAGGAAATAACACCTCAAGAACGCCACGGCTTACAGTGGGCTGCAGGCCGTTTCTTTTGGAAAGGTGACGACAAAAGTAAGAGTTCAGAACGGAATGAATGTGCCCAGTTTAATACGTTTTGTAAACGTTCGGGATATGTAGTTTGTTTTCCGTATTACACAGTAGCAGACTCCTTCGCTTATCTGCATTTATTTACACTGTGCTGTTTTTTTTCGACATGCACGTTGAAGTAATTACATTTTATTAATAGTATTTCGTGAAGTTTGAATGAATAACAAGGTGTATTCTGTGCCTTGAATGAAAGACAGTGCTGTTTAGGGTGCTCTGCGATGCAACTGAGAAACTTAAGCAATTTTTGTACCGTTGTAAAGCATTGAATACCGTTGGAATTACACCTTCTAGAAATTATACTTAATACTGATTCTTATAAAAGGAACTTCCATGGGTTGGAATATGAGAAGCAATTGTCGGCGATCAATGTGCGGACTGCGAAGAAGCTACGTTTCAACTCTCAGTATGTACGTTATGGATGGTTCCATTGCCACGCTGGAAGGCAGAAGGACAGCATAATTACATTCAATATTTCTTCCCTCTCTCCTCAGTTAAATACAATTTCTCTATTCTCGGAAATTTCATCTTCTCTTTTGTTATGGACATCGTTGTTTTTAGATGCGCGCTCAAACAGACACTAAGGCGAGTAATCTCACAAATATGGAGACTTTTAGCAGAAATAAGATTAAAAAAATCCAAGTTCAAATCTGAGAGTGAAAATAACACTAGAAGTGCCTCTGCAGAAAATAATCAGTAGGGATGTACAATATTCAAATTCTTGTCAAATATCCCACAGTAAGAAAGTCGAAAATTTTTGAAAAGAATGCACCTGTGAGAATAAAGTTGACACTTCAGTTTGTGTGCCAGTTGTTAATTCGTTTTATTAAACTGCTTTGTCCAAGCTTTGACTCATATCAGCTGTATGTCACTCATTAGGCTGTGTGACACCGACACATCGCCGAGGTCTGTCACTCTCTGGACAAGAAAACATCGCTGTGTGTCTGATTGAGACAAATGAGTTTAGGAATTGGAACTGGGGGTGCGTGTTTCGATACTTCCAAGGGCTAAAATTAACGCAGTTTGAACACTCGGGTCAGATGTCGCCGTAGATGGAACAACACTACTGAAGCTAGGATCTTCTTCTTTTATTTATTTTTCCCCTCCCCCTCCTCCTCCTCCTCCGGCTCAACCTCCACCTCCTCCTCATCCTCCTGTCGGGGCTGAGACCTTTACACCTGTTTCGGCATCAATTTTATTTCTTATCTGGCTCTCTTTTTCTTTTTCCTCCTCCTCCTCCTCCTCCTCCGGCTCCACCTCCTCCTCCTCATCCTCCTGTCAGGGCTGAGACCTTTACACCTGTTCCGGCATAAATTTTATTTCTTATCTGGCTCTCATTTTATTTTTGCTCCTCCTCATCCTCCTGTCAGGGCTGAAACCTTTACACCTGTTCCGGCATCAATTTAATTCTTGCATAGTCTTATCTGGCTCTCTATTTCCTATGGGTTGGTAATGGGTAACGAACTTCGTGTGCCTGCCTTTCTCCGTCCGTTTGACAATGGTCTCCCTCCAGTTATATTTATTGTATCTAATTTTATATAAAATTTATAGCTGCAGTACATTTGGCTCTTGTCTTACGCTTTTGTTTCTTTTGTGGTCATGCCAGTTACCTGTCTCGATTCCTCTCAAATCCGTCCTGAAAATTTTCGACCTGTACTCCTTTTACTCTCACTGCAGATTTTCGGTGCTCTACTGAGTACCTCAAATCAAAGCCCGTAATACATTAATTAGTCCACGGCCGCTTTATTCCATATTATTTTACTACACATTTATTTTTATTGTTACACCTTGCATGTTGTCGAGTTACTCAATTATTACACCAACCACTGCATATATGTAAAATTTATATATGTGCAGTGGTTGGTGTAATAATTGAGTAATTTTTCTACACATTCTTCTCTCATAGTCCCATACCTCGACTGTATACTAGTCTGAACAAGTGGTTCGTTAGATGAAGCCCAAATCTGTAGGATGTTTAAAACTCGGACCACATATGGAGTTATTTTCTTCGTCTATTGAAATGTGTTGAGTTCAAACAATAAAAGGCAGTCATGCAAATGCAATTACAGAATTTTAACCGCATGAAGTTTATAACTATTGCACGTGTAAGGGACATTAAAGTAAAGTATGCAAGTAAGCACCAACTAAAAGAACTTTATCTGTATGCACTAAACATTTATATTCATTCCATATAAGCATTATGTCCCTTCGTCAAGAAAACACGTCATATCCACATTTCTGTAATATGCGTGAGTGAATACCATCATAATACGTGGTGTAGCATGATGGTATTCATTTATGGGCAGACACTATAATTGAGTAGCTAATAATTAAATAAATCAATTTACGGCCACCGTAAATAGTTGGTTCAGAATGGTAAATGCATAATATCTGCTTGATGTACAGAAAAGACATCCTATGTATAAATTTTCAGGCGAGGCACCATGATTTTATCGATAATTAATGCAGATGGTAAGCACATACGTCACCTTTACCATATAAAGAGTTAAAACATGGGCGTCAATGTGCACAGTTTTCGGTTCTTATCATAAAAGCCAAAGAGGTGCACTTTTTCTCAAATTTATTTTTGTAAAGATCTCTACATGTTTCGGACAGATCTACTGTACATCATCAGGAGCCTCAACATTGTATACACAGCAATAGGTATCAGACAGTCAACAGAACTAGCATGACAAATACCTACTGTTGTGTATACAGTGTTGGGACTCCTGATGATGGACGGTAGATTTGTCCGAAACATGTAGAGTACTTTATCAAAAATAAATTTGAGAAATAGTGCATCTCGTTGGATTTTGTTATAAGAATATATCACGATGCACGGTCCTCTGAATGCCAGACAGTTGTCAGTATTTTGAGTGGCGGAACCAGAGGATTCAGACGGAGTAGCAGATCCGTCGAGTAACTTTTATGTATTTACGTAAGTTATAATCTACCTAAATACAGAAATAACTACGTTTCGTTAAAAAAAATCCGAATATTCGGAAATACATTTTAGATATACATATCTGAAATAACTCTGTAGTTATAACCCGCTTCTTCTGGGAAAGGTTACTTATTTACTTATTACTTACATATTTACTTACTTAAATACTTACTTCTTGGAGCAGGGTTGGTCTTGAGAAGCTAACCGGTTCTCAGGTAGTGAAGAAATTCCGGGAATATTTTGGAAAACCCGAAGGTTCATTACCGCATTTACAAGTGCTCGTCACCTGGCCCTATCCTGTAGCAGATAAATCCAGTCCATACCTCTTCATCCCACTTCCTGAAGAGCCATCTTAATATTATCCTCCCATTTGCGCCTGGGTCTTCCAAGTGGTCTTTTTCTCTTAAGCTTCCCCTCCAAACCTTATATGCACCTCTCTTCTCCCTATATATGCTACAGTCCCAGCTCATCCCATTCTCATTCTGATCACCCGAATATTTGGTTTGGAGTTTAGATCATTAAGCTCCTCATTACATAGTTTTCTGCACTCCCCAGTTATCTCGTCCCTCTTAGGCCCAAATACGTAACCTCAGCACCCTATTCTCAAACAACCTCAGCCTACGTTCCTCCCTGAATGTGAGCAACCAAGTTTCACACCCATACAAAACAAAGGCAAAATTATGGCTCTGTATATCTTAATCTCTGTATTTTTTTATAGCAAAGTGGAGGACAAAATATTGTGCACCGAATGATAGCAAGCATTCCCTGACTTCAGTCTACTGTAAATTTTTTCCTGACAAGAAGTTTGATTCGTTAAGGTTGTTCCCAAGCATTTGATTTGTTCCACCCTTCCAAAGGAACTACGTGTATTATGAATGTTTATATCGTGACTTCTTCCTGTATAATGATCTCGAGACATGACATGACCATGCACTTATTTTTATCAACATTTACTTCTAGCCCAGTTTCCTTACTAGCAACTACTAAAGCTTCTGGTGTTTTCTTTAAAATATGTACGCTTCCACCCTAAAGTACGAGTATTAGCATCAGCATAAACTCGAACCTGACGTGTAGCTTTTAATTTCAAGCCGTCCTGGTTTACCTGAACCCTCGTAATGGCATAAATTAAAGCATAGTTGAAAAGTAATTGCGTTAAAGCATCTCCTTGTTCAAGCCATTCTTAATAGGAAACATGTCGGACAAATGTTTGCCTGCCCGGACTATAGCACAGGTTTCATTGTGACACATTTTTATTAACCTTACCGTTTTCATGGGTGTACCAAACTCATTGATAAGATTATATGACCTCCTTCCTAACAGAAATACAGGTTTTTTAGAAGTCTATAAATAACTGATGCCCTGCCTCATGTATTCCCATTTTATCTCGAGTATTTGACGAACGCAGAATATATTATCAGTAGTTGACCTGTTGCACCGCATTCTACACTGACGATCCCCAATAATTTCATTTGCACATGGATTTAATTTTGACAGCAGGGCGTTGGGTGAAATTTTGTATGTAGTTGGCAGAAGTGATATGGCTCTGTAATTACTGCAGTCTGTTTTATCACCCATCTTATAAATAGGTACAATGATCGACTGCTTCCACTCCGCAGGCAGTTCATCATTTTTCGAAACAGAATTAATATCTTTGTGGACCTTAGGGCGAATTGTCTAGCCCCCTGCTTTGTTCTGCTGAGATTTGATCAATACCTGGTTATTTGCATCTTTTTAGTTTTTCAGTAGCCATTTCAACCTCAAAGGCACTCGGCTCAGGCACTAGCGGTTCTGCTGTATGTATTTCTGTCATTAACACCACGTACATTATGTAGGTGAGAAAAATGGTTCCTCCACCTAGCCAAAAACTCTGGGAGCCTGTAACCAAATCACTCTTCTCGTGTTTGTTATATTAGTTCTAGGCTGGTAACCCTTCTTAACCCTTTGACACCTAATGTCAACTATAGTGGTCGTACCGCACCGCTAACCTCTAAAGTTGCATTTTATATATTTATTCAACAAATATAGGTATTGAATATTTTAAGCATGGTATATACTCTCCGATTTTTCTCTTCAAACTGCAGTTTGTTTCATAATTCTAACATATTTGGTTCTTGTATTATTCACATTTTATATACAGGGTTTGCTAAAATTAAAAAATAATTCCGGCGCCAAAAGGTTAAAGTCAGTGAGGTCCCTATACAATTCTGTGATATTTTTTTTATTTTACTGTTAGTTTCTAGTTCGTAAATTTTTAGCTTTCTGATAATCTTTCTTTTTTTTTTTCTTGCAGTGTATACTAGCTACATATCTTACATTTTTTTGACGTTTTGCTGACCGTGCATCTCAGTATATTTATCTCAGTATTTAACCAACTTGATGCACAAAATTTGTTTCACAATAGGTTTTATTTCATGCCTCATGAAATAAAACTTATTGTGAAACAAATTTTTGTGCATCAAGTTGGTTAAATATTGAGATAAACATCTTACATTGTTTAGGTTATCTGCATTTCTTTGGTTTGGATCCTGTAACAACTGCATTTTAGCCTGCTTCCTTTGATCTAAAAATCGTAAACATTCTTCAGTAAACCATGGGTTATGTTGCTTCAATTCATACGCCCTAAACTCTCTTCAGCAGATGTTTTGATATTTTGTTTAATATTTTCCCAAGCCTTATTTACGTCCTGGCTATTATTTAAGTTCTCCATAACTATAAACGTGTTTGAGATCTTAATCTGATACTCTTTCCTAAGCTTCAGCTCACTTAGATTCCTGAGATTAAATATTTCCACATAAATCTTAAGTGTTCCTTTTTTACCTCCTGCCAGTCTTTGCCTAACTCGTGCAACCATCGGATAGTGATCAATATCGCAGTCAGCTCCCCTGAAAGATCGTACTTTGAGTATACTAGAATGCCATCTCCGGTTTATCATTATGCCATCAATCTCTTTTAACTGCTGATACTATTCTGTGGTGTACAAAAATTCCTGTTCTCAATTGGTGATTTTCATTCCATTTTCCATAGAAAAAATATTCCGTTGTTTTACGTTGCCCCTTTGTCCCATCTAACTTCCTGTACGCCCGCTAAATCGAATTTGTACCTCGCTAATACCATGGTTAGTGAACCTATACAGGCTACTGACATTTCATGTACCAAAACTCATGTCCAACTTTCATTGCTTAAGTTGTACCAAAAGACCAGTCCAGTTCCAAGGCACATGTATCCGTTTCGTAACAAGGCCAGTTTTTACGGTGAGGAGGAGTTAGCACCCCGCCCAAGCCACAAGCTGCAAGAACACTCCTTATCGTCTGTCCGTGACTGATTATTCATTGTAATTACAATATTATTATGTGTATAGATTTTATAACGTAGCATATTCTCGAGCTTGAAGGAGGTGGTTTTGGATGACCAAGAAACTAGCAGAAATTCAAAATTAGTACAAGATAAGTACCAAGACCAGTGTTGCCTAGTTTTTAGGCGCGTTCGCAGAATTACGAAAAGCAGCTGTTAGCTTCGTCGTATGTTATCTGTCCGTCTCTCCGTCCTTCCATCCGTCCGCATGGAACAGCTCGGTGTCCACTGCACGGAATTTCATTAAATTTGATATTTAGGTATTTTTTTCGAAAATCTGTCGAGAAAATTGTAATGTCATTAAAATCTGACAAGAATAACGGGTACTTTACATGAAGACCAATATACATTTTTCATTATACCTCGCTCGGTTCTTGTTAGATTGAGAAACTTTTCGGACAAAAGTTGTAGAGAAAATCAAAATACACATCTTATGTTCAATAACTTTTTTTTCCAAGAATCGTGCCGTTTATGAAGTAATGTGGAAAAATATTGTAGAGCCGGACAGGCCACAGATGATACTAAGGCTCATGCGCATTGGATGCTAGATACCAAAGGCTACAGACGCACACTCAGAATATGTAATATTTACTGTTTTTCCACTTCAACAATGGTTGCGCGAACGGGCTATAATGTAACGGTATACTTTCATGTACAGTACGGTCTCGTTTTGCGACGGTTATTTTTAAGACGAGTCACTTTTACGACCCTTTTCCAGTCGGACCGAACACTCCCGACTTGTGATGCATCACCGTCTGAACTCAGCTCTACTTAGTGCGTTTTAGCTCTTTCCCTGTGTGCATGTGTTCCTTCTTTTTCTATTTTAGTGCAGTTCTTTTAAGTCGATTGTGATTTTTCCACCCATGACGTTCATTAAAAAGACAGAAAAGAAGAAAAAATCAAAACAGTTGACGTTACATTCTTTCATGATGACCCCTGAACCAAAGCCTGGGCCTTCTTCAACAAAATAAAATTGATTTGATTGATATTTTTTTTCAATTATCTGTTTTCTTATTTTCTATATACCTAATTCATTGAATTAGAATTGTGTGTCATAATGTAAAGAAATATTGTAAATTATAAAATTATTTGACTAATTTGTTTGGCCCATGAACCTATCTCAATTTAAACCATTTAAATAGCACTCTTTTACGACGACTTAATTTACAACCAAATATTCGAGACGGTAACGCCTTCGTAAAATGAGTCCATACTGTACATTGCTTGTCTTGTTGGAAGTACCGTTTGTTTAAACATGTTGTGTTTGTTGTTTTGTTATAATGTAACATTATGTCCGGGAAGGAAGGATTGATGTTTCTTTGTTCAGCTGACTCAGGATAGAGCTTAATGAATTTTTTTTGGGTGGATGAGTGAGGGGACACAGCGATGAATTTTCCATAAAAGCAGAAAATGTTGTGTCTAATTGACTAACAGTCTGCTATTAATAGAACTTTCTATACCGTTAATTTATTGAACACTGAATGTAAAGATCTTCTGGGATGTTACTCGTATTCGCTGGATATTTATTTACCGACGTTTTGGCTCCGTCTTCAAGAGTCAAGAAATCAAAGAAGAAGTTAGACTTCTTGAACCCTCAAAACGGAATTGATAATTTCTCCAGACACATCGTTAACAAAATACCTACCTATTCAGCACACTTCCTATATCGTAGATGAGAACTGCGCTCTTCTGGGCTATTACGCATCGTGTGGTAATTCCTTACCGACGTTTCGAAACTACAAATCGGTCTCATATTCAAGGGTCAAGAATCCAAGAAGATGGGAATGATAGGTTGTCCCGAAAAGCCCTTAAGGAATTACCACAACACGCCACGTAATAGCTCAGAAGAACGCAGTTCTCATCTGCTCCGCGGTGGGAGCCTGAAATAACGCAAAATCTTACAAAGTAACTGCACTGCTGCAAAAGCCTAAAACCTCGCTCAGAGAACATTATTAAATGTTGTCAAGCGGACTGCTGTAAGTATCTAGACAGCCCTGGTCTTGAATATTAAACTGCGAACTTGGCTTAAAAACCAAAGCTGGTAAGTCCCATCTCTTGAACTGTAACACGGGACAATAATTGTGCAGAGGTACCGTTATCTCTCGGGTGAGGATCTTAATTATATTGTGCTCCAAGCTAATTTGAATCTTTGTAACAGCTGTAAGATTAAATTATATTTAAATGTTTTATAAGAATTTATTTATGCCATTTTTATTGCAGTACCCTGCTGGAAATTACGAAGCTCTCCGAAAATAAAACATATCTCCTTGTCTAATAAGACTAGTCGTTAGTAAATCTTAACACAATTCAGAAATTCTAAGGTGACTGTACAAAGCTCTATTTCGTGTGATATAATTTTTCGGCTTTTTAATATTCGTTTAGCTCAAATAATTTTATAAGCGCTTAGTTCACACTATGTGAAAGAAGAGTATTTTATACCTCACAAAGCAAATGAAAATATTATTAGGTTTTCGTATTTTTAACCCCATGTCGCCACGGCATCTGGTGGGTCAGGACCTCCTCATTTTCGAGGCTTCATGATCACACTCAGACACACCACACTGTTTAGGACTTCTCTGGACGGGTCTTCAGCCCGTCGCAGAGATTTTTACCTGACAACAAAAACCCATACTCTCAAGAGAATGACATCCATGCCCTCGGCGGGATTCGAAAGCACAATCCCAGCAATCAAACGGCCGCAGACCCACGCCTTAGACGGCGCGGCCACTGGAATCGGCATCGTTTTCGTATACCAGACGGAATGACACAGAATTTTTGAAAGAAAAAATAGACGGATATTATTGAATGTCCCATTGATTTTGTAACGAACCCAGTTTCAAAATATTGCTATTATTATTATTATTATTATTTGTTATCACTTTTGTGCAGGGTATTTTCAGTTATATTTATGAAACAAACCATATTTCTAGGGCATATATTGTTGCAGCTATTCTGTAGTTACAGTTTGTAGTGCTTGTAGTGTTATTGACCGTGTTGAAAATGTTGTAGCTTTACCTGACTGTTTTTCGAAAAATATGTGTGGTGACCAATGTGACTGTTTTCTGTAGTTCCTTGAAGTCTTGCTTTTCCGGTACGTGGCTCAGGTATTTTATGATTGATTCTGAGTCGCTTCCAATTTCCTCTGTTACTATTGGTCTCATATTTATTATTGTTTATTATTATTAGTTATTAAATGGTATTTATCATTATTATCATCTTCTTCTTCTTCTCCTCCTCCTTTATTAAGGCTATTTATACTTATATTCCTGAGACAAACTATGTCCCTACAGAATACAGTGTTGCAGCTATTCTGTTGTAATTCTTTATTATTATTATTATTATTAGTGCTGGTCTCGTGATTGTTATTTGTGCTGTTATGCCGGCGCGATAATAAATGCTTATTCAATCGAATTGAACTGGATTGAACTGAACTGAATTAACATTAGTTTAGACTAGAGAAGAACTATGCTAATATTGTAACTAGTTTTAAAATATAATTCTGCTAGCAGGGGAAATTTGTCAATATTTTCTCAGTGTTGAAATTATGTTTCATTGATGTTTTGGGTGTGATTATACACTACTAAATGTCGCGTAAATACAGGGGTCTAAAGAGTGGGCTGACGGTCTGCTACTCCGCCGGCCGTTAATTTACACAAATCTGAGCACCGAAAGTGGTAACTAAAAGGGTCTCCATTTCAAAAATTTCGCTGTGTGAAATCCAGATATAAGGCGAGTGGAAACAAATGTGTATTATTGCATTTATCGACGGTAAATATGTAGTTCTATTGAAGAATTTATGTTTCATCTTTATAGAAGGGACTGAAGTGTGATACACAGAAACTTACAAGCAAGTTATTGTTTTGCTCCGGTACCGGCCCATTATGACCTTTTGTACAGTACCACCAGTGTATGAGAGTTCCATCACATTATTGCACTACAGCCATGCTAACCGCCAGCTGTTAATGGCATAGGACTGACTAAAATACACATTATTGAGCTCGTGTAATTGATAATCTCATCGGTATCGGAAGCACACACATGTTTATGAACTTCTCTTCAAATTTCGTAACTCAGTTTCTGTTGAGTTCATTTGCATAGTTTTGTGCAACTGACCACCATTTAACTAACATCTGGCATATACACTTTTTTTTGCGCTTTTTTATCAACTAGGCCAACTGCTAATTTTTACCATATTCCACTTTCATCAATTCGGATATTATTCGTTGTTTGCGTTTTCCTCACCCTGTTTATTCATTTTATGTACGCTTGTTCTTTCTAAATACTTGTTCTTTGTTTCTTATCTATGTTCTGCTTGTACAATTTTTTATATCTCTATGTACGAATTGCCCATTCACATTTACATCATAAATGAAACTTAATGACCTTCATTCCTTGTCTCTGAGAAGCTTAATTCTTTGCAGTATGCTTAGCGTCTTCCATTCTTAAACACATCTTTCATTGTCTCTTCATTTGCAGCAAATCTTAATATCCACAATACTTCCTTTGGCACTTTCCAATTGCGCCATTTTACTGCCAGTACAAGAAGGCCCGTTACTTACTTACTTATTTACTAACTTACTTACCTACTTACTTGTTTACTTACTGCATGGTGCAGTCTTTCTTGAAAAGCTAACTGGTTTGCAGCTAGTCAAGAAATTCCCCGCATTTCACGGAACCCGAATGTTCATTACCGCTCTCACAAGCGTCTGCCACCTTTCTCTATCCTTGACCAGCCCAATCCAGTCCATATACCCACATCCCACCTCCTGGAGATCCATCCTAATATTATCCACCCATCGACGCCGAGGTCTCCCCAGTGGTCTCCTTCCCTCCAGTTTCCCCAGCAAGACCCTATGACCCCCTCTCCTCACCCATACTCGCCACATTCCCAGCCCATCCCATTCTTTTCGATTTTATCACCCGCACAGTATTGGGTGCGAAGTACAAATCATTTAGCTCCTCGTTATGCA
>Ga0136643_10012432_pt1 | contig 12679 bp, 7 predicted proteins | sample TergutLab28metaG_FD_96883 | JGI IMG/M metagenome (GOLD analysis project Ga0136643, IMG submission 96883) | Labiotermes labralis P1 segment gut microbial communities from Petit-Saut dam, French Guiana - Lab288 P1 (version 3) (version 3) | ecosystem: Host-associated > Arthropoda: Insects >...
AACACGCGCTGCTGCTGCGGAAGAACATAGCTGGGCCTTATTATTTCACTGGTCGAGGGTAGCGCCCAGCAGTAGGCCTACTAGTGCGATAGGATGTGTTCCGAAATGTTATTCCTTCATACATAGACGTAACTTGGGGGGGGGGGTTTCCAAGGGGGAATGTCCACCCCCCAATATATATATATATATATATATTTATCTTTTCCTCAGGTGCTTTTGGCAAATGAATTGAACAGGGACATACAAAAATTGGGTTGAGAGTGAGGGGAAAGGGGTGTATGTATGTATGTATGTAAAGGACTGTTCCATACCAATCTTCCCCCTCTTACTAACGTGACCTTTTGAGTTTACCCAGGTCGATTTTGTCCCTCCCTCTCCCCCCACCCAATAATATTAGCTAAGTTACGCCTGTGCCATGGTTTCGTATTAGGTAGTGAATTTTGTTTCCGAAATCTAGTGACGAAAAGTATACGCGAAAATTTCTGAATCGGGTGAGTGTTAAATGTTGCCAGTAAACTCTAAGAAAGCCGGCGTCATTTCTTGCTTCTGGTGCAGAGTTTATGATCCAATATGTGCAGGTAAGTTGGTAGAGGAACTCGCTATTGTTGAAACAACACAGTGGACAGTCCGTGTTGGACTGGAGTGTGCAGGTATGTACTGCGTATGGCTGGACGCACAGCGACAGCTTCACGTTTTATACCTTTGCGTATTCTCAGATTTACAGAACTCGTTTTACGCTCACAGCTGTTCTGCTGATTTGTTGACAAAGCCCGTGTATTCTGTGTATTTAATTCTTCGCTAAACGCCTCGCGTTCCGTTGCCTTTCTTCCCGGGCAAATCTCACTTTCTGCATTGACGTTAAAACTTGTGAGTTTTAAATCGTTTCGGTTCTGGACTTGTAGCGCTTTTTTACTCCGAAACTACCGTTCCTTTCTTCCTACGGCGCTGCAGCCCCTTCTGGGCCCTGGTCTCCCTCAGAAGAGGCCTCCATTCATGATTGTGTTCTCCTCGTCTCCTCCATCAACGTATTGCTAGGGTCTGTGATGTGTTACTCCGAAAGACGCCCTTCCATCTTGTTCTTGGTTTTCCCACTAGCCGTTTATTATGAAATTTCCCATTAACTACCCTTTTTTTCCGATCCTTCACGCACTCTAAAGCTACACAGTTCAGCGTAGAGGGAGGGGTGGAAAGAGACTAACGATTAACTTACACAATACACTCTTCACCAAGGGTGTACAAGTCCCGGGGGCCTCGTCATGCGGGCGACTAAATTTTGCGCGGTGGCTCATATATTTTAACCATAATTATTGAAGTTCTTTAGATATAAAAATATTAATTATTTTGCGTGACAGGCAGCGCCACTTAAGAGTGATGTGGGTTAGTCACTCCAAAATTTAAGTTCTTATAACGAAACTTGCTTCTTATCACCCTTTGGAGCCTAGAACTTTGGGGGTGGCTCCTATGTTTTTGTGAAACATTCATACCCTTGCCCTACACATTTATATGAAGGTTAAACTGTCTCATTATAACCAACCAAACGTACAGTCCGAATGTGTAGTTTTCTAATTAAAACTTTGCATCTCCAAAATGTTTCGTTTTTTCATAGATCATAATCAGGGAGATAATACGTTAATCAATTAGTGGTCCACTGAAATTTAAGTTTTATATTTATTGATTGATATATGGTCTGCCTGATGAGTGGGAGATCGAAACATATTATGTTCTCATTATAAAATTACACGTTAACACTGTGCATTCGGTTGCTGGTAGTAAGACAGTTCATCTAACAGCGCACGGAGTGAATAGCAATGGTATCAAATTCAAAGGCAATCACATATACAGGACCTGACTGCGACTCTGTCTTGTCGCTAAAATATAACTCTATCGGTCTGAACAGCATTTAGAGACCACAGTTGGTTCAGTGCTGTGACAGCACAAGACAGGCTTACCACGAACTGCTGCGAAAGTGATTTTCTGAAGGCTGTAGCTAAACACACTCGCAGCCCAGACTTCGAAGTACGAGTCGAATACTGACGATCGTCTGCTGCCGTTACAGAGCGGACTTCTACCGAAACGTCGTGTTCCGGCACAATACGGCACGGTCGAACTCCGTTCGTGTGTGTGTGTGAGTTAAAGCAAAGTTAAACTTGCAACCAGCCATGAAACTACAGAGCGCGAGTAGAGGAATGGCTATACTCTTTCTTTAACCTCGGCGATTAATGGTCGTGCGTGTTTAAAGCCACTCCCCCGTCGCTTTACCCCCGGGAGTTATCCGGTACCCACTGTATATGAGGTTGGGTGGGCCTCATGGTCGATCTGGATGGATGTGGAGATGAGAAAATCTCTTGCCACTACCGGGGTTCAAACCCAGGACCGTCCAGCTCGTAGCGAGTCGCTGTACTGAATACGCTACCCCGGCCCACATGTGTGAGTTAGCCATAAAGGTTTATCTAGCGTGCTCTTTCTTGGTTCTAACAAGCGCTTTTATTTTCGAAGTGGCTCAGTAATATTTCTGGTATGCATGTTTGAGCGCCATTTCCAGGAAATGTGTGACATAAATTTAGAGCTGTGTTTTTATATCGGACTTGTAGGCAAAAACCAACAAAACTACAACCATATTTTGCAGTATGGTGACAGATGTTTGTGATAAAAAAAGAATTACTCGCGAATTTGACGTGCATAAACGATTTTTGGGCAGTAGAAAAGACATGAACGAAGGTCTGAAATCCGGTAGATTCGAAACCGAAAGAACTGATCGGAACATTGAAAATTTCTTTCGCAATGTTCGCCATTTAATAATTACAATGATGGCTGAGATGTTAAACAAGAAAAGTAAGTCCACTCGCAATATTTTTGTCGAAGATTTGAACATGAGAAATTTGCATGTTGAGGGTAACCGAACATCTGATGCACTACCAAACGATGAAAGGAGTCGAAATCTACACTGATCTCTTGAATGAACTTGGAAAAGACCGCACTTGCTGAGTAATACTACCTTCAGTGGCAAGTCTGCCTATTCCAGAATGACTCCGATTATAAAATTCAGAGCAGTCACTTGGCAAGAAGCTCGTCTTCCTACGAAGAACAAAAAAATATCACGACAAATGTTAACCAATGCTTAGACAAAGACTCTTTTTTGTGGAAAAACGGCCCAAGTAGAGCTTAGGCCACCTATGTGTTTAGGTTTCTAGATCACACACAATTAGATACACAAATCCGGTAGGACTCCTCTGAATGAGTGATCAGCTCGTCGCAGAGGCCGAAAACGACACAACGCACAAGAAACACAACAGACAAAGGTCCAAGCTCTCGGCGGGATTCGAACCCTCGATCCTAGCAATAAAGCGGCTTCAGAACCACATCTTAGACCGCACGGAAGCCAACATTTTGCTGGCGTGTTTAAGAAGACAAATGTGTCATAAAATTTGGGATCGTGACGGCACGAACGGATTTTCCTCACGACAAATTTTCTTCTCATTCAGATTACTAGTGAAGAAGTTTTTGGCCCTAACTCAAAATGAAACTGTAAAATGTCCGACTTATTCGCCAGATTTCGCAACCGGTGAAAAATTTCTGTTTCCAAGACTGAAGAGTTTTGTGCAAGGTACCCATTTTGAATGTGCGGTACATGAAATGCAGTAGGAAGGACCGCCAAAACGGTTTCCCCGAACCCTCCGAAATGCCGAAAAAGAGAATTTAGGAGTGCATTAAAACCATTTGGGGGTACTGTGAACTGTTTAATATTTCAACGTAACGCATTTTAGCATTTCTTGCAGAAAATCATATTTTGTGTAAGCTCTATCACAAAACCGTAGTAACGCAAGGTGCTATGGAGACTTGTTAAAATACGAAAACATGCGATGTTTGGTAAATTGTACAAGTGCAAATACAGTAAAGGCACAGGTCACCCAATTACAGGCCCTGAAGGCCCAGAGGGAGAGTTGAAGTTATGGCTGTACTGTTTCTTTAAATTCGGCGTGGTGGCCAACGCCACGCCCCAGTCGCTTTACCCCGGGAAAGACACTCGGTACCCATTTTACAGGAGGCTGTGTGGGCCCCACGGCAGTCTTGACGGGAGCGGAAAATCTCGCGCCCAACGGGATTCGATAACCGAACCGTCCACCCCTTAGTGAATCGCTATACCGACTGAGCTATCCCGGCCCACGAAGTTACGGTAGCCTCAAATTTACGGCTGATTTGTACAGGCATAACAACCTAACTCAAATGCGGTGGTAATTCGTGTTAAATGTATTAAGAAAGAATTCTGTGGTAACTCCTACAGAGAGCATGAAACGCTATGGTAACTCGTACAAACACCACAGCCTGCATAAGACGCTTTGCTAACTGTAATAACACATGCATGCACACACAGTAGCATAACTAACGAGAAGATGCTACTACCAGCTTCCTACTCAAATTGGTACGGGTGGAGGTGAGAGTTCTTTCTCCTGGACTAAGCACTTCGGATAGTGAAGCTGACGGTGACTGAGCTGTATCTAGTGCCGAGTTGAGTAATGAGTGGAGCTCTACCAACACGCCTCCCATACGTCCTTCGTCGTGTACAAGGATTTTGCTTTCTTACGTTTTAAAGTTTCTGTGGTAAATGATTAAATTCAAAATTACAAGATTTTAAAAATTTCTTTAAGAATAAGTCACGTGGTTTCAGGCTGGAAGAAGGTACAGACGGACATGAAAATAACGAAGCAGGCGTAAAACGACTTTCTGATTAATGACTTACTTTAAGAACATTGGTATAATTTGTGTTCATTTTCTTTTAACGACGTTGTTGTAAAAGTGGGTAGCGTCGATGACAAGACAGTCGTGTTTAATTGTAGCCTGTGGCACGATTTGAGTAGAAACTGTTTGGTTCATAATTTGTTTACCGACGAAGTCAGCAGCGCTAAACTGCAGGAAGACGAAAAAATTAACTGGACTGAATGTTTCACGTGTTTGCTTGGCAAGAACATACGATAGCCCGTCTCCTGGTCAACGTGGACGCAAATAGTGGAAACAGTATGATTATTGTTCTCCAGGAACGTGAAAAATTTACTTGCAACCAGGATTGCTAACCTTAATTTAAACTGTAACCTGGAACATGCTGTGTGCTGATCAGAAGCCCGTTACTTTTGTGTCGCACCTAGCTAGCCTCTGTTAGCGTTCCGGTCGATGAATAAGGGTGCCGTCACGAAAACTTGACTAATTCTGTTGTTACTGAGATGGAAAGTGAGCGTGGGTCATTCCGAGAGAATCAGCTGGCTGCACGTTTTATCTGATGTGGAAATAGCAGTGGATTAGGGTAATCAGTGGTCGTGGTACCCAGCGCGGTTCAAAATCAACTTCGTGTTCACAGTTTTGGTTACAGTTTGAAGAAATTGAACGTCTTGTAGTAAATTCATAATATTTTTGTTACCTGTTCGGTTCAGCACACCTTGTCTTCACGTTTTGTACCTCTAAGCGTGAAAATGAATTAATTTTTTTAAGTTTTTATGGTTTATGTTTTTATGATATTCAATTCCGTGCATTAAATGACAATTACGACAATTTAAGTTACCATAACCATTCCAATGCACAGTATTACAATATGTAATTGTACAATTTATTGTAAAATTTTACAATTAATTGCAATATTCGCAATTAATTGTAAAATTATATGTCGCAATATTGTGCATTTTGTTGGCAATGCTATCAAAAATTTTTCTTTTATGTTCTTGTTGTTATTTATATGAAGAGAGTAGAGTCTTAGTCTTCAGGCACGTATTCGCTGTTGGTCGGAAGTTTTGTATATATCACGCCGAATGTAGGGCAGCTGGTAACGCGGAAGTCAGTACAAATATCAGCTACTGCAAGTACGAGTAGTAGGAAAGTAAAATTAATTTTAAATATTCATTATTGAAGTAAAAGATAAAGCAATTCTTGTACAGGTCTATTACAGGCCCAGAGGCTCCGAGATTTTGACACAGTCGGCTCATGAAGGCGTTGAGATTGTCAGCCCTACGCACCAGCCGCCTTTACCACTCAGGAAATAATTTTGGTACTCATTTTTGTTAGAAGCTGAGTCGATTCCGGGACCATAGTGCGGTCAGAAAGACTATGCCAATGAAAAGTTCCAACGACAACATCGGGAATCGAACCCGCATCCTTCCGGCTTGTAGCGCACTGTCTTAACTAAACAATGGCGTATTAAGGCATTTTATAAGTATAGGCTAAACAATAATTCATTCGGCCCAAAGACATAATTATGGGATATTCATGGGACAGTTCAGTATAGCATGAAGACATTCGATTAAAGAATCTGATCGAAAGACACCAGTTAAAACCTTTATGCATAGGTGACATGATAATATAAAATTGATCTTCAACAAGTGGGTTGTTAGGTTGGGGACTGGATTTATTATGCTAAGACACAACGGAGACAAATTGAGGGCCGTTTTTAATAAGACGGACATCCTTTGATTTACACAGTGGGCAGGGGAAGTTTTTGACTGGCTGCGAAAATGCCAGCGTCAGCTCAAGCACAGTGCTTAATGGAGCTACTAATTTTTACTGAATAGAAATCATTTAGACCTATGCAAATGTGTAAATTTACCAACTCGATGGCGATGAGGACGTTTGAAGTGGGTCGTGACGGCTTGTCGGCCAGTCGGTGTACAGTGTCCTTAATATTCAGAACTCTGTAAGGCAACTTTGCAAGTTCTGCAGCCAGAACTTTCAACGGTTCAGTGCGTCACGTAACCCTGCGAGTTCGTGACAATCTGCATGCCGCTTTGCCCCTCTCCATGCATTATGTTCATGAAGGATTTTCTGTGTGTTCAGTACAATTGCACGAGTATTTATTGACATTGTCCATTGTCTGAGGCAAACTTGATATACAGAATGTCATTGTGGACCGTGTATGAACGTGTAGTTGATGTAAGGTTCCATTCTTCCTGTTTTTTCTGGGACTATCCCTTTTTTAAAACAAATGTCCCTCTGTCTTGAAAACTTTCATCGGGACACCCAAATATCTCACTTTTTCATATGGTAGATTTCTAATTTTTATCACTGCAATAATGCAGTTCGTCCGGATCGCACGCCGATGGTTAGCGAGTTCAGCGTTTTTTGGGCATTATTGTCGATATTGTGAAAAGTAACAAGTAACTGATGATAACATTTTGTAAATCTTCCCCAGAGAACGTGCCCTGTTTGTGTGTGCTTTACAGTCTGCCTTCCTAATATCACTTACTATTTCTTTGCAAATGCAAAACTTTATTTCTGAACACATTTAGTGTTCATTGCAACACGATGAACGCACATTTGCAAAAGGATCTTATGCAATAGCCTTAAAGAACTTACTTCTATTTGAGTGGCAATATCTCCGTGGAAAATCTGATTTTTGAAATATGTCTCGTTTTTCCTCCAACTGTTCCAGGTTCTTGGTACAGATTTCTGAAAATGTGCCGAATTTCGTTAAGAGTATTGATGGAATCCTAACTCAAATGTGCTTTCAGAATACTTGAGAAACCCTCGACAAAATAGGCAAAAAAAATGAATAATCTGACTTTATATTGCAGAGGAAGACGCATTGTGTGTATAATTCTGAAACCTCATTCCGTGGACAGCTGTTGTCAAATCGTAACAGGAGCGCACGAAGCTCTACCAAGACAAGGTATAAACCCCCGCAAGTTACAGAGAAGCGAATGGGTGCCGGAGTAACACAGTCGGTGTAGAGACGAGGGCACGGGGGAAAGGTACTGGGGAGGAGGGAATCGTGTTTCGATTTCTGGCACCGGCAGGAGACTTTTCTCCTCTATTATCTATCCAGATCGCCTCTGGGACTCACCCAGTCTAAAAATCAGTGGACACAGTCGGGCAATCCTCCTTCTGGGTGAAGACAGTGTCACTGGCACAGAGTCGAACTCGGTTATGACGTCATAAAAATAATATTTTATGTCGTTAAAAACGAGTGTTGTTATAACCAAGGAATTTAATGTTATTGTTAACAGTGAGGAATTAATTGGCATCAACGAATATCTGACGCTTTAGACGGGGCGTCTCGTACTGCGATGTCCTTATAACCGGGTCAAGAAGCTGGAAGAGGGAGAGAGGAACTTCAGTGCAAGAAGGGACTACAGATTATCGAAGTGGTAGCTTTTATGACACTTGTGAGGTGCTCGAAAACTAAAGATCTGGGGCAACTGGATGTATTTTATATATAAGGTCAGATGTAATTCTGAGCACCGCACGAAACGATCAGAAGAAGAGGCTGCATTGTAACAGTTTAACTACTAGTAAATTTGTGCAGGTAAATTAATGATATTTCTTTCTAGCTCTTAGTGTTCGATTCGCTTGCACTGAAAGAAACCTGTGTTAGCAGGGGTGCCACCATACTCGGACGTGTCATGCTGTAACACTATGTACACTTGGCTGAACTGATAAATGTATGTTCCTAGGGTAAGGCGACCAGGGTGTGTTGTTGACTACTCATTTCCATTTGTAGTCGAGTGAAGAATGGGTGGCGCCCTCCCGCCATTACCCTAAATGTATTCATGACGTGTACAGGGACAATTTAACTTTTATAGAGAAATGAACTGGTGGCCAAGATATCGGAATTGCGAACAAAACTAAGAAATTTGGTAAATAACCATAGTTTTTACGTGTCTCGACAGCTGCTGATATTATAGAACGCTCAAATTTAAAGTCATTTGTTAATCAAAAGAACTAGTTCATGTTTAATTTCTCAGTTTATTCCTTTCTTGAGTAAATAAACATAAAATTTATTGTCCGCACTAAATAATGAAGTGTAATTCGTAAGCTTATGGCTCCGGCGCAGAAGTAGGAGTAGTTTTAGAAGGCATGACACTTTGTGGAAGGTAACGAGGTTGTTACTTACTGTTAAACCATTTACTGGAGTTACGCCATTATTAAATGAATAAACTGGCTCACAGTGAGCGGTTATCAGCTAGCAAGTGTCTGTATGTCTGCCCACCGCAATGAAGAAAACAAAGTAACCCTCCGTGCTGAACGGCTGACTAGAATTGTTAGAATTCACGTCTTCCGTCGTATAAGCATTTTGTGCTTCTAACGTAACATTTCTAACAAACGTGTCTCTGTCATTTCTGATTACTTCGTCAAAGAAAGGGACCCATTCGCCGCTGGCTGTCCCGTCTTTCCTAAAGAACATTTCGTAGTTCTGAAAGATCTAAGGAAATCACAAGACAGCCGATGTACGTATAACGTTTACACCGAGGTGCGTTCGTGCAACCATTGTTGTAGTGGGAAGGCAGTATGTGTTATATATTCTGAGTGTGTTCTTGTAACCTTAGTTATCCAGCACACAACGCGCATCCTCCACATTGTCATCTGTGACCTGCCAGGCTCTACAGTAGTTTTCAACATTATATAAACGGCACGATTTTTTAAAAAAAATTCACTAAACACAAAATGTGTGTTGTGATTTTCTCTACAAATTTGTCTGATACAAACGTATAAGGTGTCTGTCCTAAATAGATTAAAGTCAACAGTAATGTTTACCTTAGAAGGAAATCTGAGCCAAACATTGACCTTCCTTTACGCACTAGTGGATGGAAGGAACGTGGTCGAGACAAATATATTTAGAAAATCTACTGATTTTGGCAGTGGACTGAAAATGCACAGCGCTTTCACTGTAGCTCCAGACAAGGAGTAGGTAAATGCCTAGACAACGGGGCAAGCACAATGTGCACAGAAGAACGCAACTGTGACAGTCGCAATGCCAAGACAGGCATAACAACCCCGAACTAAAAATAAAGGAATGTACCGTTTATCACAAATCCATTTATATGATTGTTGTCGGCCTTTTGACCATTCTCAGGTACAGTTTATTGAATCACACAGTGCTTTGAGTGAAGTTAATTGCAATTGTACTTTCAATGATAGGATAAGATCTTATGCTTCTCAGTGATTTGATATAGCTGATGATGGCCGTACAGGCCGAAACATGTAGTATACAGAATTAGACAAACATGTAATTGGAGAGTTTATGTTCCTTTATTTTTGATTTATATTTTTCCTACCTAATTTCAAAACAAAACTCTCAACAGGAAATAGGAAAACAGCAGTAAGGAAATAGCTTTCCTTGACTATGCTATATTACCTTGGGTGTTGCCTATCAGCCAAACAAAGGACTTGATTTGATGACCGCGATGTGTAATTGCGTTTGGTCGTCTTATGTAACGTCCGTGACCGCTTGGTCAAATCTTTCACCTATTCATGAGTCCTTTCTGAGAAGCAAATAGGTCCGCAGATAGTCAAGACATTTCCGACATTTTATGGAAACCAAAGGTCTATCACCGCATTCACAACAGCCGTCCACCTGTCTCTGTCCTGAGCTGGCTCAATCCAGTCCATGACCCACTGCCACTTCTTAAAGATACATTTTAAAATTATTCTCCCACCTACACCTATATCTTCCAAATTGTCTCATTCCCTCAGATCTCCCTACCAAAAGCCTGTATCCACCGCTCCTGTCCAAATTGCGTGCTACGTGCCCCGCCAATCATATTCTTCATGATTTTATCTCCCGAATAATATTGGGTGGGGAGTACAGATCATAAAGCTTCTCATTACGTAATTTTCTCCACTAACTTTTCACCTCGCCCCTCTTAGGCCCAAATTTCTTCTCAACACCCTATTCTCAAACAACCTCAGCCTATGTTCCCTTCTCAATGTGAGGGACCAAGTTTCACACCCATACAAAACAACACGCACAATTATAGTTCTGTATATCTTTTTGATAGCAAACTGGAAGACGAAGAATTCTGCAAATATTTCCCCCATGTATGCAAATTACCTGATCGAAACGCAGCTCAATCTGCGCCCCATCCACTTAATTACAGGCAGTTATACTAATCTGATGTCACCGCCTATCAACGTCATAACTGGTGATGACGTATCACCTGGTAGTGAGATGTTGCGTACGAAAGTGCTGAAAGTCACGCCGGCCCATATAATTGTTCTTTAATCAGCGTACAATTCTGTCAATCTGCATGAAACATCTCGGCCCCAAATTGAAAGGTTTTAATGAATATTGATATTTAAATATATTTGGAAATCTGTAGAGAAAATTCAGGCTTCATTAAAATCTAAGAAGAATGTCTGGCCCTTTACATGAAGACCGATGTGCATTTATAATGTGTCACTGAATTCTTCTTAGAATGATATATATTGCAGAAAAATTTTGTAGAGAAAATCAAAACACAATATTTTTTTTCCTCCGAAAATCGTACCGTTTTTAAAATAATGTGATAATATCTGGTGCAGCCAGACAAATCACAGATGACAATGTATTATGACGCATGCTCATTGCATGCTGGATAAATAAGGCTGCAAACACACACTCAGAATAAGTAATACTGTTTTACACGGCAACAGAGAAACACTTGTTTGTAGAAATTTCGAAGTAAATCAGGTTTAAAAGTCTATGTATTCAAAAGGGAGGCTTGGTATTATTTGAACTTAATAATTAATTTCGTGGAGCAGAGTCCTTCTGAGGAACGGATATTTCGTCAGCTAGCACAGTTCCCCTATTTTATGGAAACCGAAAATTCTTTACCAAGTTCACAAGAGCCCACCACCTGTCGTATTGCTGATTCAGTTCAATCCAGTCAACTTCCCCCCTCCCCCCTTCATTCTGTTTCTTACACGTATCTTTGATATTTTCTTCCATCTACACCTAGGTCTTCCAAGTGGTTATTATCTCAAAATGTGCAAGCATATTTCTTATGCTCGATAGGAAGGCAAATGCTTTACCGATGAGCCTGGTCGGTAGGTTCTATTGGCAGTGGGCACACGGTAACCTGAGGGTCGTGACAGCCTCTACAGATGTCACAGTCTCCCCGTTTAACCCTGGCCCTTACATCGCAAACTGACCCTGGCAGGTCCGGTACCGTACAATCTTAGAAAACATTTTATAAAAACTTACTCATTTGAAATGTTTACCATATTTATTCCCAAGGCTATCCGCTTCTTTATGTATATTTTTATATAGTAACATATGTAAATACATGCTTTTGGTGGGGAAACCTGAGGGAAAGAACCACTTGGGAGACCCAGACGTAGATGGGAGGATAATTTTAATTTGGATCTAAAGGAAGTGGTATGTGGGGGTATGGACTGGATCGAGCTGGCTTAGGATAGGGACAGTTGGCGGGTACTTGTGAACGCGGTATGAACATTCGGGTTTCATAAAAAGTGGGGAATTTCTTGACTAGCTGCAAACTGGTTAGCTTTTCAAGAAGGACTCTGTTCCGTGGCGTAAGTAAGTAAGTAAATAAATAAGTAACATATGTAAGAAATTGAGAGCTCAATCCCAGTACAACTATATATGTGTTTTTTTCTTGCTATTGGCCAGCCTGACAATGACCACGTTCTATCGAAACGTATGGTTGATCTGTAAATTTATTACATTTTTGTGGCGTGACTGGATCTAGTCTGCTTCTTTTGCTCCTTCCACTTCAAATTTCTGTGTTGCCACCTGATTGTCACGTCCAGTAAATCTTCTTATAACGGCCGATATTTATTTCCACTCTGCTATCCGGAGCAAACGACCGCCTCTGTGGTCTAGTGGTCAGAGTTTCTGGCTACAGATACAGAGGTCCCGGGTTCGATCCCCGGCGCTACCAGATTTTCTGAGTAGTAGTGGGTCTGGAACGGGGTCCACTCA
>Ga0136643_10012437_pt1 | contig 12677 bp, 7 predicted proteins | sample TergutLab28metaG_FD_96883 | JGI IMG/M metagenome (GOLD analysis project Ga0136643, IMG submission 96883) | Labiotermes labralis P1 segment gut microbial communities from Petit-Saut dam, French Guiana - Lab288 P1 (version 3) (version 3) | ecosystem: Host-associated > Arthropoda: Insects >...
AGGTGGCGGACGCTTGTGAGTACGGTAATGAACCTTCGGGTTCCATGAAATACGGGGAATTTCTTGACTAGCTGCAAACCAGTTAGCTTCTCAAGAAGGACTCTGCACCATGGAGTAAGTAAGCAAGCAAGCAAGCAAGGTATACAACCTTACCAAACACTCCAAAGGGCCAACAGGTAATATGTGACAGTACACACATTGTGACTGGTTTCACAAAACTTCTACAACTTATATATTCTTAACTTTAAAAAGGTTTTAGGTATGACTGATACTAGAGGAAAAATTTATTTAAAAATTTTGGTGCAGCTTACAGGTGCGATGTTATTATGTTTCTTTTTGGTTTCATCTTAAAACTTACACTTCTACAAATATAGTATTAAATGCATACTCAAGGAATCAGGCATGAAAGTTTTGACTGCATTAATGTGGTTCATGATATGGTCCAGAGGCAGGCTCATATGAACACAGTACTGAACTTTTTGGTTCTGTAAAACGCAATAAACTTCTTGATCAACCAAGTAACTATTAACTACCAATTTCACAAGAGGCAATCTGCTCCATGGACTTAAATCATCTATCATGCAGTTTCTTCCATAAATGTTCTCACCTGTACCACATGTGAGTTGCAACCCATCTGCTGCGAGCTCATGAATGTTTCTGAGCCCATCATCAATGGCAGTCCCTGTTCAGGTGTCACCACCATTTTATGAACCTCCTGTGCACCAATAAAAGCTTCGGGGGAGTCCCAATGGCTCATATCTGGAGCTATATTGCTAGGTGTGGGAAGAAGTGGTGGTCTGCGTTTTGGAGCAGGAACTCTGTATATTTCTTCATGCGGCCTTCCTACAAATTGTTTATGTGGATGTGGATGATGATGATGCAAAGCTTCATGATGTGATGGACCCGAAAATTCTTCACAAAGTTGCATGTAATGAGGATGTCCAGGTGCCAATTTCTCACTTCCAGATACAGGGACAAGATTACCCTCATAATGTGGCTGTGGAGGTGGAACAGGATAATAGTTCCCACCTTGATAGCCAGCATAAGATGCAGGGTATGATTGATGGTGATACACCGGTATCTGCTGTGATACTGTTGGCAATGGCAGCGTACTTTTCTTCACCCCAAGTTCTAATTCAATTCGATCATCTAGAGGTATTCTCTTAGGTGAAAATGTTGGGGAGACAGCTGGAGATGCAATACGTTCCTCTTGGGTTGGAGGGTAACAGTCCGTATTATAATGTGCACCGCACTGTTGAAATGGAGAAGATGTACGATTCTCCTCTTGCTTTCCTGCAGCAGCAACTAGTTCTGAGTCACTAATGGTAGAATCGGCAAGACTCCGCTTAAATCCAACTAAAGGAGATGATGCTGGTGAACAACTGAGCTCCATATCTGCTTCCCCTGAACCAATTCCAGTACCTGAACCCCATGACTCACTACCAGACGTCACAGGCAATGGAATATCTGGGATATAGTACCCTGATCCACTATTTTCATGTTCTTTGCGGTCCTCCATCAATGGGCTGCAACTTCTTCTTTCAGCCCAGTGCCCTCTGTCTCTATCATGTTCTCTGTTCCTGTCACCCTTTTTCCTCTCTCGCCTTTCCTTCTCCCAATGCCTGTCTCCTTTCCTGTTATGTTCCCGATCTCTTCCTCTATCCATATCTTCACTCCACCGGTCTCGTATACATCTTTCATCTCTCCTTTCTCTATCTGCCTGCCTCTCCCTAATCCTCTCATACTCCCGACTACTATCCCTCATTCTATCTTGGTCCCTGCTGCTGCTCCTAATTCTATCCATATTTCTACTGCCATCTCTCACCCTTTCTAGATCTCTGCTGTTGTCCCGTGACCTATCTCGGTCTCGGCTACTATCGTGCAGTCTAACCCTATCCCTGCTGCTTAACCTCATCTTCTCCTGGTCCCTGCTGCTTTCTCTCAGTCTATCATGATCCCTGATGCTGTCCCTAATTCTATCCTGGTCTCTGCTATTCTCTCTCATTCTATCCCTGTCCCTGCTACTTTCCCTCAGTCTGTCTCTACCACTTCCTCCCATCCTATCCCTACAACTCTCTTTAATCCTTTCATGATCTCTACTACTGTTTCTAATCCTTCCATCCCGGTCGGTGCTACTCTCCCTAATCCGATCATCCTCTGCACTGTCAGATGTCTCAACATTAAGTCTTGGGTGACCCATAAATCTCTCTCTGCTACTGTTCCTCTGTTCATCAAGCCTACTTCTCCCCCGTTCATCTTCCCTTACCCTCCTAGCAGGCACATCTTCCCAACCTCTGAAGTCAGGTGAAAGTGACCTTGACCGCGACCGATAGCGCACAACTCTGCTTTCCCTAGGAGTATCTGCTGTACAATTAGGTAGTGGTACAGGGTGGTCCCCACTGTCCATCCATCCAAGCTCTGACCTCACACTTTTTCCCTTATCAAGGCAGCTGTCACCACCATCTTCTCTTTCAGCTTTGAAGTCAGATGGATGGTGCATGTCTGAAATGCTGCTTCGATCTTGTGGCTCTGTATTGCTCTCATCATAGTTTTTATATCCTTTTATCTGTTCAGAATCTTGTTTTTCATCTTCCATGCTACTGGCAGAGTCTCCTCTCTTGGCATCACTCTTTTCTCTCTCACTCAAACTCCCTTCCAGTCTTTTATCTCTGTCTTTTTCTTCCTTCTTCCTGCTATCAGTTACCTTGTCTTCACTTCTGACCCTTCCACTTACATCCCTGTTGTCAGATTTATCTCTGGCTCTCTCTCCCTCAGTCTCTTTCCTTCTATTCCTCTTATCTGCTCCTTCATCATCCATAGAATGTTTGTCCATGAACACTCTGCAAATATCAGAATCTCTAATATCTTTTTTTGTATTGTCAGGACTGGAGCTTACATCCATGCCACAATGATAGGGGGATCTCCTTCCACTTAGTATACCTTCTGATTCAGGATCTAATGCAACATCATAATGCTCCTTACACGTGTATGGATCTTTGTTTTCTTCTGAGTTACTACTACCAGCTGCAGCTACAACAGAATGATTCTGTTCCATATCACACTTCTGCTGAGAAGTAACATCATCATCTTGTTGGATGTCCACCATGACACGTTTCACAGGAGCTGTCATCATGCCCCAACGAGAGGGTCTTTTACGTGTGCGCTCCTTGGCGACAGCTTCATTAGAATGACTTTGCTCCTGCTTGTCAACATCTTGAACTGATTTAACAGTTGTGGATGACACATGCTCTTCAGCAACATTTGTTTCCAAAATGTCATCATACAATGTTAAATTACTAACATCACCTTTCAAAGAAAATCCAACAGATTTCCATGGATGTTTGATTTGTACCGGTAGTTTCACTGCTGCTTCAGCATCCTTAAGCACTTCCTTTGATGCACTGCCTTCTTCGTGACAGACTGGTTTGACCATTAGGTTACATTCAGGTTCCTCTTTAATTTTATTGCTCATTTCAAAAGACATGTGAGTAGAATCTACTGTCCCATTAGAACCTTCTGCTTGGACTTGCATGTCTGAAGACTCAGAATGGGTAGATTTACTTTCAGATGCACTTTGCAGACGCGCAAGAGGAGAAAGAAGCTTCACTGTGATTAAATGTTTTTGCATAGGGGGTTTACCTAAAGGTTTGCGGGGACCTGGAGATTCTAGTGGTTGGGATGTAGGGGTTTTTGTGTCATTATCAGAAGTAGTAACTTGAGCAATGTCTTCATTGAAGCTGCTATTGCTGGTGCTGGTGCTGCCTACTGGTGGTGCTGTTGATGGTAAAGGAGGCAGTATTTCACATGATTTTTCAATGTGCTCAAAGTTATGCTGGCTCTTGTTTTCATATCCATCACTCTGAGATGCTGGTGGTGGCAATGGAATGTTTTCTAGCGACATGAATGAGTCAAGCTGAGGAATATTAATCTTTGATGAAAAACCCTGATTTGGTGAGTTGTAACCACTCCATTGGGCACTTACTTTATGATTTTTCACCGATGATGGGGAGGAACCACATAAATCTTGCATATGGGCTACAGCCATGGAATCCTCTACATTACAAGGTGGACTACTCATGCTGTCCAAAGACATTTCACATGCATACCTGTCAACTATCTTTGCGTCTTGACTTGATGAGTCCATACAGTCATAAATATTCTTTTTCACAGTATCAGAACCCAGATGACCATCAAAAGTATCGCCTGGACTATATATATTATCAGACTCAACATCTAGAGCTCTCTTACTAATGTTCTGTATTTCTTTACTTACATTTGATGTAGAAAAACTGAAGGGATCAAAACCACCTTCACCTGCCTTCCTATCCCAAGTGTTAGATTTCTTAGAACAGTCATGGCTAGCTTGTGGTTTACTGTCTTTAACACATTCTGCTAATGACTCACCTTCTCTGTTCTCATCTGTAAACACTACATCTTTATCAACAGTTTCTTGCATCATTTTTTTGAATAAGGGTGAACTGTTTCCTTTCATAGATCTATCTCTTTCCTCTTCAAAATTTATATCCACTATTGCACAGTAGCCTTGCCTTAAACTGTCTCTCCTATGGAATTTGTTTTCATTCTGACTCACTGAATCCTCTGTACATTTGTTCCTCAAACCATTATCTGCACCACTAGAGCTAGAATCCTTGGTAGTCATGTACTTCAGTGTGTTATCATCCACTGTCACCTCCACTTGCTCAGGTCCAAATTCTTCAAATGTACCATACTCACAACTTTCAAACTGTGACTGGTTCACTTCTTCCATGAAGGAATGGTCCCTGATTCCTGGATGACCTGCAAAATCTGATGGGTCCAACTCCATATCTCCCTGGCTATGACCCCTCTTCTGCCCATCTCCATTTTCATGCTTTAAATTATTTCTGTTGTCTGTCTGGCTTCTGGATACAGCACTACCACTCTGCTCTTTACCTTTTCTGTCAGTGGAGCTACGACGCTGAGGAGTTGGTGAGTGTTCAGGAGAAGACGAAGGAGATCGTCTTCGTTTTCGACCTAAGCTGTTCAGCGGTGATGCAGAATGGGAACGTTGATCGCGGCGTCTTTTCTTCAGAACTTTTCTCTTCTCAATTCCTCTTTCTCTATCATCATCTGCTTCTAATGTTACACTGCTGATTACTCTCTCATGATTATTTTCTGTAATTCTGTCCCGTTTACTCTTAGGTTTATGACTCTCTTCCCAGCAACTTTCACCAGAAGAACTCACATCTTTACCTTCAAGCATGCTACTGTTCTCAATTTCCTTTCTATTCTCTTTGTTTTCACTCTGACTCTGTATTTTGTGATCCCTACTAATATTACTATCACTAGACTCTAATATTAAAGCTTTTCTATCTTCCTTCAATGATGTTTGCCTACTGGTTTTCTTTTGTTTATTTTCTGCATTGGCAGCATTTTCAAAGTGCCCTGCAGATATATCACTGTCATCCTGATGTCTAACTTTCACAATGTGAGCCTCCAATTCCTCTAAGCTGATTGTGTCATCCCTATTATTCAGTCTACTGCCCGACAATCTGTGACTCCCTTCCCCTTTATGACTTGATCTGGAAATCTTGCTTTTATTGTTCTCAATGTCACTATTGGCAGAATCATGATGGCGCTTTTTTTTCTTTCTATTTCTTTCCTTTCTTTTCTTGCGTGCCTCTTTTTTTGCTTTTTTTGAATTCTTCCTCCTCCTCCTTTTTGAGCTCTTTCCATGGCAGGATGATGAAGACGAAGATGATGATGAGGATGATGATGAAGAAGACGAAGAAGATGACTCTGAAGAACTGGAGCTGCTGCTATCCTCTGAGCTGCTGTCTCCATCACCTTTTCTATAGCTTCTACTTCCTTTACTTCTGCGGCGTTTATGTCCTCTGTCAGAATTACTTGAAGGAGATTCATCATCTGAATCAGAACTATCTGATGATGAGCTCGTCTCAATTTTCCGTCTCTTGTTTCGTTTACGCTGCTGCTTCTTTCTACGAATATATTTCTTCTTTTTCCTTGATGCCTTCTTATATTTTGCCTTTGCTTTTTCAGACAATTCCTTGACTTCATCATCACTCACTTCTTCTGACTTCTTCCTACCTTTTCCTCTTTTGGTAGTAACACGTTTCCTCTTTTCATGGTCTTCTTCTGAACTTGAGGAAGTTGAGACATCACTACTGGAGCTGCCATCACTAGTGTATGACTTTTTACGACTGGCCATTTTCTTCGCAATTTCTCTTTTATTTTTTCTTTTTTTTTCATGTCTCTTCAATTTCAAATTCTGCTCTTCTTCTTCTTCTTCTTCATCATCATCATCTTCTTCTTCTTCTTCTTCTTCTTCTTCACTAGAAGATGAACTGGAACGTGGTCTGAAGTCTTGTTTCTTCTTCTTTTTAGCATTACTCTCTTGTCCTTCTCTAATCACTTTCTCCAGCAACATGAAATCAGTACTTACCATCTCTTCCCTACTTTCAACCCTCTCCTTACTATCTTCATCCCACGTATCATTTACACTTAAGTCCATCTGTCTTCTCTCAAATATATCTCCTTCCAAAACTTCCTTGTCCGATTCTGCAGACTCTTGCTGGTGATATGGCTCGTCACCAGAACCACCTGGTTCATCAGCAGGAGCAGTTTCAAAGCTTACAGCTTTCATGAATTCCTCATACTCTGATACAAGCTTCTGATCTGTGTTACCTTCATTACTAGTCTCTGCAGAAGCCAAGTTTTCCTTGCTCAGCTCATTAGTTTGCAGTGCATACTCAACAGCTTGCATATCACTCCCATCATCAATTTCTGTTCCTTCTTCTTCTTCTTCATAATAATCATCATCATCATCATCACCACCACCACCACCACCACCATCTTCTTCTTCTTCTTCTTCTTCCTCCTCTTCTTCTTCTTTGTCGCCTTCTTCTTCTTCATCGTCATCACCACCACCACCATTATCATCTTTGTTATCAACACAATCATTATTTTTAGTCTCTGCTATTATTATCCTTCCATCTTCCAGAGTTTTCCTTGACTGCTCTTCCTTCCTCAAACTCTGCCTATCTTCATCATGTATGTGTTCTTCTCCTTGAAAGTCTATGTTATTATCATATTCTTCAGTACTCCTACTTTTAATTTCCTCTGTTAAATAATCTGGACCAACAAATAAGTTAGTGTCCACTAGTTCATGATTTAAGGATTCCTTTACAGTAACACTATGCTGCACTTCTTCAGTGGACACAATGTCTTCTTCATAATCACTGTCCCACTTTGAGCGAACTGTAGTTCTTTCAGCATTTGGCACATTAACAGCTGCAACAGCAGACTGCATCTCAGGTGTTCTTTCTTCATCTTTTTCATTACGGGATGCGTGGTTGTCACTTTCAACAACATCCCTTGCATCCATTGACAGTTTCCGTTCTGTTACATTCTCTCCGTCCATTTCTAGATTCTCCTTCTCACTTTTGATAACTACTTCAGCTTCAGAAAGTAAATTATCATCTTTACCTTCATGCTCTGTCAACAGAAGATAGTCTTTTTCTGGAAACCAAGATCGTTCTTTTCGTCTACCATCAGTGATATTTTCAGGAGAGGCTGGACTACCCCCAACTTCTGCCTCATCGTATGACACCTGAAGGGCTGCAAGGCTGCTGGAAAGATTCTCACCAGCTTCTTGTTTAATTTTGATAGGTTCCTCTTGCTGTTTACTGCTGATGATTTCCTTCATGAGTGTCACCATCTCAGAAGTAGCATCACCAAATATTTCAGTCCTTGACCGGAAGTGAGCACTGGTTGAGTCAGGATTTTCACAATATGAAACTGGAGGACGAGCTTTTGTGTAACGCACAAAACTTCGTGGATATTCTATTACCATCTGTGCAGAGTTAGTAATCACTAGAGGAAAACGTAAGCGAGATGGACCCTCGAATGGACGATATAAATGATCCAAGTCTTCCTCAGTTTTACTTTCCTTAACAGCATCATGGTTCGGGGACTTGCGGTGTTTCCTATCTTCCCGAGATCTAATGAAAGAAAACAAACACTTATGGACCTTATGGATGAAAAGTGTGTTCATCAATGACATGCCTTCAGAACCAGACAAATTCTGAATCTTAAGTGAATCAATTTTACAGGCACTTCAAAGAACTGATCTGTACATCAGAACGAAGCTGCAGAATAAGGACCTAAATATCATAAGTTTTATTGAAAAATACAATTTGAAAAACTGTTCTGTGCAGCAGAATCAACCAGTACCACCTCAAAGCAATTTTACTGTTAATCAGAACATTACATCACACTTCAAAATAACTGATGTTGAAATGAAGTACAGTAAATCCTCATTATATTAAGTACTATGATTCAAAGAAAGATACAGGGCTCCACACACTGTTAACTTGAGTGAAAATTACATATATAGGCAAATCACAGTCTACATTATAAACTACTTCAATTTAAATTTACTACTCACAAGGCTTAAATATCACTCTGAATTGCAAATTAATGGCAGTTTGAATTAGCTACATCTACAGCACACCAAATGTACTTGCAAGGCTGTGAAGTGATACTTTCAATTAAACAGTATTTGAAATCAACTGATAGTGAATTACCAACACTTCACTGCAGAAGCACTGCAAACCTGTCAAATGCTCACCGACTTCTGCGATCCCTGGATTTCCTATGGCGTCTATCTCTACTGTGACTACCACTTGCACCACCTCCCAGATCTCGGTCATCCAGCTTCAGTTTCAGGCGTCTGATCTCTTCTATACGATAACCACCAGAACGAAAGTGAGCCCAGCTTGTAGGCAGTTCTGTGGGTGCAGCACGGTATCGCTTTTCATCTTTGTGTCTGTCCTTTCCACTTCGACTGTGCCGTTCCTTGCTTCTTCTCCTTTCATGCCCATCAGATCTGCGTCTACTGCTGCTTCCCCTGTCAGAGTCCTTTTTCCTCTCTTCCTTTCTCCTCCCACCATCATGCCTTTCTGACCTCCCTCCATCTGCATCCATCTCAGAATTCACTGCACCTTTGTCATTACTGTGTGCTTTCTCAGTCTGTGACAGCAGACTGTCTAACAGTGACTCAATTGCACCTTTCTGCTGCTCCAGTAGTGGATTTCCACTTAAATCAAAGTCATCTTTGGGTTTAACTGCAAAACAGAAATTCTGAAATTTACACATATGTGAGGCACTGGGTGACAGAAATGGGAATTACGTTGGCCTGTAGAGACACTGAGATTATATTATGATGTATTTAATCACACAACATTACATTACCTTAAAATGGCAAAGTTTTATGCAGAAAGTTATACATGTAGCACACTTGGCAGAGACCACTTGGAACACATCTGCCATATAGAAAATAACATCAAAATGCATATTACCGAAAGAGTGTGAGGGTATCAAGTGGATTCATATGGCTCTGAATAGGAACCAGTGGTGGGTCTAGTAAATATGACAGTGGACTGCCAAGTTCCATGAAAGGTAGGGAATTTCTTGACTATCTGTGCTACTGTTAGCTTCTCAAGAAGGACTCTGCTCCATGCAATGTGTAAGTTACTTAATGTGCAATAATACTGATAAGGCTAATACATCAACTCATTATCATCATTACAACTGAGTTCAAATCATCCTCTGATTGGGGTTACCTATGCATTCACCCCAAGTTAACAGAGTATTACTTAATACTTCATGAAACAAAGGTGAAAAGAAAACAAATCAAGTAACACAACAAATGATGTCAAGTATCATATCCTGCATCATTCAGCTAAGTGTTCCTCTTCTGCAAGTTGATGATCATTTTCAAAACATCTGCCTCTGAACTGCAGGATTCACAACAAAATTTCATTACTACTCTTCTCATTAGAATGCTTTCATATGTCATTCAACTTGAAATTTAAATTATGCTTTCAACTGTCCTCTTTTCATCATGAGACCATGTGCCATGGACTGAACAACAATGGTTACACAGTAGTAATAACTAATGCTCCATTGCTGTCTCTAGAGGGGAAGAGGATCCACTGCATACTTCTAAAGCTGACAGTGTGGTGTAGTTACAATGCATTAAGGTACAAGAGTTTCAATTTAGAGGCATTCCTACCTAATGTCTCCTATGGCCTTCATAAATATTATCCAGTGAGTAGCAGGCACATATTTGCACTTTACTGTACAGGCATTCCTACACAAATGTCTATTCAGGATAATGCTACAAGACACTAATAAAGATGTGAATATATCTTACGTGGTATTCCCAGAGGATGTCCCAGCAATGGCAGAGGTGCAGTCATGTCACCAGCTGTCTTCAGGTCCAGACTACCATATGCAATGACACCCCTCAACATCAGCTCCTCCCGCTTTATCTCCTCTATAGCTGACACAACAGCCCGTGCCTTGTCATCTCTCGAAAGCCCCTTCTTAGAAGACTTCTTCTTCACTTGAGAAGACAGTTTCTCCTGTTTTGCTGCTAGGTCCTTGCCTTCCTGGGTCCCATCTTCATCCACTGTTGCACCTTTTGACAGTCACATGGAGACTGTATGTTAACATACTTCAAAAGGATTACAAGCAAAGAAACCTATGCAAAAAAGCATAAGAGGGTAGACTTGGCTTGATCTAAAAGCTAAAAAATTAGGATTCTGTTCTTCTGGGATACAACAATGCGTGAATGGGTAAACAAATCCCGTTGTTCCGCAGCAACACTGTGTCCTTATCTTCAAGGGTCAATAGGTCATAGACAAATCAAACTTTCAATCAGATTCCTATGTTTTCAGGACATGTGCTGCCTTGAAATGTCAGGATCCAATTTCCTGTTGGCACAGCATCTTATCCTTGGATAACTGAATCCACTGCTACACCAGGGTTCACAAATTACAGAAAATATAGGCATCACCTCAAAATTTTAGGTGACTTGAAGCACACTGCAAACTGAGGACCCTCAAACATTAGGTGCCACCATACAAAAATAGTTGCTGTGGATTTGTGTACCCCTGTGCTTCATAAATGCAAAAACTGCAAAACTCACTCTGCAATTATTTTTCATAGAACTGGCCACACAGACAACATTTGGCACAAAGACTGTAATTCAAATGACACATTTGAACTTCAATAAATACTCTGTAGCTCAGCAGTGATCTCTTTGAGCCACTAAATATAAGCAATATTTGAACTGTCTTCAAACTGCATCATTCATATAGAAATCCATCTCTCTGTCAGAATCCTGTAGTGTTAAGACTGCATAAACATCCTACAAATACTCAGCCACCTTCTGAAAAAGAATCATCTACATTCTACAGTATGCTGTAGTAACACAGATAATATATAAAAGATAAAAATGGACTTCAGTAGTAAAATCAGTCCCATTACAGGCCCGAGGGGCCCAGACGGTTCCAGGAAGTTAAGGTTCCCAGATTATGTGACAGTGGCCCAGGATGGTGGTAAGGTCAGCCTTACGCACCGGCCACTTTTCACCCCCAGGAAATACTCCTGGTACTCATTTGTGTTAGAGGCTGAGTTGACCCCAGGACCATGGTGCAATTGGAAGGATTGTCAATGAAAAATTCCGATGACACCATCTGGAATCGAACCAGTGACCTTCCGATTTGTAGCACAGCACCTTAACCACTGTGCTACCACGGACTTCAGTAGTACCATAGAATTTTTAACCTCCAACACTGAAGGTTTCCTGCACTACATCAAGTATGCAAGCAATTTATAGTTCACAGTATTTAATAAATGTATGAATAACAAAATGGCAGAATAAACAGCAAGTGAAATGGGGCAACAGCACTGAACAGCTGTCCTACCACAGCCATTTAAAAAACCATAAGTTCCATTTTCTATAGTAAATCCAACAAGATGCACCATTGTCTCTATTTTATTTCTGAAAAACACTCTAGCTCTTGCTAGCAAGAAGTCAGCAGTTCTGTTTGACAAATGCCTGTTGCTGTATGTACATTCATGATCTGGTGATGGACAGAAAGACCGTCTGAAACAGGTAGAGTGTTTTCCAAAAATAAAATAAATTGAGGCATTGGTGCATCTTGTTGGATTTACTATAGAAATATATTACTACGCATGGCCCTCTGAACATCACATAAGTTCCACATTAATACAAACACAGGTGAGACTAGTAATAAGCCTATACCAATCATATAACAGCACGACTTCTAAGTACATCTTCAACATACTAACAAACTACCATTTCTCAAAGCAGTGACAAAGAAGCCCAAGAGCTTACTGTGACTTACACGCTACAGAAAAGTCACACACACAGTATTCTATAATATAACTTCTTACCATCAAAGATCATAAAATCAGGTTATTCTTATACCACTGTGTACATAACATACATTCCTGCAATCAAAAACTGACAGTGTACACACATAAATATGGATAAGAACTAGTTTATTTTCTGTCCTGCTTGTTTCAGTTCTACATGGCCATCCTCAGGGTGATCGTACGATAAGCATACATGGCACAAAACACACCAGCAGTCCTTCCACAACTATGTTATACTCATCACAACACACATCACCACTATAATGTTATACCAATCACCACAACATAACACCAGCTGCCTTCCACAACTATGTTATACTCATCACCACAACATACAGCACCACTATAATGTTATACCAATCACCACAACATAACACCATCAGCCTTCCACAACTATGTTATACTCATCACCACAACACACATCACCA
>Ga0136643_10012439_pt1 | contig 12677 bp, 11 predicted proteins | sample TergutLab28metaG_FD_96883 | JGI IMG/M metagenome (GOLD analysis project Ga0136643, IMG submission 96883) | Labiotermes labralis P1 segment gut microbial communities from Petit-Saut dam, French Guiana - Lab288 P1 (version 3) (version 3) | ecosystem: Host-associated > Arthropoda: Insects >...
AAGTATCGCACCTGTTTGTGTTAGCGACCATCCAGCGAAAGTATAGTTCGCTCGTGCTGGATTTGTTCGTATGGTCAAATCATTAACCGTGCTACTTTGCATTAAAGTAACGTTCGTTAGGTTATTCGAACCATTCGCAGTACCACCATTCGGATTAACTGTTACTGTTAGCTGTGTTATCTGATGCCAAATCGGCTGCATTGTTATTACTGAAGGGCTGTTATTTGGCACCCACATAGAGCCTCCTGATGGTATAGTTTCCCATGTTTGCGTGTTCTGCCATCCACCAAATGTATAACCTTGCCTATGTAGCGTGCCTTGGTCTCTTAGCTGTACCCAGTTCGATGCTGCGATAAAATGACTTGACGGAATATTGCCGCTTGTATGCAAAAAACTTTGATATTGTATTGTTACCCAGTTGATTTGAACAGGTTCCCATATTGCATCAAAAAATCTGTTTCCGCTACCATTGAAATGAACAGATTGCCCTGGTTGGTGAATTGCCCAAGTATCTGCATCTCGCCAGCCAGCAAATGCATGCCCTGACCTTGTCATAGAGTCAGGATGCCTTAATATTAAATTTCCTGGCGTGGTTACTGTGTGGCTCGCAGGTGGAAAACCTCCCGTATGCCCATTTCCTCTGTAGTGAACTGTAACAGAAGTACTGCCTGAATGCCCAGCGGCATTAAATCTTAGCTCAACGCTTTCAGTTCTGCCCGGCGTTACCCAAGCGGAACCTACCCGTACACCATATAGCTGCCCAGGAGAGCTTATAGCATGAGGAATTCTTTGCCACGACCCCATTCTTACATTACGAAAATCAGTTCCCGTAATATTTGTGAAGTGAACGTATATATCTCTTACAACTGTTGGAAAACTGAATGTCTCCAATATAACCTGCGTATGAAATGATGTTGTTTGCTGCCAGCCACCAACCATTGTTCCGCTCGGTCCCATCCCATTCGAAAAAGGAACCTGCACCCAATGCCTTCCTGTATCAAAAAGCGGTTCAATTTCCATATTAGATTGCAAATTAGAAAATTCATTAAATTCGTCCATAAATATTTGCAAACCGCTGAATTCTATCATGTGTTCTTCAATAAGTGGAGTTTCTGTTCGGTTGCCATCTTCATCGTATTCAATTATCACGCTTGTTGCGGCATCAATAATCGTTACGTTTCGGTTTGTTCCACCTATGCCGAATCTCTCTTCGTCTGTCATGCTCGTAATTTCACGATTAAACTCAACTAATTCCCAAAATGCCGCTTCATTTTCAACGTACTGAAAACCAAGGTCTTCGCCTCTCATCGTAAACATCGAAATTCTACCGTTTTCAGGGTCAAACACTGCTAAAAACGGCGAATCATCTATTGCTGATGTTAGTATCGCATAAATTCCTTCCATCAACTCAGATATACCTTCATTTGCTTCATACAAAAGTGTAGCCTCAGCCTCTTCAGAGTGGCTATGCATTTCTTCATTCAATGCTAATAGTATTTCTTGATTTGTAGCACTAACTATCATGATAGTTGCTAAAAGAATGCTTAAAACCTTTCTGATTAGCCATTTTCCTTTCCTGTTTTTACTCATCATTTATTATACTCCTTTGTATTTTTCGCCATGTATAGTATTTTATTATTGTAACATAATTCAGTAAAAAACACAATATAGCTTAAGCTAAGATTCTATTTTTCATATCAATGAATAACTTATATACATCGCTTTTATAATGCAACTTTTTAGATTTGTTTAAATTATATAAAATCTCTAAGTCGTTAATTTACTTTATCATATTGATGCTTTGTTGTCAACATAATTTTACATAAAATTATTATTTTCATGCTTAATATGCTACTTTTTAACCACTTAATTACTGTAAATAAAAAATCACTTTTCATAAACATAGAAAAGTGATTTAACTATTATTTTTCATACTAATTAGTGATTTAATATTGTTAAGTATAAAATTTTCTTCTGCTTCGCTAAGTTCTTCCCAAAGATATATTACTTCACTTAGCCTAGGATTAAGAATAGGCGTCATTTCATTAATTATTTCATATTTTTCATGCATTAATTCATGAACTGTAATTCCGAAGATTTGTGACATATGCAAGAGTTTTTCAGGAGTCGTACTTCGCTCTCCACGCTCTAGTATATTAAGGGCACCTACCGAAAGACCAACCATTTTAGCAAAATCAGCAGTCGAAATTTTTCTTAATTTTCTTTCAGATTTTATTCTATTACCGATTTTTTTGTTAAAAGCTTGAGTGTTGATAATTGCACCAACTACTTTGTACTTATCAAGAGTATCTTCCACGGCTTTAAGAATTTCATCTTCAGCATGTTCATTTGCCAATTTCATAGCCCTATCTTGAAGTTTCTTGTCTTTATAAAAAATGCCTTCTTTAAGCTCTGTGACATGGCATAGACCTAAATACTCTTCACTTACACAAAGACTCTTTGTTTTTTCGCAGTACTCAGAAAATAAATTTTCCACTTCATCTTCTTCCTCAGCGGAAAGCTCCGCAAAAAACTTTGTATTAAGAAGTATTTCTGTAAAATTTGAATATGTGTATACATTTACAGCTATTTTAATATTCTCATCAATAGAAGGGTCGTTAACGCTCTCCTCTAAGCGTAGTACAATTTCAAGAGCTTGCTTATAATCTTTACAAACAATAATACTACCAATCAATAACATTTTATTGTAGTTACTTAAGTTAGCAAGCTTTAAATTTTCTAGTAAAGGAGAAACCAACGCATATGAAGACTTTAAGTCATCCGTTAATCTATAGTTAATCCATGCTTTAATCAAATACAAAGTATTTTCTATTCTTTGGTCTGCATCATCTTCATAATTTTTTAGATACGCTTCAAGGTCTTTTTTTAATGAATTTAGCTCTTCGATATCACGATTTCCAGTTAAGTTTCTAAAACGCTCCATTAACTGTTTTCTTATGTCATGATTTATTGTAGTTTTCTCCATAAAAGTCCTCCTTACATATACATCAGCCTTCCTCTGGCAAAGTTGGCTTGCCTACACCTCCAAAAGGGATGATCGGTGTAACTACTGGTTTTTTCATTCTAGCACTCCTCTCGCTAGTATAACCACATATCAATGTGATAATAACACAAATAAACGGTGTTGTCCATAGTATTTATTTACATTGATTAGCCATTATACTTTTCTATTATGTAAAAAGCTAAAACCAAATTAAACCTTTGGCTTTAGCTTTTTATGTACAAAATCGTACTAATTTTAATATTATGGGGTTTCAGGTAGCTGTATAGTCCAATCCTCTGTATCAGTGTCGCCACTAGATTGTGTTCCTTCGCATGGATTTAGTGGCATACTCCAAACGCCCACATCAGTACCACCACCGGGTTGTGGGCCTTCGCTATTAGCAAACGAAACCACTGTAGAAAATGTAATAATAGTGCACGTAATAATTAGAGAGCCAATAAATTTAATTCTTTTCATTTTGGTTCACCCTTTCTTTATGTCAAGTAAATTATATTTTTTGATACGCTCAACCATAAACTCATATAACCAAGGTTCATTAGGCAATAGTTTTGCTATTACTAATCCATCGTCTTGACGGATTTCATCTTTGTAAAAAATGCCATTTGTTATTAAGTTTATTGCATACAGTTTAAACCAGTCATACTCAATACATAATTTCAAGGCATTTCGAGAGTGTTTCACAAATTGCTCATCTATATCTGCATAGCCTTTCTCTTTGTTTCTGATCTTTTCGTCTAAGCTCTGCAAATACTCTTCCTCTGTGCCTTTTTCAAAATATTTTGCATCTAATAGCCTAGATAAAACATTTGTGTACACACTTGCAAGAGTTTTTTCTTGTTCTGGGTAGCCAGTATAATCCTCTATAAGAATATCTACCAATATATCTGCAATTCTAGCCGTTCTAATGTAGTGTGGAATAAATAATAAGCTTGCACATAAAAGCTTTACATCGTAAACGCTAGTTGCTAGAAGTCCAAAATTTAAAGATTCAAGCATAGGCACTAAAATGTTATATGCAGCAGCTTTATCTCCATTAGCGATAAAGCCGAGGTAAGCATCAATTACATACAACGTATTTTGAATCTGCATATCTTCATAAAGTTCCAAAAACTCTTCAAGGTCTTTTTTTAATTCTTTTAACTTTTTTGTATCGTTGCTTCCGCCTAGTGTAACAAAAAACTCTTTTAGTGCTTTTTTGTGATTTTGAGCTTGCTCACTAAGCAGGATGTTTTCAATCTCTTCCGACGGTTTTCTTAATCCCATTCAATCTTCTCCTATCTTGTTGAATTATTGTCGAATTTTCATACTGATGCTATAAGTATATATCATATAGGTAATTTTGTAAACAGTAAATTTTGATTTATCGCAAGAAATATTTTCCAATGCAAATAAGACTAAGCACAGTAAGTGCTTAGTCGAAGCTTAGAAATTCATCAAATTATAGTTTCAGAGCTAAAAATTCATCAATAGCATCTTCGGTAATTTTGAGTGATTTTTTCCAGAAATTCTTATCTGATACATCTATGCCACATAGCAAACCTACATCTTTAAGTGTGCGATTTCCTGTAGCTTCTAAAATCTTATCGTATTTTTCGACAAAAGATTTTCCTTCGGATAAATACATGCTATACAAACCAGTTGCAAAAAGTTGTCCATAAGCATATGGGAAGTTATAATAATGTCTATCTGCGAAATAGTAGTGTGGTGTAGCTATCCAGGCGTATGAGTTTATTGTATCGGTATCTATATTGTTGCAGTATGCTTCTTTTATTGATTCTTCCATGATTGATTTAAATTCTTCTGCAGAAAGTGTTTCATTTTCTATTTTTTGCATAATAACGTTTTCAAATAAATACCTAGCATGAATGCCAACGCAGATTTGTATTACTCTTGAAATCATGTTATCAAGGATAAATATTTTCTCTTCGTTTGTTGCAGCCTTTAATGCTTCATTATGGACTAGGGCCTCGCAAAATGTTGATGCCGTTTCTGCTAGAGGCATTGGAACGTCTGTATTCATTCTTGAAAGATTTTCTTTGCAGTAATTGTGATATCCATGCCCCAACTCATGTGCTAGTGTTAAAACAGATGAGAAGTTTCCTGTGAAGTTTAGAAAGAATCTGCTTTCCTTGTGTGATGGAACTGGCATACAGTACGCTCCCGATCGTTTGCCAACCTTAGGGTAAACATCAAGCCATCTTTTTTCATATGCCATTTTAGCATAATCAGCCAACTTATCGCTATATTTTCTAAAGTTACTGATAACGTATTCAATGGCTTCTTCATAGGTGAATTTCATTTCTATAGAACCTACTGGTGCTGATAAATTATAGGTTTTTATCCCATTTTCATCGCCCAAGAGTTTAGCTTTGTGCTTTAAATATGCTGTGAATTTTGGTGAACTCTCTTTTATAGCTTCAAACATGGCATCTAGGGTTTCTTTTTCTAAGCGATTATTCTTTAACACCATATCAAGTACAGAGTTATACCCTCGCTTCTTTGCAATTATAATTGCCTCGCCCTTTATTGAGTTTAAGCTTTCTGCCATTCTTTTTTCAATCGGCTTGTAAGAATTGAACTCAGCTTCAAAAGCATTTTTTCTAACAGTAGGATTTTTATCAGTTTGCAATCGTCTAACTTCGGAGATTGTAAGCTTTTTCACTTCTCCATTCTCGTCAATATAATCTGCTGTTAAAGCACTTGTTTCACGATTGTATGACTTTTCCCATGCAGCAGAACCTGTTAATCTGATCTTAGAATAAAGCACCTCTTCTTCAGTAGTAAGCTTATATTTTGCGAACTCTTTGTATTCTTTCAAAACAAACTCATATTCTTTTAAATCTTCGTTTTGCTCGATTATTTCTGTGAGATTATCAATTCTCTTTAAAAAATCTTGGAATAAAACTCCTACTTTGGACAACTCGGCGTATATCGTTTGAATTTTATTAAGATTTTTAATTGCCATAGTACTGTCTGTTTCAACGCTTACTGTTAAATAGCAATAGGTGTATAAACCTAAATGATTTGTACTTTCATTTATAAAGCCAATGTATTTCTTGATTTTTTCATAAGGCTTATCTATAGAAATTAATTCTTCTTCTGTAAATCTTAAAAAGTCATCTTTGAATAGTTTTAATTTTTCTAAGTCATTTTTAAATTCATCAGTATCAAAACTTTTGTAGAACTCATCTAATGACCATGTGTAATTAGCACTCATGTATATCCTCCTTATGTATTGTTCGAATTTTAATTACTTATTAAGTATTATTTATTGATAAATCATACTTAATAGTAAATATTTATATGTATTATAAACTATATTACAAGAAATATCAATACATAATTTAAAATTATTTTTATTGACATTTATCTACAAACAATATAAAATTATATGTAATAACTAAACTAAGAAATTTATAAGGTGGTTATCATGACATTAGATCAACTTAAAGCTATGGGCGAACGCATGAAAAAACGTAGGAGAGTACTAGGATATACGCAAGAAGATGTTGCCAAAATGCTTGGTATGCAAACGAATTCATATACGCGAATTGAAACTGCTGTTACTAATCCATCCCTTGTAACATTTATAACTATAGCGGCTATACTCGATACCTCATTGGATTACCTAGTGCACGGGTCTGGGTCTATAAATGCAGAAACTTTAAAAAAAGTTTTAGGCGATATTAGTGAAGAAGATTTTCTTCGTGTAATTGAAATCTGTGCAAAACTAGCAAGCACAAAAAAGAATATTGAATAAGCTACTGTATAGCGAAAATTCTTGAGAGAGATTTAGCTATACAGTAGCTTGTTTTTATTTGCTTCACATTTTCAAAGTGAAATGCAAAACTGCCTTAAAGTAATATTTTTCAAGCCAAATACCATTTTTGTTTGGCTTGAATTTTTTTATTATTTCGTGGAAATTCTGATCTCTTTACCTTTCAATGATTTATTTTTAATAAATTTTTTTTAAAACCTATTGAAATGCGAACAAACATTTGATATAATTGTTAATATTCAGGTTGAACTGAACATTATTAAGGCATTATTTAAAAGAGGTGGTGAACATATAAATGAGTGATAACAACATGTTTGGAACTTTTATTAGAAAAAAACGCATGGAACTTGACCCATATATTTCGCTACGAAAACTTGCAGAGCTTTTAAACATTTCGCCAGTTTACATGAGTAATATTGAAACTGGCCGAGATTCAGCTCCTAAAGATGAAGTTTTAGTTAATCTAGCTCGTATATTAAAGCTAGATAAGAAAGAGCAAGAGTATATGTATGATTTGGCAGCAGAATCTAAAAAATATATAGCCATTCCCAGTGATTTGCCAGAGTATATAACAACTAATGAATATGCGAAAATCGCCTTGCGTGTAGCAAAGGATGTAGATGCTACTGATGAGGAGTGGAGAGATTTTATTGAAAAGCTAAAGAAACGAAGTAAGGAGGATAAACTTGAATGAAATTTAACTATTGTAACGATGAAGCATTAGAAACCATTGCAAGGAACGTCATATCAAAATATGACCCTGCTTTATTGAAAGGCCCTTCATCAATTCCTATTGAAGACATTATGGAGAAGGTGTATGGACTTACTTTAGAGTATCAATACATACGAAAAAACGGACGTATCTTAGGCGAAACGGTATTTGAGGATGCAGAAATTCCAATCTATGAACATGGGTGCAATGGAGGTTACAAACTCATATCTGTGAAAGCTGGAACAGTAATTATTGATGCAAGTTTATTACATGAGTGTGGCAGTAGTGGACGATTGCGTTTTACATGTGCCCATGAGCTTGCTCATTGGGTTATAGATAAAAAATATTTCATGCAACTTGGAGAAACAGCTAATTTATCTTCTAACGTGATAGATACTGAATTTGCTGATGAATTCTTAAATTATGATGCCTTATACAACAATGCAGAATATCGTGTAAATGTACACGAAAAAGCTGTACGAAGTTCTGACACCGATGATGCTATCGAGCGTCAAGCAAATCGCATGGCTTCAAGAATTTTAATGCCTAAATGCACATTAAAACCAGCTTTTTATCAAGCTTATAATACGTCTAATGTGGTTAGCGATCTCGCCGCTCTATACGGTGTTTCTAAACAAGCAATGCAAATTCGACTAGAGGAAATGAGGTTGTTGACATAGTGTTAAATTTATGTATTTTTTTGTTTCATATGTTCAGTTTTGACTGAACATATTGATTTTTAGGAGGGTAGAATGGAAGCTAAAATTTCCGAAGAAGAAATGTGTGTTATTATCGTGTATGGCATTGTGCCAGAATTCATGCCCCATATGGCATTTCGACGTGAGAAACACTACAAAACATCAAATAAAAAAGAAATTAAATGCCCATATTGCGGGGAAGTATTTAAGGTTGTTGATGTAACAGTAAAACTAGAGTTGATACGCTATCCTAAAAAAGCTAAGATACCCTTGAATAAATCCGTGTCTTGCACCAAATGCCATAATATGATTGGGATAATATATAAAGTAGCGTAGATGCTACGCTTTAGAGTATCTATATAAAATTAAATATGAACGAATAGACCATCGTATAAAAGACGATTAAACCATACCCTCACGGAATCTGTAAAAAGCACCTGAAATGGAGGTGTCGTGCCAACGGCTGCAGTATGGTGGATAGAGGTCATAACCGTTTCTGTACGCACACTTGACACAGGTGAACAGGTATCATTTCAAGGTGTATAACACCCATACCGAGTTTGCATAACTGTTAATCTTAAATGAAGTTTAACAGTTACAATGTTTACGAGTCCGACAAACGGCAACTTTTTGTTGCTGTCTTGTTGGGCTTATTTTATTTAGACAGAAATTTAAGCAGATGCCATAGACATCGCTCATCAAACAATAAAGATTGCCGTTTGTCGGACTCCGAAAGGAGTTAATATGACGGTAATTTTTTTATTTTCACATCGGCCTCGTTGCCGTTCACCGCCTTTTTCCATTCGATTTTAAACGCAGCAAAAAATCGAATGGAGGAAAGGTAAATGCAAAATTGGAAAAAGCATAGGAATTTTAGGAAGTTGGAGAAAACAGACGGATCTTTCACATATACGATCGCAGTGAATGGTACTATTGTGAAAGTTAGCGAAGAAATATACTGTGCATACGCTCAAGGCGGATATAAGATGGAAAACATGGAGTTTGGGCTTAAGCGAAATCGTATTCTCAGAGATTCTAAGGGCAATACAGTTAAAAATGAACACAATCAGACTGTTTTTCTGCCTGAACGCGAGATTTCTTTGGACAAGCTCATTGACGAAGGTTGGGAGTACCCATCACTAGAGCAATCGACAGAGGATACTGTTATTGGTCAGATAGAAATAGATAATTTGAATATATGTCTTGAGCTGTTGGACTCAAATGAAAAGGAGCTTATTATAGAATTATTTTTTAAGGGACTTACAGAACGAGAGTATGCGGTCAAGCTAAACATTACTCAAAAGGCTGTAAATAAGCGTAAGCATAAGACCCTTGGAAAACTTCAAAAATTATTTTTGAAAAATGGTACTCAAAACTGATTCTTGTAACCACCCTTTATGAGAGGATTAAATGTTCTCTCACTTGTACATTTTCAAACACTGTCTTACGCAGGCGGTCATATATGACCACAACCGAGTACGTTACCGCAAAATGCTGTGCGCGAGGATTGCTTTGATGGTTTCCATCAAAAGTAGGAGCGTCCGCACTTATATATTTCAAGCCCAGCCATCCTTGTGGATGGTTGGGTTCTTGGGTATATCAGTTCGGCAGACATAAGGCGTGAGGCGATAATGATACTTCCCTAAACCTTACCGTAAAAGGGCCCGCGATGTAGGATAAGTGGGGGATGTCTCCCTGTGTTTGAAATAGAATGCAGTCAGACTTCATGCTAGGCATAAAAGCCAAGGCTCGGCGATGTCAAAAAATTGTTAAAATAACAATCCATAAATCGAAAGCACGATATTCGATTAGCGGTTGGAATATAGCAGATGAGTGTGTCTACACTTCATCTGCTCCATCGAGCCGCTAACGAATACTGCACGTTAGCAAGGAGGAAATCGTCATCAGTTACAAGAAAATAAATCACATGAATGAAATTATTTACGAAATACCAGATAGTCAAAAATGTGCTATTAGTGGCAATAATGGCTTATTCTTATTCACCGCATATGGGTGCGCTCTATTTGAGCGACAAACCAATAGTGGCATGTATATCTATACAGCAGTTAATCTTATAGACAAAAGAATTTTGATAATTAGTCGCCGCAAGCAAAAACTTACTAAGCTCGGATTTGAAAGTATAGTGACTAAAATATACGATTCTAATGTAAGAGGCGAGAGCCGCTTCTCTGCAGAAGTGGAGCCTATTGAGTTCTATTATAGTAGAAACAGAGAAGACCATTCGTCTAAGCCTGATCTATATGAAATATCAAAACACATTTTCACAGAGGTTTTACCATTGCATGGCTACGGATTACGTGAACGGCAAATGGAGCTTGCTGAACACATCTTGGATGTAATAGGACATAGAGGTATCACCTTGGCCGAATCTGAGGTTGGCACGGGCAAGACCCATGCTTATCTTATCGCTGGGTTACTTGCCAAACGCGGCAGAATTAATGATTCGTGGCTACGAGGTCATTATCCAAAGCAAAGCTGGGGAGATTCAGCACATATGCCCGTTGTTATATCAACTTCCAGTATTGCTTTACAACAAGCTATTGTTTCGGATTACATACCTGAACTTTCTGAAATTTTAATAGCCCATGGTATCATCAACAAACCTTTGATTGCTGTAATACGAAAGGGCAAAGAGCATTATATATGTGAAGCTCGATTAGAAAGGCATTACAAACGAGTAGATGTAGAAACGCAAAAGCTTCTTGAACCTTATCGTGGAAGTGATTTGCAATTTGACCTGACTAATGCTAATAGCTTATCACCATACATTAAACGCTCTATATGCGTTTCAGGCAGATGTAGCGAAACATGCCCATATGCGAATAAATGTCGCTATAAAGCCTACATCAAAATGGCAAATAGCCCTGATGTGGATTTTCAAATAACAAACCACAATTACCTCATAGCAGACAGAATACACAGAGCTACAGGAAAGAGACCGCTCATTCCACATTACCAGCTCGTAATTATTGATGAAGCACATAAACTTCTACAAGCTGCACGGTCTATGTATGGTACTGAACTTAATAATAACGAAATTCCTAAGCTTGCACAAGATATTCATGCCTTAGTTCTAGGCAAATCCAACAGTGGTATAAATGTACATAAACTTGCTAAGAAGCTAGAAGGGCAGAGTAATAGGCTGTTTCAGAGAATAAATGACAATATTCCAGAGTCTGCTTTAGGAGATGATGAAGCTGATCGCTTTCCTGTTGTTTTTGATAAAGATGTCAAACGCCATTTGAGAAACATCGAGGATATTGCTCTAGAAACTATCCGTGCCTCTGTAAACAGTCCAATCCATAAACGAAAGAAGGATATACGAACCAAGGCACTTTGGAAACTTAACTCTATTGTTGAGAGGGTATCAGAACTGCGTAAGCAAAGCGAGAATATATACTGGTTAGAGAATCACCTTGAAGGTGAGCTTGAAAGTCAATCAGTTTGTTCTATACCTAAAGATTTATATATGCGGCTTTATCGTGATTTGTGGAATAGCGGTATCCCGATCATTCTTACTTCAGGCACGTTATCTGCCTCTGGCGATTTCACAAGAGCTAAGGAAACATTAGGGCTTAATCACTTACTTGAACACAAGCTGTTTAGCACTACAATGCCATCACCTTTTGACTTCAAAAATAATGCTTTGATATATATGAGCGAAAATACACCTTTTCCTGATAGTAGCGATAGTAGTTATATCACTGCAATTGCTGACGAGATCGAACGACTTGTTATCGCATCTCATGGTCATGCTGCGGTACTATTTACATCTTACAATGCTATGGGACAAGTACACGCTATTCTTAAAAAACGAGGGTTACCTTTTCCGTTGTTTAGGTTAGAGCGTGGCAGTACTAATGCGATTGAGCAATTCAAAAAGAGTGGCAACGGTGTTTTGTTGGCATCAGGTGCATTATGGGAGGGCATCGACATCCCTGGAGACGCCCTATCGATGCTTATAATCGTAAAACTACCATTTGCAGTCCCTGATCCTACTGGTGCTTATGAACAAGAACTATATGGAGACTTTGAAACTTATAAAACTAGAGCTGTTATTCCAGATATGTTAGTAAAGCTCAAGCAAGGTTTTGGTCGACTTATTCGAAAGATGGGCGACACGGGTGTTGTGGCTATTTTAGATAGCAGAGTCAATTCGAGAGGAGCTTACAGGAATACGGCATTAAATGCACTACCAAAATGCAGAGTTACTTCATGTGTAGTAACAGTCAAAAAATTTATAAAAGATAGAAAATCGATTGGTTACTTTTCTTAGAGCATATATGCTTACGAGCATACCTATAACCCAGATACATTTCCGATGTGTGCTGAAAGGCAAAGTAAAGAGTAAATACCATCAAGATTGTTGGAGGAATGTAGAAGATATGTAGCAAAGTAGCAACAAAAATCTGTAGCATCCTTCTACATTTGAAAAATGAAATT